>Ga0210397_10001937_pt1 | contig 13202 bp, 10 predicted proteins | sample IncBWH2OmetaG_FD_160126 | JGI IMG/M metagenome (GOLD analysis project Ga0210397, IMG submission 160126) | Forest soil microbial communities from Barre Woods Harvard Forest LTER site, Petersham, Massachusetts, United States - Inc-BW-H-2-O ...
AGCGTTTTTGCGTTCGCCGCTAACCCCTTGAAGAAAATAGCCACTGAGGTAGCTCCCGGATCAGGTGTACCTCTGGCGCGTTCACCGAGCGTTTTCGCTCGCCCAAATTTTGGTATCAGCTCAGCACTCTTTTGTGCTCCCTGCGTGGCCGAACTCGCCGCCTGATCGAGCGCCACGACGAGATCACCTTGGCTTTCTCGAAGCGATGTTAGCGCCGGTATCAAAGCGTCAAACATCGTTTTGTCGCCAGGCTGGGCCTTCGTCCGGACTTGCAAATCCTCAAGCCCGCGATCGAACAGTGCGCTGAGTGTTCCCAGATCGAGTATCGCACTCGCCGGTATTTTCTCTGCCGAGCGAAAAAAGAGGCCGAAAAGCATCCCTGACGCGCCACCCATAGAAGTCATCATGGCACGTCCAACCGCAGCAAACACTTGGTTCACCGAAGAGAAGTTCCCGGTTTGCAAAGAATCGATAGCCGCTTGGGCCCCACGCGAGATAGTGGAGCCGTGGTCACCATCACCCAGAGCTCTATCCAGCTCGTTCAAACGGTCACGCTCAGCGACCCAGCTTGAAAGCGTCTTTGCCAACAATTCTTTAACCTGGGACGGATTCAGTGACTGTGGATTCTTTTCCATGATTAACTTCAAATCCTAACCGGCTGTCAGACTTAGGGCCGAACAGTCGAATAGGCGAACGAGCGAGCGTCGGCATTCAGCAGGTTTTCCAGCTCATCGTCCAGTTTGGTCAGCGTGATCGAAAACCCAGCCATGTCCAACGACGTCGCAAACTGGCCAGTCCTGAACAGCGGGCTTTGGATGCCACTCTTCTCGAGATTGATTCTGGTGTGACCTGCAACCGCGAGCAGTTCTAGTACCGTTGTACTACCTAGCCCGTTCACCATTACTGCGACGCGATCCAAGCTGAGGCCGGTACTTTTAAAGTCAGCCAGGATCAAATCCAGCATTCGCGGAACTAGCGTCTCCACCGACTCGAAGGTGGAACGCTGGACACCCATTTCCCCGTGCAAGCCCATACCAATCTCGATCTGACCAACCGGCAACTCGAACATTGGTTGCCCGGTATCGATAGAAGCCGCGGCCCTGAGAGCAACCCCTAAAGACCGTGTCCAAGCTGAAGCTCTTTCTCCCAGGCTAAGCACGTCGGAGAAGCTGTCTCCGCGGTCGGCGGCTGCCGCGACGCATTTGAGAACAAAAATGTCCCCGGCAATTCCGCGGCGCTCGCTGGCAGCGTCGGGCGCCGCAGAGGCGACATCGTCATGGACTCGGATCTCCTCTACCTTAATGCCTTTAGCCCGAGCTTCTTCGGCGGCGAAGCCAAAATTCAGCACATCACCTGAATAGTTACCATAAAGGTAAATCACACCTTCGCAGGGTTGGAGAGCTTCGGTTACGGCGAGAATTGAATCGGGATTCGGCGCCGCGAAGATCTCACCGGCGATAGCGCCATCCGCCATCCCGGGTCCGACAGCACCTAGGAATAGCGGCTCGTGCCCGCTACCGCCTCCAGTGAGCAGCTTCGCTTTGCGCGCTGAGTTGCCCCGGAAAGTAACGCCGAAGTGAGACCCGACGCGTTCGATCGGAAACGGGCTGGTGGCCTGGAGACCTTGGATCACAGCCTCTACCGCATTGTTGGTCTTAACTAGGTATTGTCTCATCTTATCAGGATTGGAAGGGCTCGACAGGCTTGGTCTTCGCAAGGCCTTCCGCTTCGTCCCTCCCCTTCTTCCCCAGAACTACGGCGGACGATTCGGCGCGGCTGGTCTTCTACCGCCGCCTATTGGCTCGCGTAGTCGCCAGAAGCCATGTTCTTCTTGATCAACTCAGGGAGGGTCTTCAGAAAGTCTTGAGGCTTAACGTAAAGTTGAGAATAATAATAGTCTACTTTGTCCTTTTTAATCACGGGCATGTTCAACAGAGCCGTCTGAGGAATCTGCTTGTTGTCCAACAAATCAACCGTTGCTTGCAGGGCCATCCCTAACTCGATGGCCGCATTTTGGAGGTTGGTCGCAACCATGTTGCCCGACTTGACCTCTCTTAAACCGTCTTTAATTGCATCTACACCGCAGACCGGAATTTTGCCGGCTAAGCCTTTTTCTTCTAAAGCTCGAATCGCTCCGATACCCATATCGTCGTTCTCCGCGATTACCCCTTTGATCTCGGAACCATAACGAGAGATCCAGTCCTGCATCAGGTTATAGGCTTGTGTCCGATCCCAATTCGCGGGTTGGATCGCTAATAGTTTGATATCGGGATTCTTGGCCAGGATATTCTTGACGCCCTGAGTGCGATCGGTTTCCGCGGATTGACCGATCGGCCCTTGTAACACGACAACGCCGCCCTTCCCGCCTAATACGTCCACCACCGATTTCGCAGCGCCTTCTCCGGCGCCAACGTCGTTCGGTCCCACATAGGTCTTCACCATTGAATTCGCTGGAGGATCAATTCGCATGTTGGTAGCGATCACCGGGATCCCAGCTTTGGTGGCAGCTTCGATTTGCGGGCCGAGGGTTGCGGAATTAACGGCTGCAATCACAATCGCGTCGACTTTTTGATTAATGTATTGCTGGATCTGGGATATCTGTTTGTTGACGTCGGCGTCAGCACTATTCCAAAGCACTTTGACATTGTCTGCCTTAGCCACAGTATCCACGCCCTGTTTCCCCCAGGTTACCCAAGATGTCATACTATAAACGGTAAACCCAATGGTACGCTGCTTCTCCTGAGCCTGAAGCGCAGGAACGGTTAGATAGGCGAACAGTGCGCCGGTAAGCACTAGCTTGGTTAATTTTAACATAGTTGTTAGTGGGGGTTAGGGTTGGTTCACATTCCGTGTGGTTAGTTGATCTTCACCGGCGCAGCGATTTCCACTACTCGCTTTTGCGATTGGCAAATGAGTCGACGAATACTGCTCCGATGATGATCGCTCCTTTGATGATTTCCTGATAGAAAGGCGAGACGTTCATGATGTTGAGGCCATTGTCCAAGACCCCAATGATAAGAAACCCGATGGCAGTGCCCCAAATGGAGCCGCGTCCGCCCATCAAACTGATTCCGCCGATCACCGCGGCGGCAATGGCATTCAATTCATAGCCCGCACCCGTCGTGGGTATTCCAGCGGTAACCCGGGCAGCCAGGATAACTCCGGCGGCGCCCGCCAACAGCCCGCTAATTGTGTAAACAGAGAACAGAATCCGGCGAACGTTAACGCCGGCGATCCTGGCCGCCTGCACATTTCCGCCGACGGCGTAAACCTGCAGCCCGAAACGCATTTTAGTGAGCGCGAGAAACGAAAGAAACAAAGTCACTAACATGGCCACGATGGGTAGTTGCACCCCAAAGACGTTTAGCTGGCCGATGGAAAGGAATTCGTCAGATAAGCCGGAGATAGGCGATCCATTACTCAAGACATAGGCAATGCCGAGGGCGATCGTCATGGTGCCCAGGGTGGCTACGAATGCCGGCACCTTAGCGATAGAAACCAGAAAACCATTCACCGCGCCGATGACCGCTCCGGTTAACACACCGCCGCCGATGGCGATCGCCGCAGCCATGGGTCCGTCGGTTTGTGCTAGCAAAGCCCCGACCACGCCGCTGAGTCCGACAATGCTCCCTACAGAGAGATCGATGCCGCCAGTTAAAATTACGAAGGTTGCTCCCACTGCCAGCAGGGCGTTCGTAGAAACCTGCAATAGGATCACGTTCAGGTTTGAGGCGGTTAGGAACGAGTTATGCAGTAGGCCTAATGCGATAACAAAGACGGCTAGCACCAGCGCAGTGATATAGCGCAGGACGTAATCCAATTTCAAAGGCGGCATTGAACGGCCGACCGGTCTAACCGGAGCGAGACTGTTTTCCATCTTCATTCAATTGACCGAGACACCCATAGCGAGCCGGAGAATGACCTCCTGTTCGAGTTCCTCGCGATCCAACTCACCGACAATGGCGCCTTGGCGGAACACCAATACGCGATGACTTAAATTGAGGAGTTCGTTCATGTCCGATGAAGCCAGGAGAATACCTGCGCCTTCGTCGGCTAACGCGACGATCAGTTTGTAAAGCTCTGCCTTCGCGCCGACATCGATACCGCGAGTCGGTTCGTCCAGAAGAAACAACTTTGGACGTGACGACATCAACCACCTGGCCAATACGATTTTTTGCTGGTTACCACCGCTCAAATGCGAGATCGGCTGACCTAACCGGGAATAACGGACTCGCATGGTTTGCAGCAAACTCAGGGCGTGCTGCCGCCGTCGCCGGTCCTGAAGCAACCCCGTTGCCGGCTCCGAGTAGGACCCAACCCGGGGAAGCGTCATGTTGTCCAGCACCGACATGGAAAGCACCAAGCCAGCCGACTTTCGCTCCTCGGGCACAGTGGCGATTCCCGCCCGGATCGCCGCCATAGGTCTCCGTAACGGAATCGTGCGTCCTTCGAGTTTAATCTGGCCGGTACTAGGCCGGATCCCGGAAATGGCTTCTAACATCTCGCTCCGGCCAGCTCCGATTAAACCGGCTAACCCGACAATCTCACCCCGGTTCACTTTGAAGCTGTTACGCGCCCGGTACCCACGTACCTGCAAATCGTTTACTTCCAAAATCGGTGCTTCGGCCCGGCGGGACCAATCACGATGTGGAAACAGGTCTTCCACTTCTCGACCTACCATATCCGTGATGATCCGGTGCTGATCCCTTTCAGCGGCCGGGCAATGGGTGATGAGAACACCATCCCTCAGGACAGCAACGTGGTCGGCGATCGCCGCTATCTCTTCCATCTTGTGAGTTGTGTACAAAATGGTAACTCCTCGTTTTTTAAGGAGCTGGATTGCCCGAAACAGGCGTTCGATCTCGTGCTCGCTCAACGAGGAGGTCGGCTCGTCCATCAAAATGATTTTGGCCTGGCGGGAGATGGCCTTGATGATCTCCACCAACTGAGTGCTGGCGACATTCAGACGCCGCATCGACGTCCTGGGATCGAGCTCCACTCCAAATTCCGTGATCAGCTGATTTGCGGCCTCGATCATTCTGCGGCGATTGAGGAATCCGAACAGCCCAACGATTTCACTCCCTAACAGCAAGTTTTCGTAGACGGTCAGGTCTTTAACCGGTTGAAGTTCCTGCGGAATGATCGACACACCCAGCCGCTGCGCATGCCTGGGCGAGAAATGAGTCACCAAATCCCCAAATAGTCGGACCTCGCCTCCGTCCGGAGTCAGTTGACCCGCGATGATTTTGAAGAGCGTCGACTTGCCGGCACCATTCTCCCCGGCCAACACCGTGACGGCTCCGGCCTCAAAGTTTGCGCGGATCCCGGTTAACACCGGCACGCCGTCGAACTGTTTCGATATGCCGTCACAGGCAATCGAGTAGCCGTTCATGGCTTGAGGATCGCTTTAATGGAACCGTTCTCTCCTGTCTCCATCATGTGAAGGCCATGCTCAAACTCCGCCAATGGAAGAGTGGAGGTAACAACGCCTTCAGTCGGTATCCAGCCATCCAGCATACCGCGGATCACTTTGGGGTAGCAGAACGGTCCCAGATGAGAGCCATAGATAGTGAGCTCTTTCGAGTCACCGATAATGCTCCAGTCCGCCGGGATCTCGCCTCCAAAAACGCTCATCTCAACGAAGGTGCCGCGTTTTCTAAGCAACTTCAGACCCTGCAAAACGCTCTTACCGGAGGAAGCCGCTTCTATATAGACATCGCAGCCGTAGCCTTCGGTGAGATCCGCGATGGCCTTGTCCAGGTCGTCGGTCGCAGGGTTCAACACATGATGGGCGCCAAATCGCTTGGCGACGGCTAAGCGCTCCGGCTTGAGATCTAGTACCACCAAGGCTTGAGGGCCTCGTTGGAGTATTGGGCCAATCATCCCCAAACCCAGCGGACCGGCTCCCGAAAGAACCACGACATCGCCAATCTGAATATTGCCTCGTTCGACCGTGTGAAAGGAGCAGGCGTACGGTTCCAGCAATACCGCCGCCGACGTGGGGATCTCTTCCGGCACCTTATAGAGATAAGGGAGCGAGTCGGACACGATCTTCATGTACTTGGCCCATCCTCCGTTGACCTGGAAACCGTACATGTCATGTCGCTCGCACATCCAGTATTCGCCGCGGCGGCAATACCGGCAGTGACCACACGGGATGATCTGGTCGGTGATTACACGCTCGCCGACGGAGAATTCCTCAACTTCGGAGCCGAGCTCGACGATGTGACCGATAAATTCGTGCCCGGGTACAACCGGCTCCCGAATCCATTTCGGCTGACCGTTCCCTCCCCAATATCGGGGAGCGCCGTGCCAGGCTTTGACATCGCTGGTGCAGACGCCGCAGGCCTCGACTTCGATAACCACCTCGTTAGCGGCAGCGGAAGGTATGGGGACAGACTCAAGTTTGAGCTGGTTGGGACCATACTCGACGACAGCGGTCATAGACGATTCGGTCATAAAACTGGGCGTGCGTGAAAATTTGTAATTAGGCTGAACAAGCGCACATAACTATAAGGTTCTAGCCACTGTCAAGCTAGAACGTTATAGTAGGCGGCCATTTCGGCGATTTTCGTCCCTAACTCCACTATTTCGCTTTTTTTCCCTCCGGTTTTGCGGCACACTGCTCCGCTGTTCCGGCGACTTTACTCCGGAACTCGGACACCATGGCTATCCGCCTGAAGGATCTTGCTCATCATCTCAACCTGTCGGTATCGACCATCAGCGCCGCCCTGCAAAATCGAGACGATATCAGCGAAGCGACCCGGCTCAGAGTTTTTGCAGCAGTAAAAAAGTTCGGCTATCACCCTAATTCGTTGGCCCGCAGCCTGGTCACCAGAAAGACCAACGTCTTGGGCGTCATAGTCCCCGACTTGTCGCGATCTTTCTTTGCTGAGGTCCTGAAAGGGATCGATTCCGTCACCAGTACTGGCGGATACAATTTGTTAGTGTGCAATACCGAGGAAAACGCTGCTCGCGAAGAAGAGATGCTCCGGATGCTGCTCTCCAACCAGGTCGACGGCGTCCTGCTCGCTTCGGCCCATGAACCAAGCAACAGCGCTTGGCGTAAGGTCTTGCTGGGATTGTCAGTCCCGCTGGTTTTGATCGATCGCCGCTTACCGGGCCTCAACTTTGTAGGAGGCGATGACAGCGGGATCGGCTTTGAAGCGACCCGGCATCTGTATTCCCAGGGATATCGGAGGATCGCGCACATCGCCGGGCCTCGCACCGTGACCACTGCAGTTGGTAGACTGAGTGGATATCGCCGCGCGTTGGCCACCCTAAAACTTCCGCTGAACGATGATCTGGTGATCGAGTCGCATTACCACGAAGAGTCCGGAGGGTACGAAGCCATGCAACGCCTCTTGAAGCTGGCGTCACCGCCGGATGCCGTGTTCGCTGCCAGCGATCCGATTGCTATCGGGGTGCTGCAGGCGGCGCTGGAAGCCAATCTCAGTCTGCCGGACGATTTCGGGTTGATCGGGGTCGGAAATCACCGGTATGGGCGGTTTTTGAGAGTGCCGCTGAGCACCGTGGACCAGCAACGCTCGCAAATCGGCCATTTGGCAGCCGAGCTGCTCCTTGCGTCGATGGACAAGAAGCGGTTGCGTCCAAAATCAATTTTGACTGAACCGAAGCTAGTGGTTCGTGATTCCTCAAATCGGACGGGCATTTCCGACATCCTGACTGCTTCGGATGGTAACAAGAGGAACTCCAAGCACGCCGCCAGGCGCTAAGGTTGCCTTCTTATGGACAGGATGTCTTACCAGCAACTCGTTTGGCGTTTGGTCCATGCTCCTCTCGCATTCTTAACCTATCTAAGCATGTGGCTGTGCGGAATCGCCAGTGCTCAGGACATAAAAGACCCGATCGCGGATTTCCTGGCCATGAAGGTTCCTGACAGGGTCCAGAACACCGGTGGGCTTTGGGTCATCAAAAAGGTCGAGGTGGACATCCAAGGAGACGGTAGCCCGGACATTTTTGTAGGTACATGGTATCGCAAATCGGGCCCGAATACGTGGCTCTGGGTCGGTTATCAAAAGGATGGCGACGGGTATCGACGGATCACGCCGGCGGATTCGGATGTCTTGATCGATTTTGACAATATCTATGTCGGCGAGATACCCGATCTCCAGCGGCAAGGCCTTGTCCAGGGCTATAGCCTGGAGCTGGATAATAAGGACCGCGATCAATCGAATCTATTGAGCGACTTGGAGTATTACTACGTAGACAACGGGACCCTGGTCCAACAGAGCGCCGGTCCGTTAGATCGAGACGATCCCAGCCAAAAAGAAACCTACGACTTCTTTTTCGGCCCAACCCGGAAGATTCGCGAAGCCCCTAAGGTCGAGTCGTTCACCGTTTTCGATTTGATCCATCACGGGTATACGATGCCGGATTGGGCGAAACGACGGTGAGGGCGGACGGCATGAGTCGAGCGACGATCGGTAGGGCGAAAAACTCGGCGCGCCCATGATATTCGTTCCTCACTGGGCTAAATCGCGCCGTTTTGAGCCGTTCATGTTACCAGAGACGCGGAGCGGCTCTAAACCGGCGCGCATAGCCGATCGGGAGAAATAATCCCATTGTCGCAGCGAGTTTTTCGCCCTGCCGGCCCCTTCGACATTGCAGAACGCAACCGACTTGCCGCCCAACGAAGATAGCAATCGATCACTCGTAAGGATAGGCGACGGATCACCTGTAAGCGCCATGTATTGTGCTAGTAAATCGGCAAAGACGGGCTTATTCTGTGGAAGAGATTGCGGTATATCCGTACAAGTAAGAAACAAAGAAGCGCATATGAAAAAAGGATTCCTGCTGGGGTTGATTCTTTTTTGTCTTTCCGCTGGGGGGGCGTTCGCTCAGGAGTTTACAACAACGCCTAAAGTTAGGCCTCAACCGATTCCACCGAGGCCGGCGATTGAGGAGGGCTCAAACTCAAGCATGGTGCACAAGTGGTTTACAGCCCCTAGAAAGTATCAGCTGCTAAACCCGGGTGCTCCCGCAAGCTATGGTAGCGGCCAACAGGTTATGTCGGCCAATCCTCTGGACACTCCCAATAATAGGGGATATAACAGGCCCGACCGACCATACGTTTTAAAGTTCCTTTCGTTCACGTTCTAAGCGAAAAACTCGTCAATTTGGAACACAGAAAGGCCGGTTAGAACCGGCCTTTTTTCGTATCGAGATTTCAGGATGCAACCGGCGGGCTCGCCTGATAGCGTCCATCCAGCAACCCGCGTGCAATTGGACATCCCGAACATTGGCATCTTTTGCCCGACTTTCTTGAAACCGGAGATGTGGCATGTCTATCGGCAAGTGATCGGGCCGAAACGGGTAAGAATTCATGCGTTCGCGTTCAAGCGCGAAAACTCGGATCGATTTCCTTACCCGCTCGTCCATTTGTTGGACCGGTCAAAACTCCGGTGGGCTCGCCGGATCTGGCAAAAACAGATCCTGCGGAGTCCACAGTTGGCATTACCCTCCGAGTGCTCGGCGCTCTCGAAGTTAATTCGCGCCAACAACATCAGCCTTCTGCACATTTACTTCGGCAATAACGGCGTTTTTTGGCTGCCACTGTTTCGCAAGCGGACAATCCCGATAATCGTCTCCTTTCATGGCGCTGATGTCGCCGTCGGCTTCAATACCCCCTCCGGTCAGCGCCGGTTGAAGCAAGTTTTCGAGGCTGCGGACCTATTGTTGGCCAGATCGCATTCGATTCGGCAGTCGATTATCGCAGCAGGATGTAGCCCGGATAAGATTCGGATACAGAGAACCGGGGTACCCGGTTCAGATTTCGAGTACCGGCCTCGAAACTTTCCGGACGACGGCCGGTTTCAGTTTCTGCAAGCTTGCCGGCTGATCGAGAAAAAGGGGGTCGAAGTCACCCTTGAAGCTTACGCCAGATTCCTCGAACGATGGCCAAACTCGAGATTGGTGATCGCCGGCGACGGGCCGTTACGTAAGCGGTTGGAGCAATTTGCGCAGCAGCTCGGTATTGGCGGCAAAGTGGCGTTTATCGGGTTTCTAACCAAGGAACAGCTCTTAGAAGTTTATTATGAGAGCCATGTCTTCATCCATCCGAGCGAGACAACTTCTGACGGTGACAATGAAGGGATTCCGAACAGCCTTTTGGAAGCGATGGCAACCGGACTTTGCAGCATTGCTACTCGTCACGGCGGTATTCCGGAAGCCATCGAGCATTTACAGAATGGAGTTCTTGTAGAGGAACGCGACTTCGAGGGTGTCTATTATTGGATGCACCGGCTGGCCGAAGAATGGTCGCTTGCGGCGGAACTCGGTCAGCACGCTGCCGAAACCATCGGTCGGGAATTCAACTCAAAGACACAGATCGAAAAATTGGAGTCGGTGTATCTGAAGACGATTGAGCGTGCTCATACAGCGAAAACCGATTCGCCGCCAAGCGCCTATAGATCATAAGCCGCCGCCTGGAGGGGAGCCGCTTTTGCGTCTGCTAATTTCATTACGTGCCGCCGAAGCACAGCGTTGAGCTAGCCTTGCCGTGTGATGAGCGGGCGGCTCCCGCGAGCGTCCGCTGGTGTCGCCAGCAGGATGCATTGAATAGATCAAAGAATGGGCAGGGAACCAACAATTGACGCCGTGGGACGTTCGCGGGAGCCGCCTATTAAAGAACAAGTTCGCGATAGGACGGTTGTCTCCGCGATCAATTCAGGTGTCAGGTAGCGTTTAAAAGCGGCTCCCCTCCAGTCCATCTGTCACGGCTGGCGGTTAATCCGGCGGACGAGCACGAGCTCGTCCCTACCGAACTTCAATTCCACTCGATTCCAATCGGGAGCAACGAATAGATCCCCATTGGATCGTTGAAACAGGAGAACTGGCGGAGATTTTTCTCTAAGAACTGCAACTGACGACTAACCGGGTCCAGCTTCGAAACCGGCGGACGTTCGGCTCCGCTCAAAGCTTTCTGAATCGCTTCGCCGACGCTTTGTTTTGTCGGATACTCCGCGATCTTTGGATGTGGCGCCAGATGAGTGAGTTGGCCGGCATACTCTATCGCCGTCTGGAGACCGCCGACCTGATCAACCAAATGCAGTTTCAGCGCTTGTTCGCCGGACCACACCCGTCCTTGGGCTATCTCGTTTACCTGGTCGACAGGGATATTTCGGGCTTGGGAAACATGCTCCAGGAAATCCTGGTAGAACTGGTCGATATACTTCTGGATGACTCCCATCTCCTCGGGGGTCTTTTGTCGAAACGGCGTTGCTAGATCTGAATACGGGGTCGTCTCTACGGAATCCCAGGTAATACCGATACTACTGAAGAGCTTCTGAACGTTCGGAAATAATCCGAATACGCCAATACTACCGGTGATCGTTGTGGGCTCGACAAAGATGCGATTCGAAGCCGTGGCGATATAATAACCGCCAGAAGCAGCCACTGTTCCCATCGAAACAACCACTGGCTTAACCTTGTGGGCGGCGGCAAGTTCTCGCCAAATCACCTCTGAGGCTGCGCCGCTGCCTCCCGGGCTATTTATCCGGAGAACGATGGCTTTAACATCCGGATCCAGTCTGAACTTACGGATCGCTCTCGCGAGCTTATCGCCACCAAGATTGTCGCCACCTCCCTCTCCATCAATGATCGTTCCCTCGGCGTAAACGACCGCGACCTTCGCTCCGTGTGGTTCGGTCGTACCCCGGTCTCGGTCGAGTGAATTGATATATTTTGAAACCGAGACCTGCCGGAATGTACGGTTCACGCTATCCGTTCCGTACTCGTTTTTTAACTCGTCGATTAAATCTGTGAGTGACTTTAGCTCAGTCACCAATTTCTGCTGCAGGGCTGTTTTCGAGTCAATGAGGCCGGATTCCGAAAGGATTTTCTGCAGAGAACCAGGCTCTAAGCTGCGCGCGTTCTCGATCTCGGACGTGATGTCTCGCCACAGGTCACTTAGCAAAGCCTCTGTTTGTTCTTTGCTCTCGGGACTCATCTTGTCCAGGATGTAAGGTTCCACGGCTGACTTGTATTTACCGACTCTCGAGACCTGCACTTCGATCCCGTACTTCTGGAAAGCATCGGCAAAGTAGAGACGACCCGACGATAGCCCATGGATAAGCATCGGCTCTGCGGGATCCAGATAGATCTTGTCGGCGATTGAAGCGACGTAAAATGCGCGCGTGCTCGGCGCCACCAGGTATGCGTAGATTGGTTTCCTCGAAGCCTTGAAGGCCTTTAAGGCTTCCCGTACTTCTCGTAGCGCCGCATAACCAGAAGCCAGTCCATGGGAAACGCGTTGCCGCTGATCAATATTCCAGAGATCCGGCTGTCATTTGCTGCTGAAGCGATCGCCCGAAGCGTATCGTGCAGGGTCACGCGCTTTGCTTCTCCGCTGGTCAACGAATCAAGGAGATCGGAAGGATCAATTTGAGCCGGCGCATCCGAAATTCCGGATGACAGATCCAGGACAAGCAAACTCCGCTTTGGGATCACGTCGCCTTTGTCCGACGAGGCAATGCCAATGAGTAGAAAAATCAAAAGGACCACGCTGATGCCAACCAGCATGCAGATACCGGCGATCGTACCGAAGAACGATGCGAAGAAACTTTTCATGGAAGTCACCTTTCAAGAGTTCGGTTCGAACCCTGTCCCAAGGCTTTCTCCCAGTCCGAGATCTGTTTCAAGCCTCTCTGTGCGATTTGGTTGAAAAGAGAAGCGCGGCCGTCAGGCAGAACTTCGTTCTCGTACTCCTCGTCGTCCCCGTCCTCGAAAAAGCCGTTTGGAGTGATGTAGAGTCGATCTTGTGGACAGGTGTCGGAAGGTTCTGTCCCATAGGGACCGAGTGATAGTAGCCTGGCAGTTTACTGCCAGGGATACTTCACGAAAAAAGATCCGTCCCGTAGGGAACGGTATGAACGGTTACTCGCGGCGATATTGGCTAAAGATTTTCCATTGGGCCACGCAAGCGCATCCGCCAATCTTGAGCCAGCGGTAGAAGCCATCATACCGTACCTTCCGGGACGGGTCTTCGCGGGCGCAATTCCTGGCAGTAAACTGGCCGGCTACTAGCATTCCGTCTCTTCGGGACAAAACCACTAGCCGCCTGTCCACATTCTCGACTCTACATCACAACGCTCTTTCGAGGACGAGGACGACGACGAGTACGAGAACGAATGCCCCCCTTCAGGGAGACGTTTCATTTGACTCGGAACCCGGGGGGTTAA
>Ga0210397_10001938_pt1 | contig 13200 bp, 8 predicted proteins | sample IncBWH2OmetaG_FD_160126 | JGI IMG/M metagenome (GOLD analysis project Ga0210397, IMG submission 160126) | Forest soil microbial communities from Barre Woods Harvard Forest LTER site, Petersham, Massachusetts, United States - Inc-BW-H-2-O ...
AGCCTCAAAGGCCCGGCGGAGCACTGGCGCCAGATACGCGCCGAGATCCACGATGAAGTCTGCGCGAGGGCGTTTAACGCAAATCTTGGCGCCTTCACCCAGGCCTATGACAGCGACGTGTTGGACGCCAGTGCATTGCTGATCCCTCAAGTAGGTTTCCTGCCGCCAGAGGACGCGCGTGTGCACGGCACGGTCCGGGCGATCGAGCGAAAGCTGCTGCGCAGCGGATTCGTGCTTCGCTACGACACCGCGGCCACCGAGGACGGCTTGCCTCCCGGCGAAGGTGCGTTCCTGCCGTCCAGCTTCTGGCTCGCCGATGCGTATGTCATGATCGGACGGACCGCGGACGCGCAGCATCTGTTCAAGCGGCTGATCGGATTGTGCAACGATGTCGGCTTGCTGGCGGAGGAATACGATGTCGGCGTTCGGCGCCTGCTCGGCAACTTTCCGCAAGCGTTCTCGCATATTGCGCTGATCAATACGGCATACAATCTCGATCATGCGGCAAAGCCATGCGAGCAGCGTTCCGGGCACAAACGGATCGGCGCCCGATCGAAGCGCTCCCGGCCAGTGCGCGAACCGGCGGAACTATCGTTGGGGGTGGGAACGCGCGTAAGACGCACTAGATCAGAGAAGTAGAGCGCCGCTCCGACAACCGCGGGACTGTGCCATGCCATTCAAGGTTCAGGTTGGTCCGCACCAAGTCGCGATCCACCACGGCCAGACGGTGCTGGTCAGTGAGCCTGACGGGCAAATCAATTGGCCGAGCGAGAAGGGACTGTATTTCTTTGACACGCGCGTCATCAGCAGCTGGACTATCTACGCGAATGGCGAACCGTGGAGCCTTCTCAATGGCGGTGCGATCACCTACTACGCATCACGAACCTATCTTACCAATCGGAATATTCGCACGCCGGATGGGGTGATTGCAGAGCGCACCCTCGGGCTCGTCGTCAGCCGGTTGATCAACAGCGGCTTGCACGAGGACCTCGACATTACCAACAACGGGATGAAGCGGGTGCGATTTCAGCTCGAGATCGCGGTGCGTAGCGATTTCGCCGATATTTTCGAAGTCAAGTCGAACGATATCGTGCGCCGTGGTCAGATTACCACCGAGTGGTCGCAGACGAAGCAACAGCTTCGGACCGGCTACCAAAACGGCGATTTCATCCGCGCCGTCACGATTGTGCCCGCTGCTCGAGGACCGCACGCCACCTCTGCCAACGGCCGGCTCAGCTTTGAAATCGATCTCGATCCCGGGGCGGCCTGGCACTGCTGCCTGCTCTACACGCTCGAGGACGGTGAGCGGTTGTTTTTGCCGTCAGATCAATGTGCCGACCAACATGACAAAACCCAGCATGCAGACAACATGTCGGACTGGCTGGGCTCGGTGCTGAAGATCCGCACAAGCAATGAAGAATTCTATCGTCTCTATCATCAGGCGCTCGAGGACATGGCGGCGCTAAGGTTCCCGATCGCCGGGACCGACCACAAGGCTTTTCTGCCGGCGGCCGGCTTGCCGTGGTTCGTGGCCCCGTTCGGCCGCGACAGCCTGATCGTCTCGTTGCAGAACACGCTGATCTATCCCGACTTCGCGCGCGGCAGCCTCGACGTTCTGGGCGCGCTTCAGGCGAAGGCCGAAGACAATTATCGTGACGCCGAACCCGGCAAAATCCTGCACGAAATGCGCTACGGCGAGCTCGCGCATTTCAAGCAGATCCCGCACACGCCATATTATGGCACGGCCGATGCAACGCCGCTCTACCTGATCACCTTGCATGCAGCCTGGCTGGCGACCGGAGATCAGGCGCTGCTGGAGCGGCATATCGAGACCGCCGAAGGATGCCTGTCGTGGATCGATCACTACGGTGACCGCGACGGCGACGGATTTCAGGAATATCAGACCCGTTCTCCGGTCGGCTATGAGAACATGGCGTGGAAAGATTCAGGAGACAGCGTGGTCTATCCGGACGGCTCGCTGGTGAAGGGACCGAAGGCGCTCTGCGAATTGCAGGGTTACGTCTACGACGCCTGGCTGCGCATGGCCGAGATATTCGATGTGCTCGGCAAACCAGGCCGCGCCCGCGAATTGCGTACCAAAGCGGCGGCACTGTTCAAACGGTTCAATGAAGCGTTCTGGGACGAGGAATTGGAGTTCTATGCTTTTGCATTGGACGGCGACAAAAAGAAGGTGCGCTCGATTGCCTCCAACCCGGGCCATTGCCTGTGGTCCGGCATTGTGCCGGCGGAGCGGGCCGACAAGGTTGTGCAGCGACTGATGGCGCCCGACATGCGGAGCGGCTGGGGTATCCGCACGCTCTCCGCCCTGCATCCGGCGTTCAACCCTTACAACTACCAAACCGGATCGGTCTGGCCGCACGACAATGCCATCATCGCCCTTGGGTTCAAGCGCTACGGCTTCCATGCAGAAGTGGGAAGGATTGCCCGCGATATCAGCGACGCGGCCAGCCACTTCTTGCTCAACCAACTGCCCGAGCTCTATACGACGATTGAGCGCAACGAAAAGAGCTTTCCGGTCCAATATCTCGGCGCCAACGTACCGCAGGCTTGGGCGGCGGGCTCGGTGTTCGCATTGATCCAGGCGATACTGGGCTACCGGCCGGACGCGCCGCGCGGAAAGCTGTACCTCGACCCGGCGCTGCCGCCGTGGCTGCCCGATCTGACCTTGCTCGACCTGCATGTCGGCAAACACCGCTTCGACATCCGGTTCTGGGGTGACGGCGGCGAAACGCAATTCGAGGTGTTGCAAGGCGATCCGAAAGCCGTCGAGCGCGGCAGCTTCAGTGCACAATCGATACAGCCCGTGCCGGCGTAGTGTGCGGGGCCGTCGGATGCTCTTGACATCGCGCAACGCACAAGACATCGGGGCGCCGCTTGCAAGCCTGCAAGCGCTCGATTGGCTGAACTTTTTTCTCGCGGCTCTTCTGACCGGCTTCGGCCCCTTTGTGGCAGTCTACCTTGCGGATCGCGGATGGAGCCCGGAAAGCATCGGATTTGTGCTGACCGCCAGTGGACTTGCGGGTCTCATCAGCCAGATTCCGGCCGGCGAGATCATCGACCTGGTCAGTTCGAGGCGGATGCTGATCGGCGCGGGAACCGCTGCCGTCACTTTGGCGCTGTTGATCTTCGCACTTCGACCGGATTTCCCGTCCGTCCTCACCGCCTCCGTGATCCAGGGCTTGGCTGGAAGTCTGCTCGGTCCAGCGGTCGCCGCTGTCAGCCTTGGACTTGTCGGACATGACGCGCTGGCCGAGCGGCTGGGCCGCAATCAGCGTTTCGCCTCTATCGGCAGCCTGGCGACGGCAGCGGTCCTCGGTGTTGCCGGCTATCTCCTCACCACTCAGGCCATTTTTCTGGTAGCCGCAGCCTTATGGCTCCCGCTGCTCGCGGTGCTGGTGCGGATACGCTCCGCCGATATTCACTTCGGCCGCTCCTGCGGCGCGCCCGACCACCATGCGAAGGACCCGCCGAGAACCAGCCGCGCCGCTCTGCTCAAAGATCATCGCCTTGTCACCTTCGCCGCTTGTCTCTTTCTGTTCCAACTCGCCAATGCATCTCTGCTGCCGCAAATCGCCCAAACGCTGGTGCAAGTCCACGGCCATGCTTCCTCGCCCATCATGTCGGCCATGATCGTGGGTCCCCAGATCATCGTCGCCCTGTTGGCACCGTGGGTGGGCCGTACCGCTGCCAGCGCGGGGCGCCGCCCTCTGCTGATCATCGGACTCGCCGCGGTGCCCATTCGCGCCGCGCTTTTTTTGTTGATGCCGGGCCCGGCGCTCCTCATCGCCATTCAGTTGCTCGACGGGCTGAGCGGAGCCACGCTAGGCGTACTGACCGCGCTGGTTATTGCCGACCTCACTGGCGGAACCGGCCGGTTCAATCTGGCCCAGGGTCTCGTCGGCGCGCTTTCAGGCGTCGGCGCCTCGCTGAGCACGTCAATATCGGGAGTCGTGGTGGAAAAGTTCGGCCAGGCCGCTGGATTGTCGAGCGTATTGGCGGTCGGCCTGATCGCCGTCGCCATCGCCGTCGCGTTCATGCCGGAGACGAAGCCGGCGACACCCGCTGCGGAAACCCCTGAACGGAACGTTCACGCCGTCGTCGCAGGTGGTCAGACGCCCTAGGCGGGACCGGCCCCCAATCGGTCATTGTCCCCAGGGCGGGCTGGGGAACCGCCGCGCCCGCGCTCGCGACACAATTACGCGGACCCTAAGATCGAGTGAAAATCGAGCGATCGCGGAAGTGATATTTCAATGTCATTGGCGCTATTTAGCGCAATTCGGAACTCCGAGCCGGGAGAGTCCGTCAGCTTAATCCGCTCCATCAGGACGAGGGCGCGGAACTTTAGTCTGGCGAGAGCTTTCTCGGTACACCCGTCTTTCGTCCCGCTGGCGTCGCCCGAGGCGCCGGAGTGCTTCATGCGCCCCTCTCGTCCGACTGTTTTTCTGGTCGATGTCGACAATACGCTGCTTGACAACGACGCAATCCAGCAAGACCTGAAGGACCATATCGAGGGGGTGTTTGGCCGTGCCGCTCGCGATCGCTACTGGAGAATTCTCGACGATTTGTTCACTGAACTCGGCTATCGCGATTACATCGGAGCTCTCCAGCGCTACCGTCTCGAACATCCGCGCGAGGTTGAGCTGTTGTCCATGTCATCGTTTCTTCTTGATTATCCGTTCGCCGAACGCCTGTATCCCCGGGCGATCGCGGTGCTCGAGCGGCTCGCCGATCTTGGACCGACCGTGATACTGTCCGACGGTGATGTTGTCTTCCAGCCGCGCAAAGTCGCGCATGCGGGCATCGCCGATGCGGTAGATGGACGCGTGCTGATCTATCTCCACAAGGAACAGGCACTTGATGATGTCGAACGGCGCTACCCCGCCGAACACTACGTTCTCGTCGACGACAAATTGCGCATCCTCACGGCGGTCAAGAAAACCTGGGGCGAGCGCGTGACGACTGTGTTCGTGCGCCAGGGCAGCTACGCGCACGATCCGGCCGCGGTCGGTGATTTGCCGGCCGCCGATGTGACGATCGAACGCATCGGCGACCTGCTCGATTCTGCCGTGGTGCAGATGCCGGCAGTCTCGCTTCGTCATACGTCTGGCTTGGAGGTGACGCCGTGAAACCAACGAAGCAGCTTCACGATCTCGGACAAAGCCTCTGGCTTGACAACGTCACCCGCGAGCTGTTGGACAGTGGCACGTTGCAGCGCTACGTCGACGAGCTGTCGGTGACCGGGCTCACGTCGAATCCGACGATCTTCAACAATGCGATCGAGAAAAGCACGAGCTACGATGCAGATATCTCCCGCAAGGCGCCGTCGGCGAAATCGCGGGAGGATTTGTTCTTCGAGGTGGCGCTCGCGGACCTGACCCGTGCGGCCGACCTGTTCAAGCCCGTCTTCTCCCGGACCGACGGTGTAGACGGATGGGTGTCGCTGGAAGTATCGCCGTTGCTCGCGCACGACACCAAGAGCACGCTCGCAGCGACGCGCAACCTCCACCAGCGCGGTGACAGGGACAATCTCTTCATCAAGATTCCTGGCACCACTGAAGGCTTGCCCGCCATCGAGGCCGCGATTTTCGCCGGCGTTCCGATCAATGTCACGCTGCTGTTCTCGCGAGAGCAATATGTTGCGGCAGCCGAAGCCTATTTGCGCGGCGTCGAGCGGCGCATCGATGCCGGGCTGAACCCGGCCGTTTCTTCGGTCGCTTCGCTGTTTGTCAGCCGCTGGGACGTCGCCGTCAGCGGCAAAGTCCCGAGTGAGTTGACCAATCGGCTCGGCATCGCGATCGCCCGCCGCGCCTACAAGGCCTATCTGGAATTGCTGGCCTCGCCGCGCTTCCAGCGCGCCTTCAATGCCGGCGCGCGGCCGCAACGGCTCCTCTGGGCCAGCACTGGCACCAAGGACCCGAAAGCCTCCGACATTCTCTACGTCAAGGCTCTGGCCGCGCCGTTCACCATCAACACCATGCCGGAAAGCACGCTCAAGGCTTTCGCCGATCACGGCGAGGTCGCCGAGACGCTGCCTGCGGACGGCGGCGATTGCGAGGCCGTTCTGGCAAGCTTTGTCAGGGCCGGTATCGACATCGATGCGCTCGCCGCCCGGCTGCAGAACGAAGGTGCCGCTTCCTTCGTCAAATCGTGGAACGAGCTGATGACGTGCATCGAAGGCAAGAGCGCGCGAATGCGCAAGGCGGGTTAAACGCATGACAGCTGCATCCCGTCAGCGCACGCCGGCGCAAGAGGTCGCGAAGCAACAATCGACGGGCATGCCGCCGTTGCGCGGGCGGTCCGCCTGGGGGCTGCTCGAGAAGCACTATCGAAAAATAAAGGATGTCCATCTGCGGCAATTGTTTGCCGATGACAGCGAACGCGGAACGCGGCTCGCAGCAGAGGCGGCCGGCGTCTATCTCGATTATTCCAAGAACCGGATCACCGACGAGACTTTGCGGTTGTTGCTTGCGCTCGCTCACGAGTCCGGGCTGAAAGACCGTATCGAGGCGATGTTCCGCGGCGACAAGATCAACGTCTCCGAGAACCGCGCGGTGCTGCACGTAGCGCTGCGGGCGCCGCGCGGGGCGTCCATCATTCACGATGGGCGCAATGTCATGCCTGACGTCCATGCGGTGCTGGACCGGATGGCGGACTTTGCCGAGAGGGTGCGCAGCGGGGCATGGAAAGGTCGTACCGGCAAGCGCATCCGCAATGTGATCAATGTCGGCATCGGCGGCTCCGATCTCGGGCCGGTGATGGCTTACGAGGCGCTGCGACACTACAGCGACCGCGCGATGACCTTCCGCTTCGTATCCAATGTCGACGGCACGGACTTTGCCGAGGCGGTGCGCGATCTCGATGCGGCAGAGACGTTATTCATAGTCTCCTCAAAGACCTTCACCACCCTCGAAACGATGACCAACGCGCGCACCGCGCGCAACTGGCTGTTGGCCGGCATGCAAGGCGAGGAAGGCGCCATTGCCAAACATTTTGTGGCCGTCTCCACGAATGCCAAGGACGTTGCGAAGTTCGGCATCGATACCGCCAACATGTTCGGCTTCTGGGATTGGGTCGGCGGCCGCTATTCCATGGATTCGGCCATCGGCCTCTCGACCATGCTGGCCATCGGTCCGAACAATTTCCGCGACATGCTCGCCGGCTTTCACGAAATGGACGAGCATTTCCGCACCACACCATTTGAGCGCAATCTGCCGGTGCTGATGGGTCTGCTCGCGATCTGGTACAACGATTTCTTCGGCGCCCAGACTGTCGCCGTGCTGCCTTACGAGCAGTATCTCAAGCGCTTTCCCGCGTACCTGCAGCAGCTCACCATGGAGAGCAACGGCAAGCACGTCACGCTCGACGGCGTTCGCGTGGACTACGACACCGGCCCGATCTACTGGGGCGAGCCCGGCACCAACGGCCAGCATTCTTTCTATCAGCTGATCCATCAGGGGACGCGGCTCATCCCCTGCGATTTCATCGCCTTTGTCCAGGCTCTGAATCCTCTTGGCCGACATCACGACGTGCTGCTTGCCAATGTGTTCGCGCAGACTGAAGCATTGGCTTTCGGCAAGACCGTCGATGAGGTCAAGGCGGAAGGAACGCCGGACTGGCTCGTGCCGCATCGGCTGTTCGAGGGCAATCGCCCCTCCAACACGGTCTTGTTGGACCGCTTGACGCCGCAGGCGCTGGGCAAGCTGGTCGCGCTCTACGAGCACAACGTCTTCACCCAAGGCGCGATCTGGCAGATCGATTCCTTCGATCAATGGGGCGTGGAATTGGGCAAGGCCCTCGCCCAGCGCATCATTCCAGAGCTCGAGAGCGCGACAGAGCCCACGCTCGAGCACGACAGCTCGACCAGCGCGCTGATCAGGCGCTATCGCAAGCTCAAAGGATCCGCCTGATGCCGCGAACGTCGTCCTGCCGCGTGCGCGACGCGCGGATCGCGGGCGTCGCGGCCTCGCGATCACTCGAACCATCCGCTTCGCCAGGGAGGGCTAAGCCGTGCAGCTCGGAATGATTGGCCTCGGCCGAATGGGAGCGAACATGGTGCGCCGCCTCCTGAAGGGCGATCACCAATGCGTGGTGTACAACAGGTCCGCAAAGGCAGTAGCGGAGCTGGTCAAAGAGAACGCCGTCGGCACCACGTCGCTGGCGCATTTTGCCAAGAGCTTGGCCAAGCCTCGCGCGGTCTGGCTCATGGTGCCGACCGCCGTGGTGGACAACGTCATTGCCGATTTGCTGCCCCATCTCGAGCGCGGCGACATCGTCATCGACGGCGGCAACTCCTACTACATTGACGATATTCGCCGCGCGAAGGAATTGACTGCCAAAGGCATCCGTTACGTCGATGTCGGAACGAGCGGCGGAGTCTGGGGGCTGGAGCGTGGTTATTGCATGATGATCGGCGGCGACGCCCATGTGGTGAAACATCTCGATCCGATCTTCGCTACGCTCGCCCCAGGACGCGGCAATATCCCGCGTACGCCGGGACGTGAAAAGATCAATGGCACATCCGAGCAGGGCTATCTGCATTGCGGGGCGCACGGCGCCGGTCACTTCGTCAAAATGGTTCACAACGGCATCGAATACGGCGTGATGGCTGCCTACGCCGAGGGATTCGCGATCCTGAAGGCCGCCAATGTCGGTCATCACGCCGGGGAGATCGATGCCGAGACCACACCGTTGCGCGATCCCGAGCACTATCAATACGATCTCAACCTGCCGGACATTGCCGAAGTCTGGCGCCGCGGCAGCGTGATCGCTTCCTGGCTGCTCGATCTTTCCGCCACGGCCCTCATCCGTGACCCGGCACTGACAAACTTCGCCGGGCGCGTCTCCGACTCCGGCGAAGGCCGCTGGACAATAAAGGCCGCCATCGACGAAGGCGTGCCGGCGCATGTGCTTTCCTCGGCGCTGTACGAGCGGTTCAGCTCGCGCGGTGCGGCAGATTTTGCGGACAAGCTGCTTTCCGCGATGCGCTACGAGTTCGGCGGGCATCTCGAGAAACCTGCCCAGAAGCGCGCTGGGTAGTCATGGAGCGCAACCCCGATGCAGCAAGCTCAGTTGCGTAGCATGACCAACGAAGAGCTCGACCAGCTCGCGATCAATACGATCCGCACGCTGTCGATCGACGCCGTCCAGCAGGCGAACTCCGGTCATCCCGGCACGCCGATGGCGCTGGCGCCGCTGGTCTACACGATTTGGAACGAGGTCCTGCGCTTCGATCCGCAGAACCCGATCTGGCCCAATCGCGACCGCTTCGTGCTGTCAAACGGCCACGCTTCGATGCTGCTGTGGTCCGTACTCTATCTGACCCGCACGCAGGCCGTGAATGCGGAGTACGAAACCGTCGGTGAGCCCTCCGTGACGCTCGACGATATCAAACATTTCCGCCAGCTCGGCAGCAAAGCGCCGGGGCATCCCGAATATCACGGGGTCTCGGGCGTCGAAGCGACGACCGGCCCGCTCGGCCAGGGCGTGGCGACGAGCGTCGGCATGGCCATTGCGCGAAAGTGGCTGGCCAACCGCTACAACAAGCCCGGCTTCGACATCTTCGATTACAACATCTATGCGATCTGCGGCGACGGCTGCCTGATGGAAGGCGTCAGCTCCGAGGCCGCCTCGCTCGCCGGGCATCTTCAACTCGACGATCTGTGCTGGATCTACGATAACAACCACATCACCATCGAAGGCAAAACCAAAATCACCTTCACCGAGGACGTAGCGGCGCGTTTTCTTGCCTATCGGTGGAATGTGCTGCGGGTTGGCGATGCCAACGACATCCGGCGAATCGAAGATGCGCTTGCAATCTTCCGGAAGACCGAAGGGCGGCCGACGCTGATCATTCTGGACAGCCACATCGGCTATGGCTCGCCGCACAAGGTCGACACCGCCGCGGCCCATGGCGAGCCCTTGGGCGAAGACGAAGTTCGGCTGGTCAAGCGCGCCTATGGCTGGCCGGAGAACGCCAAATTCCTGGTGCCCGATGGAGTCATGGAACGCTTCGCCGACGGCATCGGCAAGCGTGGAGCACGGCTCCGACGGGAATGGGAAGCGCTTTTTGCCGGCTATCGCCAACAGTTCCCGGAGTTCGCGACCGAAGTTGATCAGATGCAGCGGCGCGAACTTCCGGCCGGATGGGATCGCGATCTGCCGAGTTTCCCAGCGGATCCAAAGGGAATAGCGGGCCGCGACGCCTCGGGTCAGGTGCTCAACGCGCTCGCCGAGAATATTCCGTGGTTTCTGGGCGGCTCGGCCGATCTCGGGTCTTCAAATAAGACAACGCTCAAATTCCCAGGTGCCGGAGACTTCGAAGCTGAAACTCCTGGAGGCCGCAATTTTCATTTCGGCATTCGCGAGCATGCGATGGCCGCGATCGTCAACGGTCTGTCGCTGTCGAAATTGCGCGCCTTCGGCGCGACGTTCCTCATCTTCAGCGACTATGCCCGGCCGGCGATCCGCCTCTCCGCGCTCATGGAGATTCCGACCATCTTCGTGTTCACCCATGACGCCATGGGTGATGGCGAGGATGGGCCGTCGCATCAGCCCGTTGAGCAACTCGTATCGCTGCGCGCCGTTCCAGGCCTCGTCGTGTTCAGGCCGGCGGACGCGAATGAGGTCGTCGAGGCTTATCGTTACATTATGCAGCTGCGCCATCAGCCGGCGGCGATCGCACTCTCGCGGCAGCCGCTGCCGACCTTCGATCGTCGCAAATATGCTTCCGCAGCCGGTGCAGCGCGCGGCGCGTATGTCATGGCAGACGTTGCGGGCGGTCCGCCGGAAATCATCTTGATCGCCTCTGGCAGCGAAGTGTCCTTGGTCGTTGCGGCGCACGAAACGCTGACGGCGCGGGGTATCAGGTCGCGTGTCGTTTCGATGCCGTCCTGGGACGTCTTCGAACACCAGCCGCAATCCTACCGCGATGAGGTGCTGCCGGCGACGGTGACAGCGCGCATCGCCGTCGAACAGGGATCGGTGCTCGGCTGGGATCGATACGCAGGCGCCGCCGGCCGCATCATCGGCATGAAGACCTTCGGCGCCTCGGCACCGCTCAAAGAACTGCAGCACAAATTCGGCTTTGAGCCCGAGCGGGTGGTCACGACGGCGTTGGAATTGCTCGGACGTGCCTGACACGGCAGGCGACGAGACCTTCGGATCGAGAGCGAAAGTCCGGCGCAGAATAAGGACAGGACAATGCTCGAGACGCTAAGCGGGCGAGACCTACACACGAAGACCGAAAACGCGCCGCAAGCCGAGGCGGCACCGGCGGCGCCGCCCTGCGCGATGGTGATCTTCGGCGCCGCCGGCGACCTGACCAAACGTTTGGTCGTGCCGGCGCTCTACAACCTGGTCAATAGCGGGCAATTGCCCGATGGCTTTCGGCTCGTCGGCGTAGACTTGGCAAGCAAGACCGCAGACGACTGGCGAAAAGGCCTCACCGAAACAATGAAGAGCTTCGTCGCCGGCAGCGGCGAGTTCCAGATCACCCAGCTGGATCAGACCGCGTGGCGATGGCTCAGCGACCGCATGAGCTATGTGCAGGGCGACCTCAACGATCCGGGGACCTACCGGCGGTTGGGCGAGCACCTGGCCGGACTCGAGAAGACCGCCGACACCGCGGGCAACCGCCTCTTCTACCTTGCCATTGCGGATCGTTTCTTTGCCAAGGCGGTATCCGGCCTCGGCGTTGCGGGTCTGGTGACGGAAAACGACCGCCAATGGCGCCGCGTCGTGATCGAAAAACCCTTCGGCCACGATCTGCCGTCGGCCAAAGCGCTCAACGCCGAAATCCTCAAGACGCTGCAGGAGAATCAGATCTACCGGATCGATCATTTCCTCGGCAAGGAAACGGTGCAGAACATCATGGTGCTGCGCTTCGCCAACGGATTGTTTGAGCCGATATGGCGTCGAGAACATATCGATCATGTGCAGATCACCGCGGCAGAGACCGTCGGTGTCGAGCACCGGGGCAGGTTTTACGAGGCGACCGGCGCGTTGCGTGACATGGTGCCGAACCACATGTTCCAGCTGTTGGCGATGGCCGCCATGGAGCCGCCGACCTCTTTCAATGCCGATGCCGTGCGGACCAAGAAGGCCGAGGTCATTGAGGCAATACACCCGCTTGATCCACTGGCCGCGCTGACCGACGCGGTGCGCGGTCAATACGATGCCGGCATCGTCTTGGGCAAACAGGTACGGGCTTATCGGCGCGAACCCGACGTGGCGCCGGATTCGACGACCGAGACCTTTGTTGCCTGCAAGTTCACAATCGACAACTGGCGCTGGGCCGGGGTGCCGTTCTACCTGCGGACCGGAAAATATCTGACCCGCCGTTCGACCGAGATCGCCGTCCGCTTCCACCAGGCCCCCTATGCGCTGTTTCGCGGAACCTGCGTCGAACGCATGAATCCCAACTGGATGATCCTTCGCATCCAGCCCGACGAAGGAATCGCGCTTGAATTCGCGGCCAAACATCCCGGACCCACGGTAGAGCTGAGCAATGTGCGCATGGATTTCGCCTACAAGACTTATTTCAAGATGACGCCCAATGTCGGGTACGAGACGCTCCTTTACGATTGCATGATCGGAGACCCGACGCTGTTCCAGCGCGCGGACAATATCGAAGCGGGTTGGCAAGCGGTGCAGCCGATCCTTGACGCCTGGGCCAACAACCCGCCTCGCGATTTTCCAAACTACGTTGCCGGCGGAAGCGGGCCTGCGGCGGCCGGCGAGTTGATCGCACGCGACGGCCGCGCCTGGCGGCCGCTCGACTGACGCGTCATGAGGCCTTGATGGCGCAGCGCCGGAAAATTTCACTCGTACTCGCGGACGTGGACGGCACGCTCGTCAACGAGCAGAAAGTATTGACGGAACGAGCGCAGAAGGCTGTCAGAGCCTTGCGCACCGCCGGTGTCCGCTTCGCTATCACCAGCGGCCGGCCGCCGCGCGGCATGGCCATGCTGTTCGAGCCGCTCCATCTGGATACGCCGATTGCGGCCTTCAACGGCGGGCTCTTCATTAACTCGGATCTCTCAATCGTCAGGCAAAAGACGGTCCCGGCCGACGTCGCGCGCGAGGCGATCGATCTGATGCGCAAGCGCGGCCTCGACGCCTGGGTCTACAGCGGCAACGACTGGCTCGTCACCAAGCCCGATGCGCCCCATGTCGCCCGCG
>Ga0210397_10001940_pt1 | contig 13183 bp, 13 predicted proteins | sample IncBWH2OmetaG_FD_160126 | JGI IMG/M metagenome (GOLD analysis project Ga0210397, IMG submission 160126) | Forest soil microbial communities from Barre Woods Harvard Forest LTER site, Petersham, Massachusetts, United States - Inc-BW-H-2-O ...
GACGGGGCCGCGATCCTGAGAGGTTCAGGTACGGACCCCGGTCTGGAGGGTGGCTCGGCGCGGCAGCGCTTACGTCGCCGCCACTGACCCCACTTCGTCGCTTGGTCTGCGGAAGTCCAGCCGGAGCCCTCCAGGCTGGCGCCGACCGCCGACGCGGGCGCCAACATGGAGGCGGCCATCCGCGGGCAGATGCGGAGTGGCAAGAGTCCTGGCTGGGGCTCAGAGCCGGGGATGGCCCGCTGAGCCAGCTCGCCGAGGAGACTGGGGTTGCCCGCTTTGACGGACAGAGCTGATAACTCGGTCAGGCTACATTCCTGAACTTTCCGTCGTGGTCATTTTCGAACTAGGCGGGGCTTGGGGAAGCCCAGGGCGCTGTGCAGCTGGGTGCCGTTGTACCAGGCGACGCTGTCCATGGTGTCCCCGAAGAGTCAAGCCTCCTCGGGGAGTTCCGATCCCGTCCGCCGCGCCATGCCGGGCCGCCAACCATGTGCCCTGGCTGGTCTCACGGTGGCACAATGTGAACCACGCTCGCATACGAGGCGACGTCATCCAGCTGGAGTGACGGTAGCGCTCACGTAGATCGAACAACCGGAGGTCATCCGATGATATGGGATTTGCAGGTCACTGAGCGAGATGGGGTGCGAGTCAATCGTGCCCGTCTCGAGCCTGGTGAGGCCTCTCCGTGGCACGTCGATTCATTCCACCGGGTGACCGTCGTTCTTCAAGGTGAGCAACTGCGAATCGAGTATCAAGACGGAGGGGAACCGAAACTCGTTCCGGTCGTTGCGGGGGAGGCTCATTGGGACGAACCCTCTGCCCCACGCGTCCACCGAGCAGTTAACAGCGGGCAACTACCATACGAGGAAGTTGTTGTCCTCATCGAACGGGCGTGAGGCCCCGCCTATCCTCGCGGAGGGCAGTCCCTAGGGTTGTTAACCGGGCTCGGTTGAGCCCTGGGCGGATCGGGCGAAATCTTCTCAGAGTTGGGCCTTCAGTTCGTCGATCTTGCCGATGTGCTCGCGGAGCTGGGTGTAGGCGGGGCGCTCGCGGATGCGGGCTAGCGCCCAGCGGACGCCTTCGGCGCGGTTGGGGACGATGCCGGCGGTGATCAGGGCGTCGAGGACCTCAAGGTCCCTGGGGTCGAGCCGTGCCATCACCGGGGTGAGGTTGCGGCCCGGCGCCGTGCGGTCCGGCGGGCCGACAGACATCGAGATGACCGGATGCTTGCGCTCCCCGGGCTGCGCGGGGAGCGTGAGCTCCACGCGCCCGGTGAAGGGCATTGTCCGGGCGATCGTCTTGCGCAGCTCCTCGATAGCCCCGTTGTGCGTCTTCTCGAACGCGTGAAGCGTCTCATCCGGGTCTTCGCCGGTAGGGGTGAGGATCACCCGGACCATCGCCTGGCCGGGCTCGATCACGGGATCGTCGCCGTACTGCAGCACCTCGACCTTCTGCACTGTCCCGTCGCCGCACCGCCTGTTCAGCTCTGCTTCGGCCCCTTGCTCGAGGCGTTCCTTCTCGTCCTGCTCCACGATCAGCTCCTTGATTTCCCGAGAAATCAGCGTAACTCCGTCTACTCTCGCAATCAATGAATTTAGCGGCAGGGTGAGACAACGCAGCTCACCTCCCGATGCCTGGCTCTGCTGGACGGGGGTCGTCAGCCGTAGTCCGGTGCCTTGTGCCGTCTGATGTCGCGGCTAGTGGTCCGGGCCGCGGTGACGGTGATGCTGGTCTCGACGGCGACCTGGATGCCGTCGGGCCCGACGGTCACCGCGACGGTCTTGCGGGCGTGGGCCAAGAGGATCGCCGTAGAGCTGTTACACCTTTCTCTACGGCTTCAAGGGCGCACCTTCGGCGCGCCGGGCCTAGCGGCCCCGGCCGTGAACAGCGAGGACGGGCGCGGACAGCCGAGATGGAATGAGCGGCCAGGGGTGACCCGCCGTAAGAGGCTCGGGTTCACCCGGAGGGTCTCGCCGTTGCGGGGCGGCAGCTTTCGCCGCGTCCTTCGGACGCAAGCCCTACGGCGCGGCGACTGCCGCGCTTGGCATCCCCAGTGACCGGCCGTCTGCGGTTCCCGCCGTGTCCCGCTGCCGCGCCCGCCAGCACCACGGCCAGGGCGACACGCTCGCGCCATCTGCGCCCAAAGCCGTGAAGATGTCACCACGAGCGGAGCGGGTCGTCGCGCATTGTCCGGGCTGGCCCCTCCGGCCTCAACGGTACTTCGCATCCCCCTGCGCGGGACGCGCCTGCGGCGCGCCGTTGACCCCGGAGACCTAATGCCAGCCCAGCGGGCCTGACGGCAAGGGCCAGGCCGAAGGCCAGGCCCGAATGCGCGCGGCGAACCGCAGTGAAGAATCAGGCACTCGATTAGGGAGAACGGGCCAGTAGCGGCGTGAGGCTAAGGACCGTCGATGCCGCTCGCGCGGGGAATCCGCGTACTGGTCGTACATATCTTCTGCTCCCCGGGTGGTCTCGCTAGTCAGCCGTTGCGTAAAAAGGCGAACCATCGAGACGAAGCCGACGATGCCGAAGGCCAGGAGGGCTACCACGATGATGGTCGTCCACCACATGTTGACCACCTCAATCTCACGATATATCTTACTTTCCCTGAGCAGAAGGCTGCACACCGTGTTGTGGATCACACATGGTCCAACGAGGTCGCTTGTCGCCATTAACGCAGCTAGGACACCTGGCAGCTAACTGCCTCCGAAGCCGTGAGCCTGGATGATGACTACCATCGTCGACCACAACGACATACGACTCCAGCCGATCAAGCGAGTGACACGGGAAGCCAAATCCCAGGTGAGCGACGGTAACCGACAGCGCGCCGTTAGCTGCCACAGGCAAGCATCCACGTACGGACAGATACGCAGTGGCACTCCGGAGAAAAGCCGAGCAACTGACCAGTGCGTTCGATGAACAGCACAAATGACCGTGAGCCAGAACCGATCTTCCAAGTTGGTCATGCGGGTTCGATTCCCGTCGCCCGCTCTAAGAGATGTGCACTCTAATAAATGCTGACCGCGATCAGCAGGAAGATCGTGCCGATCAGCCGCCGGGTGATGAATATGATCACGGTGTGCGCCGGTGCCCGGCCGGGGATCGCTCCGGCCGGGCGCCGACACTCTCACCTGCTTTCTCTGCTCCCTGCGGGTCGGTCTGGCCGATCAGCCGGTAAGGCCCATGACGGCGTAGTTGTCGGCCTGGTAGGCCTGGTTGAAGTAGACGTTGGTAAGAGTCGACGGCCGGTAGATGAGCGCCTTGGCGTACACGATCGGCACGATCACCGCGTCCTTCATGACCTGTTCGTCGATCTGGCCCCAGATCGCGTTCCGCTGGGTAGCGTCGGTGATACCCGCGGCCTTGGTGAACAGGTTGTTGACCACCGGGTCGTTGAGCATCCCGATGTTCGTGTTTCCCGCCGGGACGATGGTGTTCCCGGCGACCAACTCGTCCAGGAAGCCGTAGCCGTCCGGCCAGTCGGCACCCCAGCCGCCGAAGGCGATCCCGATGTTGTGCGCGGCCATGTACTTGGGCACGCCGGCGAAGGTGTTGAAGTAGGTCGCCGTCGGGAACCCGTGCAAGGTGGTCTTGATGCCGACCGCCGACAGCGCCTGCTGCAGGGCCTGGGCCCCCTGGGTCTCGGTGGGACGGTCGCTGCGGTAGGCGATACCAGTGGAGAACCCGTTCGGCTTGCCGCAGGCCGACAGCTCCTGCTTGGCCTTGGCCGGGTCGCCCTGGGTCTTGGTGGTCGCCTCGTACATGTCGAACTTCTGGTAGCCCGCCACGGTCGGCGGCAGCACCGTGCTGCCGATCGCCCCGCCGGCGATCGGGCCGCCGTAGGCATTCTGCAGCGTGAGGTGGTTGGCGGCGTACTCGATCGCCTGGCGGCAGGCCAGGTTGGTGAACGGCGCCACCTGCGAGTCGATGTAGAAGAACCAGCCGAACCCGGTGAGCGGGTCGTCCGCGTGCGCTTTGAGGTTCGGGCTGGCGAGGATCTTGGCCCTCGCCGCCGCCTGCACGCCCGTGCCCGCGAAGTCGACCTGGGCGTCGCCGGCCAGCAGCCGGTTATCCACGTCGTTGGGGTTCATGTTCATGTTGACGACGATCTTGCTGGCCAGCTGCGAAACCGTCGGATCCTCAGCGGCGTTCCAGTACTTGTTCGGGACCAGTACCGCCGTCTTGTTCAGCTGGTAGCTCTGGAACTCGTACGGGCCGGTGGACACGATGTGCGTCTGGTAGCTCGCGCCGGTGTCCTTGTCCGGCGGCACCGGAGCGCTCTGCGGGATCGACACCACGTAGTCGAATTCGGAGAACGGGTGCGCTAGGTGGAACACGACCGTCGACGAGTCCGGCGTGGTGACCGCGGTCAGGCCCATCAGGTTCTTGGACCGGTCCTTGTACGGTCCCGGGTAGGTCTTGGCGTTCCCGCCCAGCAGGTTCAAGAAGTAGCTCGGGCCGTTGGACAGCACGCCGCGGTCGAAGGTGCGCTCGACCGCGTACTTGACGTCCTGGGAGGTGACCGGCGTGCCGTCCTGGAACTTGACCCCCGACTTGAGGTGGTAGGTCCAGGTCAGGCCGTTGTCACTGACCGTGCCGGGCGCGGTGGCAAGACCAGGGACGAGCGTGCGGCCGCAGGCGCCGGGGCAGTTCTTATAGGTCATCAGGGCCTGTGAGTAGAACCGGGCGAAGTCCCAGTCGGCGGCGAAGTAGGTATTGCCCGGGTCGAACGAGTCCGGCGCACTACGCCAGTCGAAGGTGAGTGTCCCGCCCTTGTGCGTCGACGGGTTGACCACGCTGGTGATCCCGGCGCCGTAAGCGGCGCCGGACGACGGGTTGCCGCCGTTTCCGTTCCCGCTACCGTTGCCGCCGCCGCTGCTGCACGCGGCCAGCATGAGGATAGCCGCGGCCCCCGTCGCGGCTATCCCGAAAGTCCTGCGTCTCATAAAGTGAACGCCTCCCGGTTCTGATGTGGTTACTGAGCCGAATGACCGGCTGAACGCCGAATTGCGCCGTCGCCGTTATCAATTCGCTAACTAAAACGTTGTTATTCCGTGACCTGGTATTATTTGTCCTTTACGGGTGCTTGAGGCCGACTTACGGATACAGGAAATTCCGTTCTCGGTCCCGGGGCAATCAATTCGGCTATGGCCGAAGAATCGCCCGAGCCTGGATGGGGTGCCGGAGCGAAACCGGCGCCAGGCTACGGAGGTGGATTGTGGTCAGGGTGAACTTCACTGCCGACGACCTGGCGCGGACCAGGTTCAGCGTGGCGCCGGCACCGCTTATCGAGACTGGACTAGCGCTGGTGGAACTCCGGCGCGCGAGCGTCACGCCCGGACGGCCCGCCGCCCGCCGGTGGCTGCGCGAGGTGCGGCGGACGTTCCCGGCCACCGCACGACCGCTCCTGGAGCTGTTCGGACCGTATCCGCCGTGGCCCGGCTTCGCCGATTCGCCTGCCTCCAGCCTCGAGGAAGGCCTTGAGTTCGTCCGGTCCACTCCCCGCTCGACCTGGCGCGCGGAACTGGCCAACGGATGCCCGGACCGCGCTGGCCGACCCCCGTGCTGGGTGCGGAACCTGGCCGACGGCGACACCGAGGCGCGCGACATCGTGGTGCGTGCCTTGCGCGACTTCTACGCCGCGGTCGTCGCGCCACGCTGGGAGAGCGTGGTCAGCTCATTTCACGGGGATGTGGCCAGGCGGATGCCGGTGCTCGCCGCGGGCGGCCATCAGGCCCTGTTCGGCACGTTGCACCGGCAGCTGCGCTGGCAGGACAACGGGCTGGAACGTCAGGGCGTCGACTTTGAGCATGACCTGGGCGGCACCGGCATGCTGATGATGCCGTCGGCGTTCTGGACCGGTCCGCCGGTGTTCGTGCTCGACGGAGAACGCATACCGAACGTACTGGTGTACGCCGCCCAGCCCAACGGCCGCCTCGGCGGCCCGGACCACGCGTCCCCGTCCGGCGAGGCCGGGAACGACAGCCTGGCCATCCTTATCGGCTCGACCCGCGCCGCCGTTCTGCGCGCGCTGGCCGAACCGTGTGGCACGGCCGACCTGGCCGCCACGACGGGGATCAGCGCGGCCTCGGCGTCGGAGCACGCGAAGGCGCTACGCGACGCGGACCTCGTCCAGACACGCCGCGAAGGGCGCTCGGTGCGGCACTCCCTGACGCCGCTCGGCCGGACCATGCTTGGCCGGCTGCAGTCCGCAGCAACGTGACCAGGCGGATGGCATGCGCAGGATCGGGACGGGCCGGACCGCGCGCCTTCACGGCCGACTTCGACCGTGATTTGCAAACCGGCCAACGCCGCGACATCCGTCTCATCGGCCGCGACCAGCTCTATGGGAATTGAGGGCCGTCTGCTCACCATGGGATGCGGCATCCGGATTCACAGAAACGGCACTACGCTGCACCGGCCTGCACGGATTCCGGAGGCCGGCGCATTGGTTCAGGTGAGCAGGTGGTCGAGCCAGTCGAAGGCGGCGGTCCAGAAGATGATGGGTGCCATGCCTTCGCAGTGTCCTTCTGCGCCCTTCGGCTCTGGTGAACAGGCGGAATTCCCTGGGGCAGGTCAGCCGGCCGAACAGCGCCTTTCCCTGGCCGGCCGAGACCGTGCCGGTCTGGTTGCCGGTCACGTAGCCCGGGCAGGTGATCGCCGGGGCCGTGTCCTGGCTGGTGTAGCGGAGCAGGTCGCGGACGTACCCGCGGACGCCGGCCAGGCCGTGGGTGGCCATCCGGGGGGCCAGGAACGTCCGCAGGGCCGGGATGGTGAGCAGCGCCTCGAACCGGGCGTCTGCCGCCGGATCGTCCAGGTGCCGGCCGAGGTCGCCCAGCCGGTTCATGACGGCGCTGCCCATTTCCAGCTGGCCGGGGTCCACGATCCCCACCGGATCTTCGAACTGGCCCTCGACGGCCTGATACTCGCCCTCCAGGCCCACCACCCACACGACTAGCAAGGCAGCCGCGAGCTTGACCTAGATTGCTTCATCGCCGTGACCGCAACGCGAATCCTCGGCGAGCAGATGTCAGTGCTGCGCCCCTGACGGCGAGCCAGCGGCCGAACAGCAACGCGGCACCGGCAGCGGCGATCGTCGTGGCCGTGGTAATCCGCGTCACAAGCATGCCGAACCCGCAGGCCGCCAGGCCTGCCAGCAGCCAGGCCGTCGACACGCCCCGGTTGAGGCGCCCGGCTGAGCGCAGCGTCCTGGCCACCAGCGCGGGCGGACCGAACCGGCCGACCGCCTCGTGCTCGGCCTGGTCTTGCGACAGTCCTCGGGTGATGGCGTCGGCCGCCACTGCGCGTAGGTGATATTCCGCCTCCAGCAAGGCACGCCGGCCCGCGGCGCCGGTGCCAGCCAGCTGGTCGAACAGCTCGTCCAGGTACCGCTCGATCTCGCTCACCCGGCCTCCTCCGCCTTGCCGGGCCCGAGTACGGCACGCATGCCGCGGGCGAAGTCACGCCAGTCCCGCCGCTTGGCGGCCAGGGCACGAGCACCGGCCGGCGTGAGGGAGTAGACGCGGCGGCGGCGGGCAGCGCTGGCATCCCACTCGCTGCCCACGAGACCGTCGCGCTCCAGCCGGTACAAGGCCGGATAGACGGTTCCCTCCGGCAGGTCGAAGGCGCCGAGCGACCGCTCACGGAGGCTGGCGATGATCGCGTACCCATGAGCTGGCCCGTCGTCACGCAACGTCGCCAGCAGCATGAGGTCCAGGTGCCCGCGCAAGTCCATACCTAGAAGCCTAAGCATATCTTTCTAGGTGTCAATGGCTGCCGGGGCCGGCAGGCGACGTGCATGCGATCTGGATCGGGGCCGTGCGACGGGCACTCAGTCGAGGCAGAACTCGTTGCCCTCGATGTCCTGCATCACGATGCACGACTCGTTGTCGTCATCGGCCGTCAGCAGTCGCACGCGTACCGCGCCGAGCGCGACCAGGCGTGCGCATTCGGCCTCAAGCGTGGCCAGGCGCTCTTCACCCACGAGCCCGGTGCCGACCCGCACGTCAAGATGCAGCCGATTCTTGACGACCTTGCCTTCGGGAACGCGCTGGAAGAACAGTCGCGGACCCACACCCGAGGGGTCAGTGCATGCGAACCATGAACCCTGGTCCTCAGGCGGCAGCGAGCGGTCGAAATCGTCCCAGGTGGCGAACCCTGCCGGTGGCGGCGGTACGACGTACCCCAGCACCTCGCACCAGAAACGGGCGACGCGCTCAGGTTCTGCGCAGTCGAAGGTGACTTGGAACTGCTTGACCGAACCCATTGGTCCACCATAGAGGCTCGTGTTGCAGCGGACGAGCACGGTGCGCGGGATGCCAGCAGTGGGCCCGGGACTACGGCCGCGAGTGGGCGCATGTCCGGCGGGCGGCCGCCTTAGGTGAGGTGGAGAGTCAGCCGCCTGCAGGCGGGATCTGGCCTCGTGGTGGCCGGGGTCCATCTGCGGCGGACGGGCGGGGGCCGGGTGGCGCAGGCGTGGCTGGCTGACTGGGGGTGGCTGTGCTGGCTGGGGGTGGCTGTGCTGGCTGGTAGAGGCCGAGCAGCAGGCCGTACCGGGTCTGGTCAGCCCCGTCGTCGGCTTGGCTGGCGAGGTCGCGCAGGATGGCGGTGATCTGCTCGGCGTGCGCGGGGCTCAGCCTGAGCGTGCGGAGCACCAGAAACGGCTCGGGCTGCGCGGCGGCGATCTCGGCGGCGAGCGCGCGGAACGCCGTCTGCGTGGTGGCGGCATCGTCGTATCTCAGCCCGGGCGAGGCGCGCCGGTAGTACTGCTCGGTTCCGCCGCGTACGGCGCGGGTGGCCGCGGGCCGGACCAGGCCCGCGCCCGCGAGCACCTTCAGGTGGTGGGCGACGTTGCCCTTGTTGCTGCCTAGGGCCACGGCGAGCTGGCTGATCGTCGCCTCGCCCTGGCCGAGGGCGAACAGCAGCCGGTGGCGCATCGGGTGTCCTAGCGCCTTGAACTGCTCCGGCGTGGTCACGGCGGCGACATCGTCGTCCTCCATGACGAAAGCGTCTATATTTCTTGACGCTTTGTCAAGCGTATGCTTTTCTTGACCCTATGGATGAGCCAGAGCTGACACGGGTGGTCGGCCAGGTGGGCGCGCTGGTCGAGGCACACTACGTCTTCCCTAACGTGGCCTCGGCGGTGTCGCGGGTACTGGCCGATGGGCTGGCCGAAGGACGGTATCCCGCGGACGCACGGTCGCTGGCCACGGCGGTCACCGCCGACCTGCAGTCGGTCAACGGCGACAAGCACCTGCGGCTGCTCTACCACGAGCAGGCACTGCCGGAGCGGGCGCCCGGCGACGACACCGAGGAATACGCCGCCATGGCCCGCTGGGCGGGCCTGACCTGCGGCGGCGTCGCCTGCGTCCAGCGCCTGGCAGGCAACGTCGGCTACCTCGACCTGCAGCCGGTCCTGTTCCCGGCCGCAATCAGCGGGGCGAGCATCACCGCCGCGATAACCCTGCTGGCCGGCACCGATGCGCTCATCATCGACCTGCGCCATTGCCTGGGCGGCGAGCCGGCCATGACCGCATTCATCATCAGCTACCTGTGGGACCACGAGCCGGCCCAGCTCAGCGGGCTGAGGGAACGCAGCCAGTTCAAGCAGGCCTGGACGCTTCCGTATGTTCCCGGCGGCCGCTTCGGCAAGGCCAAGCCGGTCTACGTACTCACCAGCGCGGCCACGTTCTCCGGCGGCGAGCAGCTCAGCTACGACCTGCAGCAACTCGGCCGGGCCACCGTCATCGGCGAGCGCACCCGCGGCGGCGCCCATGCCCGGGAGGGATTCACCGTGCATCCCCACCTGGAGGCGACCGTCTCCGTCGCCGAAGCAGTCAACCCGAAGACCAGCGGCAACTGGGAAGGCACAGGCGTCACCCCCGACCTCCAGACGCCCGCCGCCCAGGCCCGCGACACCGCCTACCGGCGGGCCCTGCAGGATGTGACCGCGGCCGGGGGCTCCTCGGCCGCCGAAGCCCAGACTGCCCTCGCTGCTGCCCAGGCGGACGCCGACTGACCGCCACCTGCCCCATTGCGGTGAGCGGTCAGCCGGCCGTCCCTGCCTGGCTGACGCCGGTTAGAGTGACCGCTGCTTGAGCCAGTCCAGCGCTGCCTGCGCGACTTCGCGCCAGCCGTGGTCGATGGTCAGCGAGTGGCCGCGATCCGGGAACTCGATGAAGTCGGTGATGGCCGGTGACTTGTGGTAGAGCTTGCGAGTCGACGTCGTGATGGCCGCCGGTACGGTGTGATCCTTGCCCCCGGCCGTGAGCAGCAGCGGCCCGCGGGTCTTGTTGGCGGTATTCACCTTCGCCGGCGACTTCGGGGTGAAGTTCGCCAGGGCGGCTTCGAACAGTGGCTTGCCCGGCGAGGGCACTGCCCAGCGGTCGTACAGCTCAGCTGACTCCTGTCCGGAAAGCACGTTCCCGAAGCCGTACCGGAACTGTTCGGCGGTGAGCGATACCGCCAGGTTGCGGTTGGCTGGCTTGCGCAGCGCGATCGAGGCGACCTTCAACGCGGAAACAGGCAGCTTGAGCACGCCCTTGATGGGCGCAGCGTCGATCGCCACCGCGGCCACGGCAAGGTCCTGGCCGAGCAACCGCTGCGCGATGAGGCCGCCGAAGGAGTGGCCGATGACGACCGGAGGGACCTCAAGCTCATCGATGATCCGGGCATAGTGGTCGACCACATCATCGATGCCCTTGCCCGCTACCCGGCTTGGGTCCCGCCGGCTCTCCTCCACCGTGTCCGGGTCACCTGGCCAGCCCGGCGCCGTCGGTGCGTAGCCCGCCTCTTGGAATAGTTCTAGCCACGGGGTCCACGAACTAGCATGCAGCCATAGGCCGTGAATAAATACCGCGGGCCTTATTGGTTGTGTCATTTCGCGCTCTCCTCCTCAGCGTGGCTGCGACGTCCGCAGAGCCGACACCTAACATGCAGTTCTACTCCGTCGGCCCCGGCCGACGACGAGGCCCCCCGCCTCTTCCGCACCTGTGCTGCCGCGGCGGAGATGGGTCCGCAGGTCCGGTGCTGACTGCGCCACACGATCGCTGGCTGGAGCCCCTGACTGCTGCCGGGGTTACGCACCCAGGGTGTTCGGACGCGGCGCGGGGCGCATTCTGCGTTCAGCTAGCCGCGCGACTGCCTGCCGGGATGCCAGGCGGGTGGAGCTGGCCAGCAGACGGTTTCCCAGCCCCGGGACCACCGTGCTGCGGCGGCGGTCCAGGGCGCTGAACGCGGCCGCGACCACATGCCCAGGGGTCATCCGCCGGCCGATCGAGGCGCTGTCCGAGGCGGTGTCGAAGAACGCGGTGTCGGTCGCGCCGGGGCACAGGGCCGTCACGCGCACCCCGGTGCCGCGGGTCTCGGCCCACAACGCTTCGGTGAACGAGAGCACGTACGCCTTGGTCGCGCCGTAAACCGCCATGTACGGCACCGGCTGGAACGCAGCGGTCGACGCGACGTTGACGATCGCGCCCCGATCCCGGGCGCGCATCCCCGGCAGGAGCGCGCACGTCAGCTCGGTGAGGGCGGCGACGTTCAGCTGAACCGCCTGCGCGATCCGCTGGGCGTCGGCCTCGTCGAGCGGCCCGAACAGCCCGAACCCGGCATTGTTGACGAGCACGTCGATCGTGAGGTCGTGTTCCCCCAGCCGGGCCGCAAGAGCGAGGCCGGCGCCCGGCTCCGACAGATCAACCGCCTCGACGTGCACCGACACGTGCGCGCTCTCGCGCAGCTCGCTGGCCAGCACCTCGAGCTTGTCCCGCGAGCGGGCGGCAAGCACCAGATCGGCGCCGCGCCGGGCTAGCTCGCGGGCGAACACCTCACCCATTCCCGACGAGGCGCCGGTGACGAGCGCACGACTTCCTTTGAATTCCATCAGCTCCAACTTCCGGGTGACCAGGTCAGCAACTGTGCAGAAGAATAAAACCGACCATCCGGTTTTGTCAAGGAGACCAGTTGGTATGCTTATCCAGACCGGTCGGTATGCTGTGTTACCGTTGGTTACGTGGCTCGAGCAGGCTCATCCACTAACCCCGCAGCCCGGGCGGCCCGATCCCCTGCGCCGGTCACGCCCAAAGGTCAGGCCACGCGCGCGTCGATCCTGCAGACCGCCGCCGAGGTCTTCGCCGAACGCGGCTACGCCGAAACCACGCTCTCCGAGCTGATCGCCCGCAGCGGCCTGACCAAGGGCGCCTTCTACTTCCACTTCACCTCTAAGGAACAGCTCGCGCTCGCCGTGCTGGAGGAGAAGCAACGGCAATGGCTTGAGTTCGTCAGCCGGCGGGCCCTGGCCAAGCCCGCGGCGATCGATCAGCTCCGGGCCCTCGGCCCTGCCCTCATCAAGCTGCACCGCGAGGACCCGAGCGCCTACAGCGCACCGCGCCTGGCCCGCGACCTTGCCCGCATGCCCGAGCTCGCCGGCATCGTCAGGGCCCAGATGCGCGGCTGGATCGACCTGGTCGCCAGCATCATCAGCCGGGCCCAGCAGGACGGCGATCTTCCCCCGAAGATTGACGCCACCGCCCTCGCGACCATCCTCGTCGCCGCCACTGACGGACTTAAGGATCTCTCCGACATCCTCGACCCGCCCAACCGCGCCAAACGCGGCTTCGAACAGCGGATGCAGCGCATGACCGAGATCGTCGAGGCGCTGATCAGCCGAGACGAACATCCCGCTCACGGCTGAACACGGATAGCGCGGTACGGATCACCAGTGCGCGCTGAACGCAATGCAGGCCTTCATCCGATTGCCGATCTTGATGCCGCCATGCCCCGCTGCCCGACTGTGGGTGGCATGGGTCAGTGCGGTGCCTTAGGACCTGCGCCAAGGGCCACGCGTCCGGCGGGAACCAGGTGACCGCTGGCGGTGTATTCAAGATGAGTACCGGCTCGAGCAGGGAGTGCCATCGACGAGGCGGACGCGGTAACCCGGGCCCGGGACGGCGACCTTGATGCCTATGCGGCGCTGGTCGCCCGGTGCACGCTGCGCGCGCACCGGGCTGCCTGGCTGCTGGGCGCGGGCGAGGATGCCGACGACGTGGTGCAGGAGGCGTTCGTGAAGGCGTTCCGGAGCCTGCCGAAGTTCCGGGTGGGCGAGCCGTTCGCGCCATGGCTGCTAAGCATCGTGGCCAACGAGACGAAGAACCTGCTGCGTTCCCGGCGCCGCCGCAAGGCGCTGGCCCTG
>Ga0210397_10001942_pt1 | contig 13179 bp, 10 predicted proteins | sample IncBWH2OmetaG_FD_160126 | JGI IMG/M metagenome (GOLD analysis project Ga0210397, IMG submission 160126) | Forest soil microbial communities from Barre Woods Harvard Forest LTER site, Petersham, Massachusetts, United States - Inc-BW-H-2-O ...
TAAGGCACTTTGCCGCTTGTTACAAACCAACCGTACGTCCATAAACCTATTAAATGCCGCGGACGTTCTTTAGATAAATGTAAATAATCACGATACTCCAGCCACAACATCGTAGATGATTTAGAACTACCCAGAAACGTTGGGTTGATGTGCAGGTTTACAAAAGCATAACGACCCTTGTATGGATTTACGGCATTATCACGACTATCGTACAATGCATTCAAGGAAATACCGGATAATACATATTCTGTTGTGCTGATTCCTTTTGATGTATTGTATACATAATGGCTGGTAAGTGTTTGCGGTGAAGAAGTCAGATCAAGCATTTTATCATCAATATTATAATGATAATCCATGTGATAGCCAAGACCACCAAAGAAACGGGAATCTTTATAACGCCTCATCACGGTTTGATAAAAACGCAGATAATTAAATGCCATCATCTGTGCCGATGAAACCGGGTTATATGGATTGTTTGAATAATCTGCAAAGCCATTCGCAAGCGGCTTACCTGACTGCGGCCCTGTTCCCAAGCCATATGTAGGCTGCGATGTAATAAAATAACGAATATCTGTTAACAGATTCCATTTATCACCTTTCAGAAAAGTTGTTGCTTTTAACGTAATAATCCATTGCTTTTTTGAAGTATAAATAAGTGTACCCAGGGCAGAAGACAGACTTGTATTTTTAGGATCGCCCATAAACCAGGTGGCGCCCGGCGCTAAACCAATCATAAAGCCCGATGTGGGATTAGCACCTATAACAGGTAAGGGAATAAATTTAACTTTTCCATAGGTTTTAGTTTTTTCTGAAACTGAATCCTGCTGTGCGAAAAGAAAAGTATTCAGATTACCAATACAAAATAAAAGAATGCTAAGTTTTTTCATAAAAATCAATTAGCAAGTAAAACTATATATAAAAGTATTACTCAAATATAATTTTTTAAAATATATCAGCAATTCTTGCAGATGATATTTATATTATTTTAAAAAATCTCACCGGCCGTCATATAATAGCCATTTGATTTTTGTCCTATTCCATAATCCATGCAGAGGTTGGTTCTGGACTTTTTATCCAGCATAATCCGAAGACCGGCACCAATACCCGGCTTTATATATTCGAATAAATCAACATGATTGTCTTTGCTGGATGCAGTTGTAAGGTTTGCAAATAGTACTCCACCCAATACTTCTGTGCATTTGGAAATCGGGAAACGCCATTCCACTTCTGTGTACAACATCTGCTCTCCTCTGAACCTTCCCTGGGCATAACCACGGCCTGAAAAGCCTTTAGAATCATACCCGATGGCAGGTAGGTCCAAATAAGGAATATGCCCACCCAGCTGCATATTTGCCCATGCCCATACGGCAAGTACATGTCTGTTCATCTTTTCTGATAAGGAAAAATAATGCTTGAATTCAGCCCACAACATCGTACTTTGGACAGAACTACCCAGCCATGTTTCGTTAAAACGTACATTTACGTTCGCATAATATCCTTTATATGGATTAATGATGTTATCACGTGTATCTACTACAAAATTTGCGCTCACACCGCTCATCACATAGGAATTAGTATCGAAACCGTACTTGGTAGAATATAAATAGTGGCTCGTGTATTTTTTATCTTTTATATCCAGACCCTGATCGTGGATCGAATAATGATAGTCGAGATGATAGCCGCCACCAAAGAAAAGTGTATTACTTTGATTGATTGTTTTGGAAATAACCTGATGCACTTTTATATAGTTATATGAAATAGGCTGTGCACCGTTATCACCATTCGTATTGTTTCCATTAATATTGATCTGATATAGAATGGAGGCCGTATCCGGAGCATTGGTACCCAAACCAAAGGTTGGCTGATTATAGAGCATCAAACGTACATCACTTTGCAAGAACAATTTATTATTGGGTGTATAGCCTGTTGTTTTCAGCATTAAGATAAACTGATTCTTCGTCGTATACTGCAATGCCAGATTAGAAGACGACATGCGAGTAGATATAGGTTTGCCCAAATAAAACGCAGCAACACCGCCAACACCAAAAAAGAAACCGGTCGCAGGACTTGATCCGATTACAGGTAATAAAACAAGAGAGGATTTTCTGTTCTTGATTTGTGTTTTTGTAGAGATTTTTTTATGAAAGATAACTTCACTTATATTTTTAGGAATACACACAGCCGTATCCTGTGCATGTATTTCAACACCCATGAAAAGTATAATGACAAAAAACAATACGGACTGAATACGTTGCAAAATATATGGAGTAATAATTCAATACTAATATAAATATATTCGAACAAACAATGTAAATACAAAAACTCATCATGAAGCTTTGAAAAGTAGCTTCACAATGAGTTTTTGTATTTTAACCTATGTAGTCTAGTTAATTTTTTAATCTGAAAATAATGCCTCCGGAAGCATTCATTTGTACAACCGTTGTATACGTACTTGCTCCTACATACGCACCGCCAGTACCGAATCCAACACCAATACCTGCTCCCTGAATCGGCGCCCAGAATCCAACACCAAAACGTAAGCCTATTTTATCACTTACAAAATATTTTACTCCTACGCCCAAATTTGCTGCAAATTTCCAGAGTGTAGGAACTTTTGACGATGTCGGATCGAAGAATACACCGCCGATACCTATGGTTGTATAAGGTTCTACTTTATCGTTTACTGATATACCACGTGTAACATTCAATTGAAAATAATTCACACCAACATTTCCCAATGTTCTATTAGTACCGAAATTAGGTTTATCAATTACTCTTGAATCCTGGTGATTATATACCAGTTCCACAAACGTTGATTTTTTTAATTCATAACCTAAAATACCGCCGTAACATGGACCACCACCCAAAGAAATTTTTCCATTGCTATTAGTAACATTGTTGTAATATTTATAACTCCCCCAATATTGGTAACCGCCGGTAGCTGTTAATTCAAGACGTTGTGCAAAACCGTTATAATTTAACAGCAGCAGGAAACAAGAAATTAATAAAAAAGATCTTTGTTTTGATAACATAACTGTAAAAGTTTATTGTTGATTTACTATACTAAAAGTATAGGATTAAAGGTACATTTCAAAATTAACATGTTTGTTATCACTAAAATACATATTGAAGTGCCAATACTTGTTGTTATTTAATGAATAGTTTACATTTGCGTCGTTATGCTCTCATAATAATCGTTTTCCTACACTTTACAATACAATATTTACACATCAATTATTATATCATGAAAAAAATAACCGTATCTCTTATAATCTTTTTATCTGCGATCACCGGCATTGTATCAGCACAATCTCATGACGAAATGTTCAACTCTGTTTTTAAACAAGAAAAACGGGCTTACTTTTCAGATAATATGCATTTAAAAGCTGCTGAATTTGATCAATTCTGGACCATATACGGTTCTTTTGAAAGTGACCGTGCAACCATTGCACAACACCGTCTGGATCTATTAAAAAACTATGTTGAAAAATATCAAACCATGAGTAATGAAGATGCAGATGCTTTTATGAAAAAATGGTTGGCTGTAGACAAAAAAGAAGATGCCATGCGAATAAAATATTATGGAAAAATGAAGAAAGCATTGGGCGCCAAAGTCGCTGCTCACTTTATTCAACTGGACGATTATATTCAAACAGCTATTAAGTTCGAAATTCTGGATGAACTCCCTTTCATTGGAGAGTTTAGTCATTAACTTTAGCTCATCATAAAAAAAACGCTCCGGAGAAATTCGGAGCGTTTTTTTATGTATCCAAACCGAAATTTTCAATTACTATTTTACAACACACCTTTTAAATAAGCAGCTGAACCAACTCCATGGCGCTTTAAAATTTTAAGACTTTCTTTATATGAAATATTCACTTCTTTAATTTTTTCTTTTGACATATACAGTAAATTCCCTTCGCTTGGATTGGGAACATCCGGAATAAAAACAGCTGCATTATTCTCATCAATTTCTTCAATCAAATAGGCCAATTGCCAGCCTTCTTCTGCCTGCACAAGTATTACTTTATACGCATTAATAGAATCTTCCGCAAAGATAGATTCGCGCATTTGTTTCATAAACATATAACCCGGCAACAACATCAGTACATTATTTTCCAGCCATTCTAAAAATCTTTGCGCTAATTTCATATTGGCAATCAGACCCATTAAAAGACTAATCGTAACAAGCAGTAAGATTGCCGCCCAATATGCTTTTCCCACTCCTAGAATAGAATGAAAAGGTAAGAAATCAGCAATAGGAGTAATGATATGAATAAACTTTTCAAAAATTTTATCTGCCAATACAAGAGCAATCAATATAGGACCTAAAAACAAAATCCCCTGAAACAATGTCTTCTTAAAATTTTCTAATAAGGTCTTCATTTGGTCTAATGATTTATAGATAAATTAAATGTATTGTTTTTTTTAGGATTATCATACGGCAGGATTTAATAAATAATTGTAACTTGAGCCATATGCCTTAGTTCTATGCAGAAAATATATAGGGTTTATTTACTTTTATTTTTTTCATTTCTGTTTTTTCAATCAACAAAACTGATTGCACAAAACAGCTCGTTTGCTCAATTCAGACCGGAAATAGATATTACTACAAAACCATTCAAAAAAACAACCTTACAGCTGGACTTATATTCTCAAAGAGAGTCGGATGAAAACGGTACGAATATGTTTCAGCATCCGTCCAATATCGGAGGAAAATTTTGGGTAAATCATTATTTTAAATCAAAGGTAAAAAGTTCTGCTTTTATTGAGACCATTTATAATAAGCCCATTCCCGAAGCCAATAGTGGCGCATCTTACGAATACAGAATCGGCCTGCAAAATACATATACCATGCCAGCCGGCCGCTTCACTTTTTCTCACGCTATTCGTATAGAAGACCGAATAATAAAAGACAACGCAGATCATTATATCAATGCGCTCAGGCCTCGTTATAAATTAAAAATGATCGTTGGTCTGAATAAAAAATACCTGATTAAAGGAGCACTTTATTTCATCGCAACAAATGAAGTTTTTTTCAATCTTGGCAGCAGTGTTACAGGTTATCATTTTTTTGAACAAGATGCTGTTGAACTTGGACTAGGGTATTGCTTAACTGACTATATTACTCTGGAATCGCTCTATGTGTACAATTACAAACGTTTTGCGTATTCAGCAAACGGTGTTGCAAACATTCAGGCCTGGCAGCTTACCCTATCATTCAACAACGTATTTTCAGGCGGATATTTCAAAGGATATTTTCACAAAAAATAATACACTATTTTTTTCTCAGGCAGGCATAATGCCGCTGAAGCAAGTCTTTATCTTCCTTAATAAAAAAATATATTTTCTGATCTTTTATAAGGAATTCCATTTTAACAATCGTACTCTTTTCAATGTATCCCAAATCGTTGGAGCTGATCTTAAAATAGCCTTCATAAGAATTTTTAGATGGTTGTCCTTTAAAAGAACTATACTTCAATAATATCACTGTGCTATCCGAAAGCTGTATTGCTATATCTTCATTATAATTTTTCGCATCAACCAACTGATCGATATTTTCAATTCTTATCACCAAAAAATAATCCTTATCAATCGCATACATTGCTGCCAATATATTAATGCTATCTACTACATAAATGGTTTCGAAAGATACCCCGCGAATCATTAAGCCATCGGGGCGCACATATTCTTTAACTTCGCAGGTATCATCAGGAAGCGCCATTCCCGTAAAAGTAAACAAAACGCTCAGCAGGATTAATAGACTTTTTACGTATTGTTTCATATACATGATTTGGATGTCCTTAAACTAAAGTAACAAATTATGCGCAAACAATATCAGATATCTTTCCGGTTTATCATTCCCTTTAATACAAGGAACGAAACAACAGGAAATAAAAACAGACAGACACATACTATTACCAGCAAGGTATGATTTGTTTCAGCAACAGGTGTATGAAGTGCTTTATTTGTTTGCGTGTTTACTGTCGTATCAGTATCTACTTTTAGTTGCTTAAAATAATTGAGCCGCACTTCTAAAAGAGGATCTACACATCCATATGTCTTTGCCTGCTCATATAAAACTGTTGCCTCATATGGAGATGAAGATAATGCTAATACATTTCCCATGTCAAATAAAAGCTGCGCCATTATTTTATCTCTGGGCTTTATAAATGTGACTCTTTCATTAAGCTGAAAAAACAAGGCATTTTTCAAATGCAGTAATTGGCTTTGTGTTAAATTTCTTGTAGGTATCGTTGCTCTTCCAAAGTTATGATTCAATAAAAAATCGGAGGTGATAAACTGATCACTGCCTTTAATCTTAGCTTCAAGAATTTTAACATGCAGCCATTCTGAATCCATGTGAGATTCAGGATAGATAGCAATCGCTTTCTTAACCCATTTAAGTGCTTTCTTATTATCGCCTAATAGTTCATACACCGTACCGAGATTAGATGCTGTTTCGTAGCGGCCCGGTTTAATCTTTTCAATTTCAAGATAAATATTTTTTGCTTCTTCATATTTTCCCTCCAAGATAAAAATAAGTCCGTAGTCAGAATAATAATCGATATCGTTTGTTACTTTCCACAAACTATCCATACGCTTTAATGCAGCCGGAAATTTATCGGTTAACAACGTATGCCCGTATGGTATATAGTAACCGGGTTTGTCTTCAATAATAATGGTGCCGTCTTTTAAATGTGTTTCATTATTAACACCGCCAAATGCATGAACGACAAATCCTACTGTCAGTAAAATTACAAGTCCTACCCTTTTCATGTGCCAACTATTATTCCGTTCCTGCTGATTCATACACTTAAGATATTTAATAATATCTGCTATTCAAATTACTTACATGAAAAATAAATAGTAGAAACTGTTTGTGCATAGTATTTTCATGATTGACATCCACCATTGAATTGCATGGTTAAAAAATAAAAAGCCTCTGCACATTTCTGTACAGAGGCTTTCTCTTAATCTATTAAATCAAGCAGCGACTAAACTGCTTCTTTCTTCGTGTTTCTCAAACGTTCGTTCTCGTCAAGAAGGATTTTACGCATACGTAAAGATTTAGGCGTAACCTCAATGTATTCATCCTTCTGGATGTATTCCATCATCTCTTCTAATGAGAAGTTAATTTTCGGAGCAATCTTAGCGTTATCATCTGTACCGGATGCACGCATGTTGGTCAATTTCTTCTCACGTTGTACGTTTACCGTGATATCGTTCTGACGGTTGTGCTCGCCGATAACCATACCTTGGTAAATAACATCACCCGGTTCGATGAAGAACTTGCCACGATCCTGTAATTTATCCAATGCATACGCCGTTACATCACCGCTATCCATAGAGATGATAGAACCACTTACACGTTCAGCGATAGCACCTTTGTAAGGCTCGTATCCGTCGAAACGGTGTGTCATGATTGCTTCACCGAAAGTTGCAGTTAAAACGTTTGTACGTAAACCAATAATACCACGGGAAGGTATTTTGAATTCTAAGTGTTGCAAGTCACCTTTTGGTTCCATAATCAACAATTCACCTTTACGTTGAGTAGCTAATTCGATTACTTTACCGGAAGTTTCCTGAGGCACGTCTACTACCAATACTTCTACCGGTTCGCAACGTTTACCATCAATTTCTTTATACAATACTTGTGGTTGACCTACCTGTAATTCATATCCTTCTCTTCTCATTGTTTCAATCAAAACAGATAAGTGAAGAATACCACGGCCGAACACTAAGAATTTATCTTCAGACTCACCTGGTTGAATACGTAGCGCCAGGTTTTTCTCCAATTCTTTCATCAAACGATCTCTCAAGTGACGGGAAGTAACGAATTTACCTTCTTTACCGAAGAACGGAGAGTTATTAATCGTGAAAAGCATACTCATGGTAGGCTCATCTACAGCAATACGAGGTAATGCTTCTGGATTTTCCAGATCAGTGATTGTATCACCGATTTCAAAATCCTCAATACCAACTACAGCACAGATATCACCTGCTAAAACGCTTTCAACACGTACTCTGCCTAAGCCTTCAAATGAATGAAGTTCTTTGATACGTACTTTTTTAATTGAACCATCCATTTTTGTCAATGAATACTGTCCACCTTCTTTTAATTCACCTCTGAATACACGACCGATTGCAATACGACCTGTAAATGTAGAGTAATCTAAAGAAGTAATCTGCATCTGAGGAATACCTTCATGTACAGGTGCAGGAGGAATATGATCAACGATAGCATCAAGCAATGGAATGATGTTATCTGTTTTAACTTTCCAGTCTGTACTCATCCAACCACCACGGCCTGAACCGTAAAGTGTAACGAAGTCCAGCTGATGCTCGTTCGCACCTAAGTTGAACATCAAGTCGAATACTTCTTCATGTACTTCGTCCGGACGGCAATTTTCTTTATCAACTTTGTTAACAATCAGGATTGGTTTTAAACCCAGACCCAATGCTTTGCTTAATACGAAACGCGTTTGAGGCATAGCACCTTCAAATGCATCTACTAATAGCACTACACCATCAGCCATTTTCAATACACGTTCCACTTCACCACCGAAATCGGCGTGACCTGGAGTATCGATAATGTTAATTTTATGTTCTTTGTAACGAATAGAAACGTTTTTAGCCAAAATTGTAATGCCTCGTTCACGTTCCTGATCGTTGTTATCCAAGATCAAGTCTTCAAAAACCTGGTTTTCTCTGAAGATTTTAGACGCGTGAATGATTTTATCAACCAATGTTGTTTTACCGTGATCGACGTGTGCGATGATCGCAATATTCCTGATACTCTGCATAAATTGAATTTTATAAGGTGCAAAAGTACGGAAAAAAGCTTAAAGCGTAAAGCCTAAGGCGTAAAGCTTTAAAAAAGAGGGCAAAAATACCTTTTGCGTAAGGCATAAAGCTTAAAGCAAAATACTAAAAGTGCTTTTTTTAGCTTAAATGGAGGTTTGAAGCCTTTTAAAATTAATAAAAAAGTAATGTAGTTCAAGTAAGATTAAACGATGTGAACCATAAAACAATACGAAACGCAAAGCTTTATTTAGGCTTTAAGCATTACGCATTTAGCTTAAAATTGCAAAAAAGCTTAAGGCCTTAAGCCTTCGGCTTTAAGCTTTTCTTATATTTGCAGTTCATTAGATTATGATTATGACAAATAAACCTTCCAGATATACCATTACTTCTGCCCTTCCTTATGCCAACGGTCCTGTTCACATTGGTCATTTGGCCGGTGTTTATGTGCCTGCGGACATTTATGCGCGTTTTTTACGTTCAAAAGGCGAAAATGTGTTGTTTATTGGCGGTTCAGATGAGCATGGTGTACCGATTACGATCCGTGCAAAAAAAGAAGGCATAACTCCACAACAAGTTGTAGACAAATACCATTTTCAGATCAAAGAATCTTTTGCTGAATTAGGTATTTCATTCGATATCTATTCCAGAACTTCTTCGAAGATTCATGCGGAAACTTCTTCTGAATACTTTAAGAAACTGTACGAAGAAGGAAAATTCATTGAACAGACCAGCGAACAATATTATGATCCGAAGGCCGAGCAATTTCTGGCCGACAGATACATTGTAGGTACATGTCCGAAGTGTGGTAATGAAAATGCATACGGAGATCAATGTGAGAAATGTGGCTCAACATTAAGTCCTTCCGAACTGATCAATCCGCGCTCAACGCTAAGCGGCGAGAAGCCCATAATGAAATCAACCAAACACTGGTTCCTGCCATTGGATCAATACGAACCTTGGTTGAAACAATGGATTCTGGAAGATCACAAAAACTGGAAAACCAATGTATACGGCCAATGTAAATCATGGCTGGATCAAGGCTTGCAGCCACGTGCAGTAACCCGCGATCTTGACTGGGGTGTACCGGTGCCTGTTCCCGGTGCTGAAGGAAAAGTATTATATGTATGGTTTGATGCACCAATCGGTTACATCTCAGCGGCAAAAGACTATTTTAAAAATTCTGAGATCAAAGCCATTCATAAGAACAATACCTGGGAAGATTTCTGGAAGAAAGACGACACCAAGCTGGTACACTTTATCGGTAAAGATAATATCGTGTTCCATTGCATCATCTTCCCTGCTATGTTGAAAGCAGAAGGAAGTTACATTCTTCCCGACAATGTGCCTGCAAACGAATTCATGAACCTGGAAGGTGATAAAATTTCAACTTCCCGCAACTGGGCGGTATGGCTGCATGAGTATTTAGAAGAATTCAAAGGTAAGCAGGATGTATTGCGTTATGCCTTGTGCGCAAATGCTCCGGAAACAAAAGACAATGATTTCACCTGGAGAGATTTCCAGGCACGCAACAACAACGAGCTGGTTGCCATCTATGGAAATTTTGTAAACCGTGCGTTGGTGTTGACACATAAATATTACGATGGAAAAATTCCTGCTTTGGGAAAAATTGAAGCAACAGACGAAGGTGTGATCATGATGCTGAAAGAGTTTCCGGGAAAAATTGCTGCATCGATTGAGCAATACCGTTTCCGTGAGGCACTTGGTGCAATGATGGACTTAGCACGTTTGGGGAATAAATATTTAGCAGATACCGAACCGTGGAAAATCTATAAAGAAAATCCGGAGCGTGTAAAAACAATTTTACATATTGGTTTACAAATTGCGGCGAACTTAGCCATTGTATCCGAACCATTCATTCCGTTTACATCGGCAAAGTTGTTTACCATGATGAATCTGAAAGCAAACACCTGGAACAATGCAGGAACAATCGATTTGTTAAAAGCTGGTGACCAACTGAACCCGGCTGAATTATTATTCGACAAAATAGAAGATGCAACGATTGAAGCGCAAGTAAAAAAACTGGAAGATACCAAGCAGGCGAATTTGCTCGCGAATGCTGAAGTAAAACCATTAAAAGAAAATGTATCATTCGATGATTTTGCGAAAATGGATATTCGTGTAGCAACAATCATAGCTGCTGAAAAAGTGGCAAAGACAAAAAAACTATTAAAGCTTACACTGAAAACAGGGATCGACGAACGCACTGTTGTAAGTGGTATTGCTGAACACTTTGAACCGGAAGCAATCATTGGACAGCAGGTATCCTTACTTGCCAACCTTGCTCCGCGTGAGATCAAAGGCATAGTATCACAAGGTATGATCTTAATGGCGGAAGATGCAGATGGCTCTCTGAAGTTTGTGCAACCGGGAACGGCGGTTAACAACGGTAGTTTAGTAGGATAGTTTGTTCAAATTCCAAATAACAAAAAACAAATCCCAAACGGATGGAGATTGAAACGTTTGGTAATAATAAAGCCCGTGAGTGATCGCGGGCTTTTGTTTGTTTTAAGTTATTCCCTGCCGTTGTTGGTGTTCCAGCCGGCACTGGATTCAAATTAACGTAACAACGCTAATGCTGGTCACCAACAACCAGACAGCTAACTATTAAGATTAGGGATTGTTAGTGACCTGCGTAAATGGTCATCCTCTATCATCTCATTTGCCCAGGCAGAAACACCAACAACAGCAAGAATCCCAATATCATTTATGGTTGTTCGCTTGAACTATTGTTTTTTTAATATTAAAAACTAACTCACTGATGACAACCATAATCAAACCAACAACTAAAAATTCAAACCATTTGTAGTTGTATTGCCACCCTAAAGGTAAATTTTCAGCATTTAAAGTTTCAATTTTCCTTAGTGCTAACCACATTAACTTGTTTGTAATAATAACAGATAATTTAAAAATAATACATGTAATTATTACATTTAACCAAATAGTATATCTAAGAAAGTAATGATTAAATACAAAGGCACTGCTTATTAACATACACATTACAATTGTAAAAATCAAACTCGTATCCATATCATAATATTCATTCTTATTCATATTTACTTTCATAAATAATAATAGCGACACTAGTAACATTATCGATATAAAAATAAATTCTATTTTGTATCTATTCATTTTATAAATGTTTCAATATTCAGAATCCGCTCTTCGGAATTTGCAATTCCGAAGCCAGATAAAAACGATTTGTAATCCGCTTCATACTGCTTTATCCCTTTTCACCCTCGTCAACCACCCTCTTACTCTACCCCAATAAATCGGCATCCAAATTATTAAAACAACAAGTACAGAAATTAGTTGAAAAGTAAGCAACCACCAATTCTTTGAAGAAACATTAGTATGAGTAGATTTATAATTCAGATCTGTTGCTCTACCCCATGCAATAAAAGCATCTGCCATAGGAAGTGCGCCAAATAAATACTTTTTTTCTTGCTGATTTTGAGTTGCAAAACCAAATGCATGTATTGTTTTGTATTGTTGATCAGCCAGTACTTTATTATCATACATAGACATGGTGCCAATCATCACAATTGTTGCAGAAAAACCTACACCTAAAATAACAGGACCTGAATCTATATCTCCTATGCCCAACTGGCCTTGAGGATATTCCCTTACTGCCGGCAATCCAAACCTAGTTGTAATAAAATTTGTCTTTACCAGATTATATTGTTCACGACCAAAAGCAGTATCTATTTCAGCCAGCATACGCAAACTCAATCCTATAGAACAACCCCGTGCTCCTTCAATTGTACTACGTGTTTTTGAATCAACTTTATGCGGAATCAATTGGGTTGCAGGATCAAGTTTCTTTTTAACTAATTGAAGCCATGATTTAATATCTAATTGAAATCTAGGTTTATATATTTTATCGTAATTACTTAAAGAAGCCATTGCTACGAACATATCCGCTGGCCATGCATGGCCATTATACGATTCTAAATAAGGGCTTTTACTTTTCTCAAGAGCTTGTATAATATCTTGACTCTGAATTCGAAACATTTCCTGATAAACTTCATGCCTTTTAAATGTTTGATCAACACTTAAAATTTTAGACAAAAGATAATTTCTCCAACCACAGTAAAAAATACCATTTTCAGGAATAAGTTCGATTTGAAAATTAGAAGCTGCCTTCTCTGAATTGATCTGATCAAATGCATATAATGCTTCGCTTATCGCCTTATCTTTTAAATGCTTATCATGCGATGAATCTGCAAGTGCCAATTCACACCAGCTCAATCCATATAGAGCATGAATAAATACATATCCTTCAGGGAAAAGATATTGCATACGGCCCCCAAGATTATTGTGCTTTAACTCTGTCTCCAAAAAATGTAACTG
>Ga0210397_10001945_pt1 | contig 13166 bp, 9 predicted proteins | sample IncBWH2OmetaG_FD_160126 | JGI IMG/M metagenome (GOLD analysis project Ga0210397, IMG submission 160126) | Forest soil microbial communities from Barre Woods Harvard Forest LTER site, Petersham, Massachusetts, United States - Inc-BW-H-2-O ...
GCCGTCTCGGGGGGGCCCGGGGGGGTCGTCCCCCCCGGAGGCAGCAGAGCCTTCGGGCGCGAACACCGGGGTGACGACGGTGATGTCGGGCAGGTGGGTGCCGCCGTGGTAGGGGTCGTTGAGGACGTAGACGTCGCCGCGGCGGATCCGGCCGGCGTTGCGCTTGATCACCATCTTGATGGACTCGCCCATCGAACCGAGGTGCACCGGCATGTGCGGGGCGTTGGCGATCAGGCCGCCGTCGGCGTCGAAGACCGCGCAGGAGAAGTCGAGCCGCTCCTTGATGTTGACCGAGTGCGCGGTGGCCTGCAGGCGCACGCCCATCTGTTCGGCCACCGACATGAACAGGTTGTTGAAGATCTCCAGCATGACCGGGTCGGCGGTCGTGCCGACGTCCGCCCGGTCCGGCCGCGCGGCCACGCGGGACAGCAGCAGGTCCCCCCGGCCGGTCACGACGGCCTGCCAGCCCGGCTCGACCACGGTGGTGGCCAGTTCCTCGGTGATGATGGCCGGCCCGTCCACGGCGTGCCCGGGCCGGAGCCGGGCCCGCTCGTACAGGTCGACCTCGGCCCAGGCCCCTTGAGACCCGCCGGTGAACATCGGGACACGTGTGCGGCTCTCCGGGTCGGATGATTCCGAACGGGCCGGGTCATCCGTGTCCTCGAAGCGATGCTGTGCGCCGGTGACCTCGACGGACACCGCCTCCACGATGACCGGCTTGTCGGGCATCAGGAAGGAGAAGCGGCGGGAGTACTCGGACTCGAACGCGGCGGTCATGTCCGCCAGCGAGCCCACGCCGACGATGACCGCAGTGTCGGTGCCCTGGTAGCGCAGGTGCGCCCGGTGCGCGGCGGTGATCCGCTCCGGCGGCACGCCCTCGGCGGTCACCTCGGCGCGGGCGTCCCGCTCGAGCGGGTCCAGGGTCCCATGCAGGTCCTCGAGGCCTTCGGGGGTCAGCGGCGTCTCGACGGCCTGCTCGCGCATGGCGATGATGTCGGCCAGCCCGATCCCGTACGCGGACAGCACGCCGGCCAGCGGGTGGATGAGCACCCGGGTCATGCCCAGCGCGTCGGCCACCGCGCAGGCGTGCTGCCCGCCCGCGCCGCCGAACACGTTCAGCACGTACTCGGTCACGTCGTAGCCGCGCTGCACCGAGATCTTCTTGATCGCGTTGGCCATGTTCGCCACGGCGATCTCGGTGAAGCCGGCCGCGACCTGCTCCGGCCCGCGGGTGTCGCCAGTGTCCGCGGTGATCTGATTACTGAGTTCCGTAAATTTCGCTTTCGTAATATCCGCGTCCAGGGGCTGGTCGCCCTGCTCGCCGAAGACCCGGGGGAAGTGGTCCGGCTGGATGCGGCCCAGCAGCACGTTGGCGTCGGTGACGGTGAGCGGGCCGCCGCGCCGGTAGCAGGCCGGGCCGGGGTCGGCGCCGGCCGAGTCGGGGCCGGCCCGGTACCGGCTACCGTCGAAGTGCAAGATGGAGCCGCCGCCCGCGGCCACGGTGTGGATGGACAGCATCGGGGCGCGCATCCGCACGCCGGCGACCTGCGTCTCATACTCGCGCTCGAACTCGCCGGCGAAGTGCGACACGTCGGTGGAGGTGCCGCCCATGTCGAAGCCGATGGTCTTGGTGAAGCCCGCGTCCGCGGCCGTGCGGGCCATGCCGACGATCCCGCCGGCCGGGCCGGACACGATCGAGTCCTTGCCGCGGAAGCCCGCCGCGTCGGTCAGCCCGCCGTTGGACTGCATGAACAGCAGCCTGACGTCCTTCAGCTCGGCCGCGACCTCGGTCACGTAGCGCTGCAGGATGGGCGACAGGTAGGCGTCCACCACCGTGGTGTCGCCCCGGGAGACCAGCTTCATCAGCGGGCTGGTCCGGTGCGACTCCGACACCTGGGTGAAGCCGGCCGCGCGGGCGAGGTCGCCGATCCGCGCCTCGTGCTCCGGGTACCGGTAGCCGTGCATGCAGACCACGGCGGCGGCCCGGTACCCGTCCCGGCGGGCGCGGGCGAGCTCATCGGCCAGGGCGTCCTCGTCCAGCGGGGTGAGGACTTCGCCGTCGGCGGTTACCCGCTCGTCCGCCTCGATGACGCGGTCGTAGAGGACCTCGGGGAGCAGGATGCGGCGGTCGAAGATGCGCGGCCGGTTCTGGTAGGCGATGCGAAGCGCGTCGCCGAAGCCCCGGGTAATGATCAGGACAGTGGGTTCGCCCTTCCGCTCCAGCAGGGCGTTGGTGGCGACGGTGGTGCCGAGCCGGACCGAGCCGATCTGGCTGGCCGGGACGTCCTGACCAGGCTTCAGGCCGAGCAGCTGCCTGATACCGGCCACCGCGGCGTCGGAATAAGCAGCCGGGTTGTCCGACAGCAGCTTGCGGGCCACCAGGCGTCCGTCCGGGCGGCGGGCCACGATATCGGTGAACGTGCCACCCCGGTCGATCCAGAATTCCCAGTGGGGGGTGCCAGGGGGGATCAGGGTTTCATCCCCCCGTGGCCAGCACAGCCCCTGGTTGTCCATGTAGCGGCGAGCCCGGCCCGTTCGGCCTAATTCTGGTCGGGGACGGCCATCGGGCGGGACGCGGTGCCGTGGTCCAGCTCGCCGTACGCCGCCTGTACGTCGGCGGCGGTCAAGGTGATCAGGTCGTCCCGCGACGGGTCGGCCAGGTTCTCCACCCGCAGGTCACGGCAGGCGCAGGCGCGCTCGTACAGGGACCTGGCGAACCGGCCGTTGCCCAATTCGTCGATCCGTCCCTCGGCGCAGGCCTGGGCGAAGATGACGCGGAGCACCTCGAGGGCGGCCGGGTCGAACCAGTCGTCGGCTCCCTTCGCCAGCCGGCCGGAGATCTCCACCAGCTCGTTGGGGCTGTAGCTGGGGAAGGTGACCCGGGTGCTGAACCGCGACGCCAGGCCGGGGTTGCTGCGCAGGAACCTGTCCATGTCATCCGGGTAGCCGGCCAGCACGATCACCAGCCGGTCCCGGTCGTCCTCGGCCCGCTTGAGCAGCGTCTGCACCGCCTCGGAGCCGAACGCGTCTCCGCCGTCGTAGCCGGCATTGTTCAGCGAGTAGGCCTCGTCGATGAACAGCACGCCGCCCATGGCCGAGTCGATCAGCTTGCCGGTCTTGATCGCGGTCGAGCCGAGGTGTTCGCCGACCAGGTCGGCCCGGTGCGCCTCGATCACCTCGGGCCGGACCAGCAGCCCGTGCGCGGCGAAGATGCGGCCGAGGATGCGGGACACCGTGGTCTTGCCGGTGCCAGGCGGACCGGTGAAGACGTAGTGCCTGGCCGGGGGCTGGCTGCTCAGCCCCTGCCGGCTGCGCATCTTGGCCACCCGCAGCTGCGCGGCGATCGCGCGGACCTGCTGCTTGACCGGGTCCAGGCCGACCAGCCAGTCGAGTTCGGCCAGCGCGCCCTCCACCGTGGGCGTGTCCTCGTAGCCGCGCAGTCTGCTGGTGAGCTCGGCGTAGCCCTGCTCCAGGTCGCCCGCGCGGATGGTGAGCAGGTCTTGCTCGGCGGAGTTCGTCGTGCTGGTGATCACCCGCACGTCGCGGGCCTGGCCGGCCTTCTCGATCAGGCTGCGGACGAACCGGCCGTTGCCCAGGTCGTCGGCGATCCGGCGCCGACCGATCTCCTCGAACTTGCGGTAGAGCACCGGCCGCGCGTCCCCGTCGAGCCGCTCGCCGCGGCGCTCGATCGCGGCCTGGGCCAGCGCCATCATCTCGTTCGGGGAGTAGCTCGGGAACTTCAGCCGGGTCGCGAACCGGGACGCCAGGCCGGGGTTGGAGGACAGGAAGGACTCCATCTGCTTCTCGTACCCGGCCAGGATGATGATCAGGTTGTCACGGTTGTCCTCGGCCCGCTTAAGCAGCGCCTGCACGGCCTCCTGGCCGAACCGGTCGGCCTGCCCGTCGCCCTCGTTGACCAGGCTGTAGGCCTCGTCGATGAACAGCACCCCGCCCAGCGCGGAGTCGACGAGCTCGTTGGTCTTGATGGCGGTGGCGCCGAGGTACTCGCCGACCAGGTCGGCCCGGTGCGCCTCGACGACCTCCGGGGTCTGCAGCAGGCCAAAGGCGTAGAAGATCTTGGCCAGCACCCGGGCCACGGTCGTCTTGCCGGTGCCGGGCGGGCCGAGGAAGACGAAGTGCCGCATGGGCCGCTCGGTGCTGATGCCGGCCACCGTGCGCCGCCGCGCCGCCTCGATGGAGGCGGCGATCGAGCGGACCTGCTCCTTGACCGGGGTCAGGCCGATCATCGCGTCGAGCTCGGCCATCGCGTCCTCGACCGAGATCGGGGGCCGCGGCCGGGGGGTACCGCCCTGGTGGTCGCGGGCGGCGTGCTCGGCGTAGGGCAGCGCCGCGGCCTGCGCCCGGACACCGGGGGTCGCGGAACCCGGATGGCCGCCGGGCTGACCCGCCGGACGAGGAGGCGCGTTTCCCGCGGGCCGTTCCCAGCTGCCCCGGCCGTACATGCGGGCGTCCTGGATGCTCTTGGCCACCCGCCAGCCGAGGACGGCCGCGGCCAGCAGCCACGCGGCGATCGTGCCGACGACCGGCTGGCCCGGTGCCGCTTTAAAGGCGATGACGCCGGCCGGCACCGACCAGGCCAGCACCCAGGCGACCGTGCGGCAGGGGACGAAACCGCAGGCCAGCGGCTTAGCGTGGGCAGCCAGCACGACCGCGAAAGGCAGCAGGATCACCGAATAGAGCCAGGTCCTGTTGTCCTTGTAGGCGAAGGAGAAGACCGTCAGGCCCCAGAGCGCGACCGCGATGGAAGCACCGACAGTACGCCGTCCCTGGGTCACCGCGACAATGCCGTAGACCAGTGCGGCCAGCAGGATGAGTTCGGCGAAGGGAATGGCGGCGATCGCGATGACGACCTTGACCCAGAGAGGGTATTGCCGGTACGCATGCAGCAGCCGGGCCCCCCAGCTCGGTTTGTCCGGCGCCGCGGGCTGGGCCCTATCGTTTGGCAGCATCACGCTTCCTCGCCCCTATGTCCCTGCCTCCCTAGAGCCCAGATCTCCGCACCCGGTTGCCGGACAGTCGTACGTCCCTGTATAGCGCATGACCCGTACTCGCGACAGCACACACGTCGATACTGTCGGTGAAAAATACGGCAGGGCCGTCCTGACCTGGCGCCTCCACTGGAACACGCGACCGATCCTCCATGATGGACCGCGCAGGTGGCCGGCCGTCAAGATGGCAGTGTGATTCGGGGGGACGACCCCCCCGGGACCCCCGATCCTGGGGGGACCCATCCCCCATGGGAGGAGCTGCATGCATCGCATCGAGGCCGGGCGGCTGATCCCCGGGCACGGCGGACCCGTCAGCGACGGGGTGGTCGTCCTGGACGGCCCTTCGATCAGCTACGCCGGCCCGGCCGGGCAGGCCCCGCCGACCCCCGGGGCCGTGGTGACGCGGGCCACGGCGGTGATGCCGGGGATGTGGGAGTGCCACGGGCACTTCCTCGGGACTCGGACCTTCGACCTGGGGCAGCTGCCGCTGGAGCCCGAGGCACTGCGGGCCGCCCGGTGCACCAGGGACCTGCGCGCCGCGCTCGACGCCGGGATCACGTCAGTGCGCGACGTGGGCGGTCTCGGGCTCGACCTGGCCCGCGTGGTGGATGAAGGGGTCATCGACGGCCCGGCGATCTACGGCGCGGGGGCCATCCTGAGCACCACCGGCGGGCATGGCGACCTGCACTCCTTCCCGCTCGACTGGATGCGCGACTACTCGGCGCAGGGCAGCATGATGCGGCTGGCGGACGGGCCTGACGAATGCGCCAGGGCGGTCCGCGAGCAGCTCAGGCGGAACGCAAAGGTGATCAAGGTGTGCGCGTCCGGCGGGGTGCTCTCCGAGGTCGACGACCCGGTCCACCAGCAGTTCACGGTGGCCGAGTTGCGTGTGATCGTGGAGATCGCGGGGCTGGCGGACCGGGTGGTCGCGGCGCACTGCCACGGCAAGCCGGGCATCATGGCGGCGCTGCGGGCCGGGGTGCGGACCATCGAGCACGGCACCTACCTGGACGACGAGTGCTGCGACGCGATGCGGGAAACCTCGGCGATCCTGGTCCCGACCCGGACGATCATCGAAGACATGCTGTCCTTCCGCGACGTCGTCCCGCCGTACGCGATGGCCAAGCTGGACGCGATCGCCGACCTGCACGCGCAGGCGGTGACGCGGGCCTACGAGCACGGCGTCACCATCGCCATGGGCACCGACATCGCGCTGACCGGCCCCGACCGTCCCAACGCGTGGGGCCAGAACGGTTCGGAGCCGGGCTACCTGATCAAGCTGGGGATGTCGCCGCTGGAGGCCATCGAGGCGGCCACCGCATCCGGGCCGCTCACCCTCGGCCCGCAGGCGCCGCGCAGCGGCCGGCTCGCCGAGGGCTACGACGCCGACGTGATCGCCCTGGACGCCGATCCGCTGGCGGACATCGGCGTTCTCGCTGACCCGGACAGGATCACCGGGGTATGGGCGCGGGGCCGGCAGGTGAAGGGCGCTGTTGGCGCCTAGACGCGCAGGGTGAGGTCGATTTCGTCGTGCAACGGGATGCCGTAGTCGCCGGTCCGCGGGATCTGCGGCTTTTCCAGCCGGGAACGGTCGACCGCGCCCGGCCGCAGCTCGGCCAGCCGGAACCCGCGGCGCTGGTAGAACCGGAGCGCGTCGACGTTGTCGTTCGTCGTGGTGAGCCGGACCTCGCGGCAGCGGAAGTGCCGCGCCGCGTCCGCCGCGGCCTCGATGAGCATGGTCCCGATGCCTACCCGGCGCTCGATGGCGTTGAGCGTGACGATCTCGAGCACATCCCCCTGCACCTGGTAGGTGAGCAGGCCGACGACCCGCCCGGACCGTTCGGCGATGAACCCGGGCAGCTCAGCGGGCCGCAGCACGCTGCCGTGCACGGCGACGAGTTCGGAACCCCACAGCTCAGCGACGAGCCAGGAGAGCATCGGGCGGTCGCCCTCACTGACCGGTCTGATCCTGACCTCCGGCTCGTTCACCCCGCCAATTATGAGGCCATGATCACCATCGCGCGGTTACAACGGTGACCGGAGGGCAGCAACGGGTGATGACCGTACTACGAGCTATCGCCCGGCCCATGGTGGCGTCCATCTTCGTCATCCAGGGTTACGAAACATTCCGCCGCCCCGACCGGGTGGCGCCCCGCGCCGAATCGGTGGTCCGCCCGCTGGCCGAGCGAATCCCGGCCGTCCCGGCCAAGACCGAGGACGCGGTCCGGCTCAACGGCGCCGTCCAGATGGCGGCGGGCACGCTGCTGGCGCTGGGCCGGTTCCCACGGCTGTCCGCGCTCGCCCTGGCCGCGACGCTGGTACCCACCACCGCGGCCGGGCACCGCTTCTGGGAGGCCGAGGAGGAAGCGGACCAGGCGCAGCAGCGAATCCACTTCCTGAAGAACCTGTCCATGTTCGGCGGCCTGCTGATCGCCGCGGCGGACACCGCCGGGAACCCGTCGCTAGCCTGGCGCACCCGGCACGCCGCCAAGACGGCCCGCCGGGAGTCATCCCTGGTCGCCCGTACGGCGAAGGCGTCGGGCAAGGCCGGCCGAAAGGCCGGGCGCGTGTCCGCGCGTCTTCCGGTCAGCTGATCCGGTCAGCTGATCCGGTCAGCGGAGCGGATTTCCGTCACTCTGGCACCGTCCGCACCGAGTCATAGGGGGCGTTGACGCCACGTTCAGGCTGCTGGGACGCAATGGCGCTTGGGCTTCTGTTGATCATGAAGCTCGGTCCGCGGTCGGACGCCATGGAACCGGACATTCACGGCGTTAGAACGCAGTGGATCCGGGGTTTCATGGCGTTCGGGCTGGCCCGGCGCACCCGGACCGTGAGGCTGATGGTGTCGGCGTGAAGAGTCACACTCATGGGGTCCCGCGGCGGGGGCGGTGGGATAGCTGGGGCAGGCGGGTTAGGCGGGGCGGGTCAGTTCCAGTTGGCCGGGGCGGGCGGGCGCCGCGCAGGGCCGATGCCAGGGCGGCGAGGCCGGCCAGGACGGCGGCCAGGACGAACACGATGACCAGGCCATGCTGGAACGGGCCGGAGATGAGGCCGGGGAAGAACTCCCGGCCAGTGAGGGTCTGCCGGGCCGCGGCCGGGAGGCCAGCCAAGCCGCCGCGGGCGGCCAGCAGGTGGCCGAGCGGGTTCACGCCGAGGACCGCGGCGAAAAGTGACGACACCGGCGGCAGCGCGGCGACCTGGTGCGCGACGCCGGGCGCCACGCCCTGCTGGCGCAGGCCGCTGGCCAGCGTCACCGGGAGGCGGCTGGCCAGCCCGGCGATCATGACCGAGAAGAACACGCCGATCGACAACGCGGTGCCGGAGTTCTGGAAGGTCGAGCGCATGCCCGAGGCCGCGCCGCGCTGGCTGGCCGGGACGCTGCCCATGATCGATGAAGAGTTAGGCGCGGCGAACATCCCGCTGCCGATCCCGTTCAGCGCGATGAGCATCGCGAAGGCCGGGTAGGGGAAGTTGACCGGCAGCAGCATCAGGCCGATGAAGCTGCCGCCGAAGACCGCCATCCCGGCGGTCGCGATGCCGCGAGAACCGAACTTGTCGGACAGGAAGCCCGCGACCGGCCCCGAGACCAGGAACCCGGCGGTGAGGGGAAGCAGGAAGATGCCCGCCCACAGCGGGGTCTGGCTGTAGTCATAGCCATGCAGCGGCAGCCAGATGCCCTGCAGCCAGATGATGAGCATGAACTGCAGTCCACCGCGGGCGATGGCCACCGCCAGGCCGGCCAGGTTGCCGGCCGTGAAGGCGCGGATGCGGAACAGGCTGAGCTGGAACATCGGCGCTTCTGTGCGGGTCTCCAGGATGACGAACGCGGCCAGCAGCGCGCTGCCGCCGGCCAGCCCGACGAGCACCCAGGGGCTGGTCCAGCCCATCGTGTGCCCGCCGTGGGGCTGAATGCCGTAGGTGACGGCGATCAGCACCGCGCTCAGGCCGACGGCGAAGGTGATGTTGCCCCACCAGTCGATGCGCGCGGGGTGGCGCTCGCCGTTGTCGCGCAGCTGCAGGTACGCCCAGATGGTGCCGTAGATGCCGACCGGCACGTTGACCCAGAACACCCAGCGCCAGTCGATGGCGGCCAGCAGGCCGCCCGCGACCAGCCCGACGAACATGCCGGCCAGGCCCGCGACCTGGTTCGTGCCGAGCGCGAAGCCACGCTGCTCGGCCGGGAAGGCGTCGGTCAGGATCGCGGCCGAGTTCGCCATCAGCATGGACCCGCCGACGGCTTGCAGCAGGCGCCAGCCGATCAGCCATAGCGCCCCGTGGCCGCCCGTGAACGGGTCGAAGGAAAGCAGGATGGACGCGACCGTGAAGACGACGAAGCCGGAGTTGTAGATCCGGACCCGGCCGAACATGTCGCCCAGGCGGCCCACGGTCACCACCAGCACGGCCTGAACGAGCCGGTAGCCCATGATCATCCACAGCAGGTAGCTGATGCTGCCCGGGGCCAGCGGGTCCAGGTGGATGCCGCGGAAGATGGCCGGCAGGGCGATGATGACGATCGACCCGTCCAGCGTGGCCATGAACATGGACGCGGTGGTGTTGGCCAGCGCCACCCACTTGTAGCGATCGCCGGGGGCGGCGCTCTCCCGCCGGTTCCGCGCGGTGTGAAGCTTGGTCATAGCGATTGCGCCAGCCGCTCGAGCAGCGGCGCGGCCGCCATCAACTGGTTCAGCTCATCGAGGGTGAACCCGGCGGACAGCGCGCGGGCGAACTGCCCGGTGCGCGCGTCGCGCTTGTCCCTGAGCAGCTGCCGGCCGAGGTCGGTGACCGAGAGGACGACCCGCCTGCCGTCGTGCGCGTCCGGGCCGCGCCGGACCAGGCCGCGTGCCTCGAGCGCGCTCAGCGTCGCGCCCATCGACTGAGGGCTGATCTGCTCCAGCCGGGCCAGCGCGCTGGAGGTGGCCGGACCGCCGCGGTCCAGCCGGGCCAGTGCCGAGGTCTCCGGCACGGTGAGCTCGCCCGCCACCCGGACCTGGCGCATCTGGCGCAGCAGCAGCCCGATGCTGACGCGGAGGGCGGCCGCGACATCGTGCGGATCGGGATCTCCGGTCATACGTTAAGCCTAAACTGATAAGTCTGGCCTTAGCAAATTCGCCGTGATGGGGTGGGTCGGAGCGGTGATGGGCGGATGGATGCGGCTTTGTCTGCAGTTTCGGGTGGCAGGGCACCCGAAACTGCAGACAAATCGGAGTCGGTGGCGCGGCGAGGCGGGGCGCGGGGGTGGCCAGGGGCGCAGCAGGGTCTTGGCCACGGCGAGCCTGGACTCCCGGCCCGCTGCGCTGCGCGATCAAGGCCTTTAGGCTCGTTGCCGAGAAAGAATCGTTCCGGTGGAGGAGGCCTGGCGTGCGAGCGGTAGTGATACGGGAGTTCGGCCCGCCGGAGGTGCTCGAGCCTGCCGAGGTGACCGAGGTGCGAGCCGGGCCGGATGAGGTGGTCATCGAGGTCGAGTTCGCCAACGTCACGTTCGTCGAGACGCAGGTACGGGCGGGCCGCCCGCCGCATCCGTCGATGCTCCCGGCGTTGCCGGCCATCCTGGGCAACGGCGTAGGCGGGACGGTGGGCGACGACAGCCCGTGGTCCGGTGCCCGGGTGGTGGCCAGCCTGAACGGCACAGGCGGATACGCCGAGCGCGCGGTCGCCACGGCGTCTGCCCTGATCAGGATCCCGGACGAGCTAGCCACGCGGGACGCGGTCGCGCTGCTGGCCGACGGTCGCACTGCGCTTGCCCTGGCGGGCCGGGTGAACCTGCGTACGGGCGATACCGTCCTGGTCGAGGCCGCAGGCGGTGGGGTGGGCACGCTGCTGGTGCAGATCGCCCGGCGGGCTGGAGCCCGGGTCGTGGCGCTGGCCGGCCAGCCGCGCAAGCTCGCTCTGGCCCGGGACCTCGGCGCCGACGTGACCGTCGACTACAGCCGCGACGGCTGGGAGAGGCAGGTCCACGACGTGGTCGGCGAGGTGGACGTGGTGTTCGACGGCGTGGGCGGGGACATCGGGCTCGCGGCGTTCGGCCTGCTGGGCGCGGGCGGCCGGTTCTGCCCGTTCGGCATGGCCAGCGGGAGGTTCGCCCCGGTCACCCCGGAACTCGCCCAGGACCGCCAGGTCACCGTGCAGGCCGGGACGGGCGGGAGCCCGGAGCACCTGGCGGCGCTGGCCCGGATGGCCCTGGCCGAGGCCGCGGCGGGACGGCTGCGCCCAGTCATCGGCCAGGAGTTCGAGCTGGCCGAGGCGGCGCGCGCGCATGCGGCCATCGAGGCCAGGGAAACGGTCGGCAAGACGCTGCTGACCGTGCCGCGGTAGGCGCTCGCCGCCTCCGGTCCCGTAGCGGGACGCTAGCCGAGCTGGGCGGCGGCCCAGCAGGCGGCGCCGCCGTGGCAGTTCTCCAGGGCGCTGAGCGCCTGACGAAGGACCGCGGGGACGCCCTTATCCGCCAGGTTGTCCAGCTCGTCCGGGTCGGTCGCGGTGTCGTAGTACTCCTGCGCCCCGCCCGCGTACCGCACGTAGAGCGCGGTGGGGGTCCGAACGGCCTCGTAGGTGGGCGGATCCCCCGCCTTGAAGGTCTGCCGGTCGGGGTCGCCCGGCGAGAAGTCCGGGCCGTGATGCTCGATGAGAATGGCGAGCCGCCAGCCGACCGGATCCTGCCCGTGCCACAGCCCGGCCAGGCTGTGACCGTCGACCCCGGCCGGGACGGGCAGGCCCGCGAGGGTCTCGAAGGTCGGGGCCAGGTCGATGCTGGATGTCAGCTGGCTGGCGTCCCGGCCGGCCGGGACGTCCGGGCCGGCGACGATCAGCGGCACGCGGATGTCGGTCTCGAAGGCGGTCTGCTTGCCCGAGGAGAGCCGGTGCTCGCCCAGGTGAAAACCGTTGTCCGAACTGAACACGAAGTACGTGTTCCGGTCCAGGCCCTTGGCCCACAGTTCGTCCCTGAGCTCTCCGATCATGTCGTCGACGGAGAGATCGTCTTCCACCCGCTTGCGGAACGTGCTGGTGATGCTGGCCTGATCGGTGGCCGATAGCGGCGGGTGGCCCTTCAGCCACGGCGGCGGGTTAGCGGGCAGCCGGTTGTAGGCCGGGGTCTTCGGGGCGGCCAGCTGCTGCGCGGCGTGCGCGTAGCGGGGCGCGGGTGTATAGGGCGCGTGCGGGGCGAACGTGGCCACCTCGAGCATGAACGGCTGGCCCGAGGCGGCCGATGAGTCGATGAACGAGCGGGCCTTGGCGGCCAGCACGTCAGTCAGGTAGTCCTGCGGGGCCTTGCCGTAGTGCTGCTGCTGACCGTTCTGGTTGAGGTTGTAGTCGAACTCGCCGTAGGCGTTCCCGGCGGCGTCCCACTCGTCCCAGCCAGGCGGCTCCGGGTAGGCGGGCTGGTACTGGTTCAGGTACTTGCCCATCAGCGCGGTGCGGTACCCGGCTTTGTGCAGGGCCAGAGCGAACGACTTCTGCTGGTCGCCGTGCTTGTTGAAGGCGAAGTACCCGCCGTCGTTGCCGGCGTTGGTGAAGACCCCGTCGTCGTGGGGGTACTGGCCGGTGAAGATGGCCGAGCGGGACGGACAGCACAGCGAGTCCACCACGTAGTAGCGGGACAAGGTCGTTCCGGCCTGCTGGAGGGCCACCAGGTTCGGCATGTGGCTGACCAGGTTCCAGGACAGGTCGTCGGTGAGCACGAAGACGAAGTTCGGCCGGTCGTCGGCCGCGGGCTTGGGATGGATGGCGGCCGGAGACGTACAGCCGACCACGGCAGTGAGGGCGAGCAGGACGCCGATCACGACCCGGGTGAGAGCTGAGCGATCCGCGTGCACCCAGGAATGTTACTGAGGCCCCAAAGAAGACGCTTACGCCCGGTCCGGGACCTAGACGAGAATGCGGCATGGGCATCTGGAAGAACCTGCGGGCCGGGGCTGCGTTTATGCGGGAATACCAGCAGGACGCGATGAAGACAGTGCCGCAGTGAGCTCTTACGTGATGTTCCGGGAGAGCATGCCCGAGGGGTACGACTGTATGGCCGCACCCCTCGGGAGCTAGGAATTCTTCGCTAAGGACGCCGCCAGATCAGCTGCAGCCGCTGGTGGAGCCGCAGCCTTCGCAGACGTAGCAGCTGCCGGCCGGGCGCATCTTGGTGCCGCAGGTGAGGCAGAGCGGAGCGTCCGC
>Ga0210397_10001946_pt1 | contig 13166 bp, 8 predicted proteins | sample IncBWH2OmetaG_FD_160126 | JGI IMG/M metagenome (GOLD analysis project Ga0210397, IMG submission 160126) | Forest soil microbial communities from Barre Woods Harvard Forest LTER site, Petersham, Massachusetts, United States - Inc-BW-H-2-O ...
CACGGGCTACCTGCTTTCGCTGAGTGGCGACTATGACAGCGCCCTTGTCACCGTCCATCAGTGGCTGGCGATTTCGCTGACGGTGTTATCCGGCCTCTTGTATCTGTTGTTAAGAGGCCGGCCATTAGATAGGGTGTCCGGAGCTTTGGCTGCGATCACCCTTGTATTGTTATTCCTCACAGGCCACTGGGGTGGATCGCTGACCCACGGTCCCGGTTATCTCACCGCCAACCTGACTGTCGAGTCGAATATCCCCGCTCTCCGGCCCGTTGCACATGTTCAGGATGCTATTGCCTATACGAGTCTGGTGCAGCCCGTTCTGCATGACAACTGTTATGGTTGTCACAGCGGCCGCCGGATAAAGGGAGGGTTGCGGCTCGATGGGCCGGACTTTATGATGAAAGGGGGAAAGGATGGACCCGTGATCGTTTCGGGGCACGCCGCGACGAGTCTGCTCATCCGGCGGATATTATTGCCGCCCGAGAATGACCATCACATGGCCCCGAAAGAAAAAGCTCAGCTCACCGCTGCGGAGATAAAGCTGCTGCAGTGGTGGATCGAAACCGGGGCGTCCTTTGACAAACCGGTAGGCCGTCTCCCGCAGGACAATGCCATGCATGCCGTCCTCGCCGCCTTTCAGGATGGAACAGCCGGGCCCGTGGCCGATACCGGCACGGTCGTTTTGAATATTGCCGATAGCACGATACCTACGACACCGGTGGCTGCCGCACCGGCAGACGCCGTACGACGGCTGCAAAATGCCGGTGCGCTCCTTCTGCCTGTCTCACAGGGCAGCAACTATCTTTCCGTAAGCTTCCCTTCCAACAGCATCGGGCCGGTGGCGATTCAGACGCTGCCGCTGCTGAAGGATCAACTGCTGTTACTCAAATGCAGCTTTGCTCCCGTTGGGGATGAAGTCATTGCAGCAGCGGCCGCCTGCCCGCGGCTGGTGAGGCTTTGGTTGGATCATACACGCATTACGGGGAAAAATTTGGGCGGTCTTCGCACGTTGAGCAATCTTTGCTACCTGAATCTCAGCTCCACTGCCGTCTCCAACGATGAATTGCTTGAATTGAGGTCGCTTCCCAAACTCAAGCAGCTTTATTTATATCAGACAAGAGTGGACAAATCCCAATGGGCGTCCTTACAGACTGCTTTTCCGCATACTTTACTGGATTCAGGCGGGTATGCTTTGCCCTTTCTGGCAACGGACACAGCTATCGTACGGGCACCGGTAAAAGCCGGGAAATGAAAAAAGGAGAGGATCGGATGCAACATCCGATAACGCGAAGACGTCTTTAACGCTATGTGGAAAAACTATTTCACCGTCGCCTGGAGGAATCTCCTGAAAAACAAGCTTTATTCCCTGGTAAATATTGCCGGACTGGCTACGGGGATGGCCGTAGCCATGATCATCGGGTTGTGGATTTACGATGAGGTCAGCGCCAACCGGCAATTTAAGAATTACAACGAGTTGTACCAGGTGATGATGCATCAGACCTTTGACGAATCCCGCGGCACCCAGCAGGCGGTGCCTTTTCCCATAGGTGACGAGTTGAAGGCTAAATTTCCCGATTTCAAGGCCGTGGCCATGTGCGATTGGGGATCGGAGCGCTCCCTGGTTTATGGAGAAAAGAAAATAAACAGGAGTGGACATTTCATCGGCGAGGAAGCGGTCGGCATGTTCTCGCTGAAGATACTCGAAGGCGACAGGAACCCCTTGCACGACCCCTATTCCATCGTTTTAACCGAGGAGACCGCACGCGTCCTTTTCGGTAATGAAAACCCGATCGGCAAGGCCATCAAGCTGGATAACTCGACGATGCTCAAGGTGACGGCGGTCGTCGAAAAACAGCCAAAGAACAGCAGCCTTTCCTTCGATTATCTCGTTCCTTTTCAATTGCAGGAACTGATCTATTCCTGGGTCAGGCAATTTCACAAGACCAACTGGGGAAATAACTCCTGGGAGGCGTATGTGCAACTAAATGACAACGTAACGGCGGATGCCGTGAATAGAAAAGTGAAGGATGTGGTCATCTCCCATTTCACCGATGAGAATACTTTAAAGCATATTAAACCGGAGATATTCCTTCATCCCATGTCGAAATGGCGATTGTACAGCGATTTTGATAATGGCATCAATACGGGCGGCTTCATCAAGTACGTACGGATGTTCGGAATACTGGGCTTTATCGTGCTGTTGATCGCCTGTATCAACTTCATGAATTTGAGTACCGCGCGGTCGGAAAAACGGGCAAAGGAGGTAGGTGTCCGGAAGGCTGTCGGTTCCGGACGAAAACAGCTGATCAGCCAATTCCTTGGCGAGTCGTTATTGATCTCCGGAATTGCCTTTCTGCTCGCCCTGCTCATTGTGTTTGTCTCGCTGCCGTACTTCAACAGACTCACCGATAAGGACATGAGCCTCCAGGTAGCGAGTCCGCTGTTTTGGTTGGTAATGCTGGCCTTCACCGCGCTTACCGGTCTGTTAGCCGGTAGTTATCCCGCCTTCTATCTTTCATCGTTCAATCCCGTCCGGGTATTGAAGGGGCATCTGCAAGCGGGAAAAAGCAGTTCCCTGCCCCGCAAGATCCTGGTTGTCGTGCAATTTGCCAGTTCGATCGTGCTGATGATCGGCACCATTGTGGTCAATCGACAGATACAGTACGGGAAAAACCAGCCGATCGGATTCAATAATAAGGGATTGATCTCTGTCTACTGGTCGGATGATATTGCAAAGAACCGGGATGTGATCGAAAATGAACTGCTCCGTACGGACGCCGTCATCTCCGTCACCCAAAGCAATTCTCCTCCATCGGAGATCTACAGCAACAACAATGGCTGGGAGTGGAAGGGCAGTACGCCCGTGGAAAAGGCATCGATATTCTCGACGATCACCACGACATATGATTATACTAAAACTTTAGGGATCAAGCTCATCGCCGGCAGGGATTTCGGCAGGGATTTCGCCGATTCGAACGGGGTTATTCTGAACCAGGCCGCAGTAAAACGTATGCGGCTAAAGAACCCCGTTGGAGAAGTATTGAAATGGAACGATAAGCCGATGGTTGTGCTGGGTGTGATCCCGGACATACAGATGGAATCGCCTTACCGGCCCATTTCTCCCTTGACCATTATTTTCAGTAAAGGCTGGGTAGGATGTCTGGATATAAGGATCAATCCCAATATGCCGGTATCGAAGGCCATTGCCCTGATAAAACCCATATTCGATAAGTATAATCCGGCATATCCTTTCGAATACCACTTCGCCGATGAGGAGTATGCGAAGAAATTCAACTATGAGGAATTGGTGGGCAATCTCGCGGGGATCGTTGCCGTGCTGGCGATCTTTATTTCCTGTTTGGGGCTATTCGGTCTTGCCTCCTTTACGGCGGAACAAAGAGTCAAAGAGATTGGTGTCAGAAAGGTGCTGGGGGCCAGCGTGTTCAATCTCTGGCAATTGCTTTCGAAGGATTTTGTTTTGTTGGTCCTGATCTCCTGTACCATTGCCAGCCCGATCGCGTGGTATTATATGACGCAATGGTTGAAGACCTATCCCAACAAGACGACCATTGGGGTGGGGGTTTTTGCAGCCGTAGCGCTGGTCGCCATGCTGATCACGCTGATAACCGTCAGCTTTCAGGCGGTCAAAGCGGCCATGGCCAACCCGGTGAAAAGCCTGCGAACCGAGTAAAGGAAGGCACATTAACAATGTCCGGGGTCTCCAGCCAGTTGAATGGTTTACTGGATCGGCTTATAGTCTTTGAATAAATTCACTTTTGTCCCCTCTGCCAGGCTGCGATAGGCTGCCCATTTACCGTCGATAAATGCATTGATCTTTTGCTCTGCCTCGACAACTGCTTTTTCCGCATTCGAAACCAGCGTCTCTTCCTGTTTGCCCGGCGCAGCCATTTTACTTCCGATGGATTGCTGGGCCTCCCGTAATTGCGACATTACGGTTACATCAAACGGATTTCTTGCCAGACCCTGGCGATCGGAGGTTTTGCCAGTTATGAATTCACGGATCGATTTTATTTCATCCTGCATTTTGGTAGTCATCTTCCTCAGGGAATCAGCGTCTTTTCCTTCTACCCCTTTTAATTCATTCAAAATTTTAGCGCAGGTTTCGTCCAACTCAGTCAGCCTGTCCATCCCCTCGGTTAATTTGTCGGCGGTTCTTTTCAAGCGATCGTACATGGCTCTTTGGGCGACCTTGATTTCATTTCGATTTCCCAACCTCGGATCGTCGTTTACCGTTACCAGGGTCGAATCGGATGCTCCGGCGTAAGTGATCACTACTTTATAGGTGCCAGGCAACACCTGTAAGCCTCCGGGCTCCGGTGCGTCGGGCAGCGGTTTAGGGGACCCCGGTTGACGAACGCCTTTTTCTTCCATTCCCCAATACTGACGATTGAAGCCGCTGTCGACGCTCCAACGCAACTGTCTGATCAACTCGTTTTTATCATTGTATATTCTTACCCGTGCACTGTCGCCTTTTTTGCCTGCGCCCGCTTCTTGTCCAAGTCCCGCTCCGGCAATGCCGCCGCCCCTGCGACGGCCTCCACTTTGCTGTTCTTCGGGAGCCGGAGCCGCCATGGGTTGCGTTTGCTGGCTATCCACTCTTTCCTTTTGTCCCTTCGGTTTATTGATAAAAAACGAAACTGCAGCCCCCCGTTTCCTGTTTTCGGCTTCGTATAAGCCATCTACGCTCCATTCATAACCGGTGGCGGACCTGTACTGCGCCTGGTATGCCTCCGGCGCCGGAAAAACAGTAAGGGTATTGGTGATAGCCATTCCGTTATTGGCTGCGATCTTTCTGAACGGTCGAATATCGTCGAACACCCACAGGGACCTCCCGAATGTCGCAACCACGAGATCGGCCTCTCTGTCCTGTATCGCCAAATCGTATGTAGAAACGGACGGATAACCATTTTTCCATTGCCGGAATGTGGCCCCGTTGTCAAAACTTATCCATAAGCCGTTTTCAGTTCCGACAAAAATCAGATTTGGTTCAACAGGGTCCTGGATCATGCAAAGCGCATAACCCCTGACCTTGTTCTCATCCACCATTCTTTTCCATGTTTTGCCATAATCGCTTGTACGGAATACATAGGGCTTGAAATCGCCGCGGCGATAATCGTTAGCTACGACAAATGCCTCGCCCGCATTGTAACGCGATGCGGTTATCTGGGGTATCCAGCAATTTAATGGCAAGCCGGGAATTCTGATACTTCCCCATGTCTTGCCGCCATCTCTTGTCAATTGCACATTGCCATCATCCGTGCCTGCCCAAATAGTCCCTTGGTCTTTTGCCGACGGAGAAATAGTAATGATCGTGCAGTGTGTTTCCGCCCCGGTAATGTCCAATGTCAGCCCGCCGGTTGTCTGAAATGCCTTGATATCTGTCGAATCGTTGCTCGTAAGATCGGGCGAGATCTTCTCCCAGCTAACACCTTTGTCTGCGCTCTTATGCAGGAACTGGCTGCCGAAATAAATTGTTTTTTTATCAAACGGATCCTGCGCCATAGCCGTATTCCAGTTAAATCGCAGCAGTAATTTTGGATCCGGAGACAGTGGTTTTATAAACCAGCTCTCCCCTGTCTTCCAATTGCGGCGTTCGGCATTTCCTCCCTGGCTTTCACTATATACCCAGCTTGCATCTTCCGCATCCGGCATTACCTCGAATCCATCGCCGCCGCCGATATTATCCCAATAATCATTTCTGATGCCGCCGCTGATCCAGGTATAGGCAGGGCCATGCCAGCATCCGTTATCCTGCATGCCGCCCATTACATGATAAGGCATTTCATTATCCGTATTGATATGATAAAATTGACCTACGGGAATTTTGTCGTCAAAGGTCCAGTTCTGCCCCCTGTCGTGCGTGATGCCGATGCCGCCATCATTTCCTTCTATCATGAATCTCCCGTTTCTCGGATCTATCCACCAGGCATGGTGATCCGGATGAATACCCGAATAAGGGATTAAGGTGGCGAATGTTTTACCGCCGTCTTCACTTACCTCCACCTGGTCGTGGATATTGTATATCCGGTTTTCATTTTGCGGATCGACGCGTATGTCCTGAAAATAGAAAGGACGATTCGTGACCACTTTGGGATCATTTGTGACCAGTTGCCACTTGGCGCCGCCGTCGTCGCTTTTATATAAGCCATTTTTTGTTGCTTCCACCATTGCATACACGCGGCTGGGCTGGTTGGTCGCGAACGCCAGGCCGATTTTACCATACGCACCATCGGGTAAACCATCGTCTTTGCCTAATTTCTTCCAATGCTTGCCTCCGTCAATGGTCAAATACAGTCCGCTTCCGGGGCCGCCGCTTTTAAAGTCCCAGGGTGTGCGGCGATGTTGCCACATGCTCGCAAGCAAACGATTCGGATTGGACGGGTCCATTACCAGATCTGAGCAGCCGGATGTGTCATTGGTGTATAAGATTTTTGTCCATGTATCACCGCCATCGGTTGATTTGAAGACGCCTCTTTCCGGATGTATGCCGTAAGGGTTTCCAATTGCGGCGACATAAACGGTATTTGGATCCGCCGGGTCAATGATGATACGGTGAATGTTCCTGGTATTCTCCAACCCCATCCGATTCCATGTTTTACCCGCATCCAGGCTTTTAAAGATACCTTCGCCGATATTCACAGAGTTCCTTGGGTTTCCTTCTCCGGTTCCAACCCAAACAATATTTGGATTGGATTGCTGAACGGCGACTGTACCGATGTTCTGTGTTGGCTGGTCATCAAAAACCGGCGTCCAGGTATTGCCGCTATTTTCCGTTTTCCACACACCACCCGATGCTGAACCGAGATAAATGATGTTGGGGTTATCCAGAACGACATCGATGGTGGTGATCCGGCCACTCATGCCGGCAGGGCCGATATTGCGCGGTTTCAGGTTTTTAAATTGTTCGAGGCTGACTTTTTGTGCAGTTGCAAATAGGCAAAGCAAGGCACTGCCTATGCACAGCAGAATCGTTTTTCTCATGGAGCGCGAGGGTTTGATAATTTAAATCTATTGAAAAATATTGATTGGTTTGACTTTGTGTCAACTTTACCCCGTCCAGCATTTCTTAATCCATTGATCTTCACGGCTTTCACATTTGTCCGAAGGACAGTTCCCATGGCAGATTATTTGCATCCTTTCATTGGAAACTTCGCGCTCACTTAACTTAAAATATACATTTATGAAAATGATCAGCACCGTTCGGCCTTTAATATTTCTGATGATATTGTCAGGCCTGTTTGTTCCACGGGTAATATTGGCCCAGGATAATTCTCAGGAGAGAATAATCGATGACAGTAAAGAGGCCAAAGCCTCCTTTTTAAAGGCAGATCCATCTATGGAAAATCTTTTTAAACACGCTGCCGGATATGTAATATTTCCCAATGTAGGCAAGGGCGGGGCAGGCATAGGCGGGGCCGCAGGTAAAGGAGCCGTGTATGAAAAAGGGATGCCGGTCGGTACCGCCCAGATGCTGCAGGCAACCGTGGGAGCACAGGCAGGCGGGCAGGCATACCGCGAAATTATATTTTTTGAGAACCAGGATGCTGCGGATCGCTTCATGCAAAATAAAATTGAATTTAGCGGACAGGCTTCAGCAATTGCGGTCAAAGCCGGTGCATCCGCCAATGCGAATTATCGAAATGGCGTAGTTGTTTTTACCCAGGAAAAGGGTGGATTAATGCTGGAGGCTTCCCTGGGTGGGCAAAAATTTACTTACAAGGGATTAAAATAAGAACATTTCCCACACCCCTCGCTCATCAAGCCGCTGATTTTCAGCGGCTTTTTTTGTTTACAGTTAGAATTCGATTCCACTTCCGACCAGCTTAGATATCGCAGGCTTTATCTTAACCTTAACATACCCGGATTAAATATACCGCCTCTATTGTCTTCTTATATACAACTTAAAATCACAAAAAATGAAAAAGCTCTTTACACTCACCGCGCTGGCAACTGCAAGCCTGCTGATCGCCACTAAGAGCGACGCACAGGTATACGTACACGCTCATTTTGGGTACCCTTTCCGCGGGCCCCGGGTTTACGTAGCGCCGCCGCCGGTAGTCTATTCCGCACCCGCGCCGGTTTACCAGGCACCCGATGACGACCAGGGCGCGTATGTTGACCCAAATGGTTATCCCAGCGACGATGGTGTAGTATATGAAGACCAATTCCCGGGCTATGCGTATTACGATTTTCCGGCCTGGAATGGCCACTATCGGGATTATTGGTACTATGCCCATTACCGCCCGTTTTTTGAACAGAGATATGCCGGCTATTTCAACGGCGGCCGATTTGACCGCGGACGTTTCATAAGCGAGCACTATGGTCGTGGATATGCCGGTGGCGGATATGTCAATCGCGGATATGCCGGCGGCGGATACGTGAACCATGGATATGCAAACCGCGGCTACAGTGGCGGGTATGTGAACCACGGTAGTGTCGTCGGACACGGCGGATTTGCCAGCCACAATGGTGGATTTGAAACCCACGGTGGCGGCGGATACCGTGGAGGTGCAGCACACGGTGGTTTTAGCGGACATGGTGGTGGATATGGTCACGGCCGCAGATAAAATATAAGCATTCTCTATATATAGAATGGCGTGGCGTAGCAGCTGCGCCATTCGTCATTTTTCAATATCTTACATGTAAATCAGCAAAATGAAGCTACCTTATATCCTCGCCATTGCCCTCTTCCTATCTTCCGCCCGCAGCAATGCGCAGATCACCCCTCATCCCAGCACCAGCCAAACGATCACTCAGGAATTCGGTTTAGGGACGATCAGCCTCACCTACTCGAGACCCGACGTCAAAGGCCGGAAAATATTCGGGTATGTAGAGCCTTATGATAAGGTATGGCGCACCGGCGCCAATTCGGCAACCGTTATAACCTTCAGCGACGATGTGACGATAGAAGGAAATAAAGTACCCGCCGGCGAGTATGGCCTGTTCAGCATACCCGGTGAGGATCAATGGACCATCATACTAAGCAAAAAACCCAAACAATGGGGCGCTTATTCTTACAATCAGGCGGATGACTATGTGCGTTTCACTGTAAGGCCCGTAAAATTGCCGCGACCCGTGGAGACTTTTACCATGCAGTTCGAAAACATGTATCCGACAAGCGGGGAGCTGCATTTGCTGTGGGAGAACACTTTCCTGGCGATACACATGACCGTTGATATCGACGCGAGAGTAATGGCGCGGATCGACTCCGCCATGAAAACGGATAAAAAGCCCTATTACGAAGCCGTCATCTACTATTGGAATAACAATAAGGACATGAACAAGGCATTGGAATGGGCCGACCAGTTGGAAAAGATCCCCGGCATGCCGCCGATGGTCGCAAAACTCTGGAAGGCCCGGGTCGAATTGAAGAAGGGAGACAAGAGTGCTGCGATTACGACAGCGCAGGAAGGCATAAAAGCCGCCACCGCCATGAAAAGCGACGAATATATCCGAATGAACACTGAAGTTATCACAGAAGCCGGAGGGAAATAATCGCTCCCGTCTATTTCATTTTTTTATAGAGGCCCACCAGGTCGCCTTGCGCAAGGATATGCCCTTTCATGGCTTGCTCCAGCTCCGGGTTAACGCTAGCCCCCTCGCAGGTAAATTTCACCGGTATCATTGATAGCAAAGCATATACCATCAACATTGCCGGTGATTAGGCCTGGCGCATTATCTTTGCAATATCTATGGCAAACAATATGACATACGAAGAATTGGTAAAAAAGCATCCCGGCACGCTGGTGGAGAAGATCGTGACAGAGGTGGTGAATAAAGATGCTGTCGAGGTTCACTTTGAGGATGAGGACGACCAGCAGTGGGCGGTAATAAAATTGCATCTCTATGAAGAGGACAAAGAGATGGCGCTCCGGTTGCTATCCGACGACAGTTGGGTGTTGCAATTTGGATACTATGATGATGAGGATGAATTCATTGAATTGCTTCAGCCGCTTGCCCAGCCGGAAATAGACCTGATTCCCAAGGGGCTTCAAAAAGTCATGCGCAAAGTTGTGAAGAGCGAAGAGGGCTTGCGGCTCCCGGGGAATTTCTTATCCAGGTAGAGCCGAACTTTGACGTCGTACATTTATTTTTTTTAACGGGGTCGGCAGGACTCCGTATTTTTGTATCTCTGCTGTTACTTTCCCAACCAATTTAAGACTGAGAAATTTCGATGGCCTCGCAGGATGCTGCGAGTGGATTTTATTTCTTAACGATCAATCAAAGGTTATGCGGCACGATAGGGACATACTTTGGAAGGGTTTGTTGGAATTGGTCTTTGACGACCTGGTGCGTTTTGTCTTCCCAAAGGCGGACAAGGTGTTCGACATGAAAAAGGGCTTTGCCTTTCTCGACAAGGAACTGGCCGAGATGTACCCGGAGCCGGAGAAGGAGACCGATACCCGGTTCGTGGACAAGTTGGTAAGGGTATTCCGCCGCGACGGCGGCGAGGAATGGGTGCTCATCCACATCGAAGTGCAGGCGGAGACTAAGGACCGCGCGGAGTTTGCGGAACGGATGTTCCGGTATTTCTACCGCATTTTCGACCGTTACCGAAAGCCGGTGGCCGCCGTTGCAATTTTCACTGGCCGGGATGGAAAGCGGATACCCGGAAAATTCGAGTACGAGTTCTTGCAGACGCGGTTGGAATACCACTATAACACCTTGTGCATCCTGGACTATTCGGACGAGGAGTTGAAAGAAAACGATAGTCCCTTCGCGCTGGTGGTCATGGCGGCCAAACAGGCCTTGTTGAAGGGGAAGGATTTGGATAAGAAGTTACTTGCGGGCAAGCTCTTTATTTTCAGGAAATTGTATGAGCAAGGGGTTTTCGAGAAACGGAAGTTGCAGGCGATATTAACCTTCCTTGACAACTACGTACTCTTTGAGAAACCAGAAACTAATCGTATTTTTAGGGACGAAATTGATAAGATAACCGGTAAAAAGAATACTATGGATATTTTTGAACAAGTGGCGGAGATAAAACGCCAGGAGGGGGTCGAGCAAGGCCGCGAAGAAGGCCGGACCGAAGAAAAGAAAAACGCGGCGCGGGCTTTTTTGATGAATACGGAATTTTCCGTCGACAAAATTGCGAACCTGGTGGGCGTATCCGTAGATGTTGTGAAGGAGGTCAAGAAGCATCTGCAAGGGAAGTAAGTTTCAATTTATTGCACTTGGGGCGCCAGATAAGTTAGCCTGATCAAATATATTGCACGACCGTCCGGGTTTTCCGGGCGGTTTTTTTGTCCCGGAGGGAGGCGGCCGACCTCAGCCGGCTGCAGCAGTGAGCCCGCACGTCGGTGGTAAGCCAACAGGTCGATTCAGACCGACACATCTTTTTATTTTTTTGTAAAGAAAAGAGCAATTGAAAATCGGCATATTAGTAAGATACTTATCTTTTTATGAGTTAAAAACGGTAAAATCACCCATATTGGCTGGCCCTTTTTTAAATATGATAAATTGCCCTCTGAAACCGTGCACCACATGTATCGAAACCGGGCAATAAATATCTCGGGGCAGTCAAATAAGGAGTTGGTTATTACAAATTTATGAAACTGGCATCGTCTTTCGTCCAGGCATCGATAATAGTAACCTTCATGCTCCAAAGCTATCTTAAAACCGCGCTTCGCTTCCTCAGCAAGAACCGGACATTCAGCATGATCAACCTGATCGGACTGGCGCTTGGCACCCTTTGCTGTCTATACATCATGCTGTATGTGAAAGACCAGTATAGCTATGACCGGCAATTTGATCACGCGGCCGATATCTATCGGGTTACCACGGATATTGTCACCACCGGGGATCGCCACACCATGGCCACCACTTCTCCTCCCATCGCCCCTGCCATGAAGGCTGATTTTCCGGAAGTTCTTCACTTCACCCGCGCCATACCCACCCTTGGCGCCGAGGAACACCTGCTTGTCTACAAGAACAAATTCTTTTATGAAAAGGACGCCTGGCTCGTGGACTCCACCTTTTTTGACGTGTTCAATTTCCCTTTTTCAGCGGGAAGCGCCGCCCACGCATTATCCACGCACAATTCCATCGTCCTGTCGCTACCGGTAGCCGTTAGACTGTTCGGCGACGAAAACCCGATCGGTAAAGCCATCACCGTCCATGATTCCTGGGGCAACACTATTTTTACGGTGACCGGTGTGGTGGATGAAAGCGGGGTTAAATCCAGCCTGCGGGCCAATCTATTCATCAAGATGAACCCCGGCGGATTTGGTGGTAGCATGCTGACCAACAATACCTGGACCGGCAATAATTTCGCGTCTTCCTTTGTGAAGCTCGCGGCCGGCGCGTCCCCGGAAACCCTGGAAAAAAAGCTGCCCGCTCTCCTTGACAAATACGGCGCCCAGCAATTTAAAAGTGATGGCATGACGAAGGTCCTGCACCTGCAGCCCATCCGCCTGATCCATACATCGTCCACCCAATATGACGTAGACTTGGGTCATCCCGTGAGCACGTCGTTTCTTCATATTCTGATCCTGATCGCCGTACTGATCCAGGTGATCGCCTGTATCAATTTTATGAACCTTTCTACCGCCAGGGCGTCCGGTAGGGCAAAGGAGGTGGGTATCCGAAAGGTGGTAGGCGCCAGGAAACAAAGCCTGATTTTTCAATTCCTGGCCGAGTCCTTTTTGCTGGCGCTGATCGGGGTGTTGATTGCCGTGCCGATGCTGGGTTTCGCGCTCCCCTACCTGAACCAGATTACCCACACGGACATCCCCTTCTCCATGCTGTCCGACTATACCATCTGGCTGCTGCTCGGGACGATCGTGGTCGCGACGGGTCTGGTGGCCGGTAGTTATCCCGCGTTTTATCTCTCCGCCTTCAAAGCCATCAAAGTGATCAAAGGAAACTTTACCAGCCACATTTCGGCGGCCGGCATCCGCCGTTCGCTGGTGGTCTTTCAGTTTGCCCTGTCCATCCTGCTCATCAGTTCCATCATTGTTATTTTTTCCCAGTTGAACTACATAAAGAATAAAGACCTGGGTTTTACCAAAGATCAGGAGCTCATTTTTAGCTTTCATACGGATGATACGAGAAGCCACATGCGGGCTTTTGCCGAAGACCTCCGACACCTTTCGGGCGTGCAGGACGTGAGCATGGCGAATAATTCTCCGGCTTCCGCGACCTAT
>Ga0210397_10001948_pt1 | contig 13143 bp, 13 predicted proteins | sample IncBWH2OmetaG_FD_160126 | JGI IMG/M metagenome (GOLD analysis project Ga0210397, IMG submission 160126) | Forest soil microbial communities from Barre Woods Harvard Forest LTER site, Petersham, Massachusetts, United States - Inc-BW-H-2-O ...
CATCAAATTGGTAATTGAATAAGCAACGATACATAGCGCTATTAAAAGATCCATCGGGCATTACAAAATCCGATATTCCTGATATTGAGGAATTGATAGAACAATTCCCGTATTGTCAGAATGCGCATATATTGCTTGCAAAAATTCAAACAGAAGTCGGAAGCATGCACGCTGCAAAACTAACACGTAAAGCTGCTTTATATACCTCCGACCGGACTAAATTAAAACAACTGCTGGAACCCCAACAGGAGTTTCATCCATCAACTATTGAAGCTACAGCCAGCAGATTGCTCGATGAAAAAATAAGTACAGCAGAAGCTGAAAATACAACAAGCATTTCTACTGAAACGCCTGTTATGCCTGATAGTATTACAGAGAAGGTGGATTCTGTTATTCAAAAAGTAGAAACCGTCCCTCCTGTCAACATCAAACATGAAGCGGAAAAACATGCAACAAATTTTTTACATGAGCTGGAAGAAAATTTAAAAGCTCTGCGTGAGGCTAAAGCTCGTGCAGCAGGTATTCTGCAACCATTTTCGAAAGAAGAAGTTGAAGCGATTAATAAAAAAATTGATCCCACACCAATCATAACAGAAGAACCTTCGGTTATAGAAAATAAACTGGTAGAGAACATCCTCTCAGAAAACACAACTGAAAGTATCGTTCAAAAAGATGCCCCCCCTGTTGCCCCGATTTCTGAAACAACTATATCGCCGGAAAAACCTAAAAGACCATTCTCTGCTCTTATCGATGCAGAAGTTCCTCCGAAAAAAGATCCCATTCAGCGAAACGATATATTGGATCTTATTTTAAGTTTTGATAACCGGGTAAAAGATTATTTTGATATCAACCAATACACTTCAAAAGAAAAAAACGAAGATAGTACTGACATAACAGAAACGAGTGGCGACAGAATAACTAATGACTATACACTTCCTTTTAATAATAATGATTGGAAATTAGAAGAAAGCCGCTTAGAAGAACCAGGACAACCCAATAGCGAAAGCTTGCTGTTAAATTACCTGGAATATCTGCAGGAGCAGAAAAATAAAAAGCAAAAACCGGATAAAAAACGGGAAAAATCAATCATATCGCGTTTTATACAAAAAGATCCTGCCATTTCTCCATTATCTGCTTCTGAAGCCAGCAGCGAAGATGATGACAATTCAGGCGAAAACCCTCAAAGTCAGTCAAAACCTATTTTCATATCTGAAACTTTTGCACAATTACTGGAAAAGCAAGGTAAAATTGAGAAAGCAATTGGTGTATACGAAGAATTGATTTTGAAAAATCCCGAAAAAAATTCTTACTTTGCAACTCGTATTCAAGAATTAAAAAAGAAACTTTAACATACAATGATTATTACATTATCTATTTTGTTGATTCTATGTGCCGTTTTATTGGTGATAGTGGTATTGGCTCAAAACTCTAAGGGTGGCGTTGCAGATGGCTTTAGCAGTTCAACACAAGTAATCGGCGCTAAAAAAACCGGTGATTTCTTAAGTAACCTTTCAATCGGATTAGCTATTACAATTTTAGTAATATGTTTAGCATTTAACTACGTAGCAAAACCTTCAGAAAATGCTTCTGATGAAGAAGATGCTCAAGTTGAAGCCGAAGCAGCACCAGCAGAAACAGCACCAACAGAAGCTGCTCCTGCTGATACAACAAAATAATCGAACGATATTTCTATCATAAATGAAAAAACTCCCGTCCATTGGCGGGAGTTTTTTCATTTATGTGATACTTTGAATCAAAGTGTCTTAGTAGATAAATAGCGCACCAATGCAAGCTGTGCAACAGGCATCACTGTTTCTTTTTCCGGATAACCAATTTTAGTCTGAATCAGATATGTTGCGGGATTCGGAAGCTCCGGATATTTACGGATCAAGCCAAGCTTCATGGAATTTACAGTATTATTAATCGTTTGATTAAACGTATCTATTTTTTTTGTATGAATACCCCGATACTTTTCATCTGCATGATGAAATATGGTAATATCGTATTGATATACATGCGTGGCCTTATCCGGAGGCTGGTTCAACAGAATATACCCGGCATCAGTATACAAAGGTTCTAAGCCTATTGGTTCAATCTGCAGACTTTGTTCAACATCTTCATAAATTTCCCTTCCTTCATTCAGTTCTTTTTCAAAAGCAGGAATAGCAAACGATAAAATGTCTTCTATTTCCTGCATTAACTTATCATCACCAATAAGTTCTTTATACAAAAACTCAACCTTATCATGGTCGGTGGCTGCAATTTCTTTGGGGAAACTTTGTTTTAAAAATTGTTTGTTATTTTTTATTGAAACCAGGCTTTTGTAATGTCCATAAAGTTCTGATAATTGAGGATATAATTTGTGGTTGTTAAAATCATGACGAACCGACTTTAAATACCCTAAAAGCAGATATTTCTTGTATTCAAAATCAATTAATCCTTTGGTAAGCCAATCCGAATCTAGTTGTTTCATAACGTATGCGGGTTTGGTATATGTAATGCTTAACGCTTAAGACTGTCATTTTGTTAGTGTTTCTTTCAACAAAATGCCTTATTCACCAAAATATAACAAAATATTGTCAGTTTAAAGCCTATTTTTATGTCATAATTTCGGTCTTAGTCTTTGGCACGATAGTAGTCATATGGGTCTGGGAATTGGTATGTCAAAATATACCTTGATTTTAAAATCTTTTAATAGGTAATAATAGATTATGAGTAACGTAAACATCAAACCACTAGCAGACAGAGTTCTGGTTGAACCAGCTGCTGCAGAAGCAAAAACAGCATCAGGTATCATTATTCCTGATACAGCAAAAGAAAAACCACAAAAAGGAATTGTTGTTGCTGTTGGAAATGGCAAAAAAGATGAACCAATGACAGTTAAAGTTGGTGATTCAGTACTTTATGGAAAATACTCAGGTACTGAAATTTCTGTAGAAGGAAAAGATTACTTAATCATGAAAGAAGCTGATATCTACGCAGTTCTTTAATTTTTAAAGAAAATCAAAAAAAATTAAACCGTACTAAAACGTAAAACTAAGATGGCTAAGCAAATTTTATTTGACAGAGATGCCCGCGAAAAATTAAAAAAAGGAGTTGATGCATTGGCGGATGCAGTAAAAGTAACTCTTGGACCAAAAGGTAGAAATGTAATTCTTGATAAAAAATTTGGTTCACCGGCTATCACTAAAGATGGTGTTTCTGTAGCAAAAGACATTGAATTGAAAGATGCTATTGAAAACATGGGAGCACAATTAGTAAAAGAAGTTGCGTCTAAAACTGCTGATCAGGCTGGTGATGGAACAACTACTGCAACAGTTCTTACTCAGGCTATTTTTAACGCTGGTTTGAAAAACGTAGCTGCTGGTGCTAACCCAATGGATCTTAAGAGAGGTATTGACAAAGCAGTTTCTGCAATTATTGCTGATCTTAAAATTCAATCTAAAAAGATTTCTAATTCAAACGAGATCGCTCAGGTTGCTACTATCTCTGCAAACAACGACCACGAAATCGGCAAAATGATTGCCCATGCAATGGATAAAGTTGGCAAAGATGGTGTTATCACTGTTGAAGAAGCAAAAGGTACTGAAACAGAAGTAAAAACTGTTGAAGGTATGCAATTCGACCGTGGTTATTTATCCCCTTACTTTGTTACAAATACAGATAAAATGGAGGTTGAATTAGACCGTCCGTATATCTTGATTTACGATAAAAAAGTTTCTTCTATGAAGGAGTTACTTCCGATCCTTGAACAAGTTGTTCAATCCGGAAGACCTTTATTGATCATTGCTGAAGATGTTGATGGTGAAGCATTGGCTACACTTGTTGTAAACAAGATCCGTGGTGCACTGAAAATTGCAGCTGTTAAAGCTCCTGGCTTCGGCGACAGAAGAAAAGCAATGTTGGAAGACATCGCAATCTTAACTGGTGGTACAGTTATTTCTGAAGAAAGCGGTTATAAATTAGAGAACGCTACGCTTGAATATCTTGGTACTGCTGAAAAAATCAATATCGATAAAGACAATACTACGATTGTTAATGGTTCTGGTGCAAAAGAGAACATTGTTGCCCGTGTAAACCAGATCAAATCTCAGATGGAAAATACTACATCTGATTACGATCGTGAAAAACTTCAGGAACGTCTGGCTAAATTATCCGGTGGTGTTGCTATCATGTACATTGGTGCTGCAACTGAAGTTGAAATGAAAGAGAAAAAAGACCGTGTAGATGATGCATTGCATGCTACACGTGCTGCTGTTGAAGAAGGCATCGTACCAGGTGGTGGTGTTGCACTGATCAGAGCAGGTGCTGCTTTAGATAAAGTTGCATTCCACAACGAAGATGAAAAAACAGGTATTCAGATCATCCGTATTGCAATCGAATCTCCTCTACGCGCTATCGTATACAATGCAGGCCTTGAAGGTTCTGTAATTGTTCAGAAAGTGAAAGAAGGAACAGGCGATTATGGTTACAATGCTCGTGAAGACAGATATGAAGCCATGATTGCGGCAGGTATTATTGACCCTACTAAAGTAACTCGTTTGGCTTTAGAGAACGCTGCTTCAGTAGCTTCTCTTCTATTGACTACAGAATGTGTAGTAGCTGACGAGCCGGAAGAAAAATCAGCAATGCCTCCTATGGGCGGCGGCGGAATGGGTGGCATGATGTAATTCATGTAATAAAATCGATTCTTTTAAAAAAACTTCCTGCAATTAGCAGGAAGTTTTTTTGTTTTTATCCAATCAGGATTCGTAAATTGACGGCAGAAAGAACTATATGCACTCATTATTAAAATGTTATATATAATTTATTCTGCCAACCTGCTATCAACCGTTTCTACATGGTACATTCTGTAACCGCTTTAAATTGGGTATACGAGCATTATCTCTATTACCTTTGTTTATGTATTGCTGATACAGATTGTGTTGTCACAGATTCTGATACAAACAAGATCGAGAACGAAATGTTTTCTTGTGTAGACGCAAACAGGTTAAGATTACTTCATAAAGAAGTTTATAATGAGTTCCTGCTGCATTCTGAACAGGAACGCATGGACTTTATTTCTGACAATGCCGCACGATTTTTAAGAACCCCTATTATACGGGCAAAAGTTATTGCTCAATTAGAGAATATTTCAGGCGAAGAAGATGAAAATAACCCTGCCTGGATCATGTTCAGATACATACGAAAAGTAATTAATACGCTTAAATAAACCATTTCAGAATACAATCCCCTATTTACAATGAGTTCCTTTATACTTCCCGATCATATCAAGGGGCTTATTTTTGATATTGATGGTACACTTGCTGATACAATGCCTTCTCATTATAAGGCATCATTACGGGTAGCAAAGCAATTTGGCTTTGAGTTCCCCCTCGATTTTTTCATAAAGATGGCAGGAATACCCACAACAGATGTATTCAGAGAATTACTCAAACTACAGAACAAATCACAGATATCGACAGAAGAAGTCTCTGCCTTAAAAGAGAAATATTATTTAGAGGAAGTTCCTGCTATTAAACCAATACCCTATACCATGGATATTGTAAAAAAATATGCGGGCAAAATTCCCATGTCAATGGGTACAGGCGGCACATTAGAAGTAGCGATCCCAAACATTAAAAGCATTGAAGTTGATAAATACATATCAATTCTGGTGAGCGCTGAGGATGTATTAAAACACAAGCCTTTTCCGGATACGTTTTTAGAATGTGCCAAGAGAATGGGCATTTCCCCGCATCAATGCCTGGTTTTTGAAGATGCTGTAAACGGTTTTAAAGCAGCCGAAGCAGGAGGTATGGAATGGATCGATGTTACAAAATTCCACGCTCCAAAATACGTTTATTAAATCAATACAATCTGATTTAAGGTATATATAAAATTACAAAGCCCTCTCCAACATTCACAGAGTGAATATTGGAGAGGGCTTTGTAATTAAATTATTTGAGTTGAGTTTAATTCTCCTTCCCTTTACCCATAGCCACTTTAGGATTGTCATACGTTCCTGTAACATGGAAAGGAATTTTAATTTTATCTATCGGAATCAATTCAATTTTAACCAGGTAATTTAAGGAGCCTCCGGTAATATCGTTTGAGCCTTCTATATCTGTATTCAAGCCATTAATTTTTAACGAAAATGGTTTTACATACAACCTATTATCACGAATTTCTGAATCCATTGAAAAGTTTTTCAGATCAGGATCTTTTACTTCTTGCTTTTTAGCAGACTTACTAATCTCGTCAAACATTTTCATTCCGTTAATCTTTGCATTCGCAATCGTAATATTCCCGCCGCCATTTAATGATTTCAGATTAACCGTACCATCTTTATTTAATTCTCCGGATAGTTTGTAATCAATGGAAACTCGTCCATACGTATCTCCTGCTGCCGGAGCCAATTTTCTTACTAACTGAATTTCTTTATAAGCTCTGTTAATATCCAGTTCTTTAATTTTAAGGACTATATCAAATTTCGGGTGCTGTACATCCTGTGTATTATAATCTCCATCAATAGCAAAGAATGCATTCATCGAATTAAAACCGGTCTCGTCTAATGTTACAATACCATTCTTGATCGTAATCTCGCCTTTCAGATCCGTGATATGTAAATCTTCATAATAAACGTTTGCTATATCAGAATCAAATACAAAATTTATGTTTTGGGGTACCAGCCAGATAGCGCTAGCCGATGAGCCTGCTGTAGTAGCAGGGGTTGATCCGGTAGCAGGAGTTGCAGCAGGTGAAGTATCAACCCATGGAGTAAGATCTAATGTATCACTGACAAGTTTCAAATCGCCTGTGATCATATCATTATTAGACGTAACAAAGTACATATAGTTTGATAAATCACCGGTTAACTGAAACTTGGTTTTACCCAATTTACCAATGCACCTATCCATAATGATTTTTGCGGGTGTTAAATGAAACAGCGCATCTTTTATAAATAATGGAGCAGATACATCAGATGAGGCATACTTGAACCGTTTAAGCTCAATTGTTCCGGCACAATATATTTTTGAATAATTTTGATTTTCCAGATCCAATATTGAGCCTCTGCTTTCAATATCAGAATCAACAATACCTTTTAGCTGCACTCCATCGATAGGATATACCTTCGTGATTTTTTCAAGATCCAATAACCCTTTAATAGTGAAATCATAATTCATCTTTACAAAATCTTCTATATATCCTTTAATTGTAAAAGGTTCTCCTTCCATTAACAAGTTAAGCTGCTCAATATTAATACGTGTATCTTCCGCCTTTCCTGTTGTATTGATAGCTGTTGCTGTAACAGCTATATTTTCAATAGGCTCGGGATAGCCGCTGGTTTTCAGATATCCATTGGTAAGATTTACAGAAGCATTAACGGAAGGAAATAATTTCTTTTCACTATTATAATAACCGTCCAGTTTTACATCCGCCGAAAATAAGCCTTTAATAATATTATCTTTGATCGGATATAAACTCTCAATATCTGCAAGGTTCAGCGTTGTTTTAAAATCAGATTTTACATAATACGAGGTGAAACCTTTTACTAACATATTTCCTGTAAGCAGATTCTTTCCAAGAGACATTTCTAATTCTTTCAAATTAACACTGGTATGCTCAGGATTGCCATCGGTATTTTCTGCAACTAAGAATACTTCTATATCGTGAAAAGTTGCATGTGCACTATCATATTTTACTAATCCATCTGCCAACGTAAGATTGAGATTAAATGCAGGAATGCTTTCAATGATAGATTTCTTATTCAGCTCCTTCTCTTTATAAACACCATTTGCCTTCAGTTCAAAATTAAGTTTACCTTTCATATCAAATCCTTTGATCGGATATATTTTTTCAATCTGAGCCAATTCGATTTGTGCCAATAGATCTGCGTCAATTTGAATAACATCAAATCCTTGTAATTTTAATCGTCCTTTTACAGGATAGCCACCCAGATCCATATTAAGCTTTCTCAGATCAAATATGGTACTGTCCATGATTCCATATTTATTATCTACCACAAGTTCAAATTGAATGTCTTTTGCTTTCGTCTCTACATTTTGCAGTTTCAGCATGGCATCTATTACATTAATATCAACATGGAAAGCCGGCAGTATAGAAGATGTATCAAAATATTTCCCTTTAACAAAGCCATTAAAATTCAACATACCTTCTGTCGTGAATTCTTTCAGATCGTGATTATATGTGCTCGGTATAAGAGATAGAATATCACTGAAAGAGGTTTCTTTTGAGGCAAATTTCAAATCAAGATCATATCCGGTCGGCAACATTACTACTTGACCTTCCATACCAAAAATAAATTTATTTACACCCATGGTGTTTTCCTTAAACTTAAATGAATTTGTTTTCAAATTCATTTCAATATTAAGATCAATGGTGATTGCGTTATTATCTAAATATTTAACCTTATCGTAGACTAATGAAATACGGTCTATTTCTGTATCCGTTATATAATCAACAATATCTTTATTCAAATCAATCTGACCGGTATGGTTAATACCATACATTTCAAACCATAAATCGCTTGTATGATCAAAATATTTGATCGTTCCTCTATTAATAACAAATTTGTTTAAAGATATGTCCGAGTTATCTGTTGTGTCTTGAGGCGCAGCAACCGTATCACTCTTAACAATGTTGTAATTGGCATGCCCATTGTTAAGAATAAGCAGATTAATAGTCGGATCATTTAAGAAAACACGATTTAATTCGACTTTGTCTTTAAAAATTAACTTATACCAATCCAGCTCAAGATCTACACGTTTGATGCATGCCAGGGTATCACCTTTAAATTCATCAATCCCTAATACATCTATATCATCCAGAGAAAGCGTAAGCCGGGGAAATTGAGAAATAAATGAAAAATCTATTTGCTGAAATGTAACTACAGCGTTTAAATTTTTATCGATATCTTTTTCTATAGATGATTTAATTTCATCTTTATAAAATTGAAGAATTATATACGGTGTAGCCAATAGCAATACAATAACACTACTTATACCGATCAACCATCTTCGCTTATTCTTACTCAATTTCATTCTTTTATAATCTTTAATATCAAACACTCATTTTACCATCAAGTTACCGAATGACGGGTATATTTTAATATTTCCAGCCTTCATTTTTTCAAAATAAAATGCCAAGTATTTCATTTTGATATTTTAAGCAAAAAATAAAATAAAAAACGATATAAACCGTTAAATCGAAGGTTTTCATTACATAAAACGTCTAATTAACCAGACAAAGTTTAAACCGTTAAACAACAAATCATTATGAAAAAAATAGTTTTCTCAATCGTTTTCCTTGCAGGTTTATCAGTAGCATCAATGGCTCAACAACACAATCATGGTGAAGGTCAGGGCCAGCAAAACCACCAGGGAGGCCAAGGTGGTCACGGCGGTGGCGGTGGACAGAGATTAACAACTACACAAAAAGCTCAGAAAGTGACTCAAGACATGACCACGCAATTGAGCTTAACTGCAGATCAACAAACAAAAATTGCGGCTTTAAATTTATCAAAAGCTCAACAGGATTCAACAATCAGAGCTAAATATCAGGGAAATATGCAAAGTGCACAAACTGAGCTAAAGACCGCTAAAAGTCAGTACAATACAAATTTAAAAAGTATTTTAACAGCTGACCAGGCAACAAAATGGGAAGCAATCAAACAACAAAGACAACAAGGGCAAGGGCAACAAGAGGCTGAATAAAGCTAGAGCTGGCAGAAACGTCTGCTAATTCAGATGTAATCCCTGAAGACCTAAATTAAAAGGAAATTCTGGTGCTTAGACCAGAATTTCCTTTTCTTAAGGAATATATTCTTTAACTTTAGGAATACCTTTTTCATTTAATGCTACAACCCTATACTTCAATTCTTTAAAATCACACAAATACTAATCAAATCTAACCAACAATTCATCATGAAAAAAATCGTTTTTACATTCGTGTGCCTATCAGGCTTATCATTAGCATCTATAGCTCAACAACCAAATAACCAAGGTGGACAAGGACAACACACTCATCAGGGCGGTGGCGGCCAAGGTCAGGGCGAATCTAAGGCACAGAGATTAACCGGGTTCATGACTACCCAGTTGAGTTTAACAGCAGATCAGCAACAAAAAGTTGGTACATTAAATACTTCTAAAGCTCAGCAGATTGCTGCTATCAGAACCAAATACAAAGGTGGTGATACAACAGCTGCCAGAACAGAAGTAAAAGCTGTCAGAGATAAGTACAATACTGACTTAAAAGCTATTTTAACTCCAGACCAGGCAACAAAGTGGGAAGCCGTTAAACAACAAAAAAGAGAAGAGTTCCAAAAAGCAAAAGCTGCCGGAACAACACCTGCCAATTCAGAGATAACTCCTGAAGACTTAAACTAAAAATAAAATCCCGGTCATGTACCGGGATTTTTCTTTTCTTAAGGAATATATTCTTCAACTTTAGGAGCACCTTTTTCATTCAATGCCTCAACCCGATGCTTCAACTCCTTAAAGTCATACAGATCCTGATCAAATAAATGTGAAGGGCTTATATTTTTCAGCGCATTATAAATGACTTCTTTTCTATTCGGATATTGAACCTCCCAATCGGCAAGCATTTTCTTTGTAATCTTGCGTTGCATATTTTCCTGCGAACCACATAAATTACACGGAATAATCGGGAAGTTTTTATAAATGGCATATTCCGCAATTTCGTTTTCCTTACAATAAACCAACGGACGTATAACCACGTGCTTGCCGTCATCTGTTCTGTACTTTGCCGGCATGGCTTCCATTTTTCCACTAAAGAAAAGATTCAGGAAGAACGTCTCCAGCACATCTTCACGATGATGCCCCAACGCAATCTTTGTAACACCCAACTCTTCAGCCGTTGCATATAAACTACCTCTGCGCAAGCGCGAACAAAGGCTACACATGGTCTTGCCTGCAGGAGTTTTATCTATCACAATGCTATAGGTATCTTTTTCAACAATTTTAAAGTTTACGCCAAGCTTTGTTAAATATTCAGGCAAGATATGTTCCGGATAATCCGGCTGCTTCTGATCCAGATTAACTGCTATGATTTCAAAATTCTTGCGCACGGTTTGTGCGTGTATAAATAAATCCAGCATCGTATAACTATCCTTGCCACCCGACAAACACACCATGATTTTGTCGCCCGGTTCGATCAAATCAAACTCTTCAACTGCTTCCCAAAAGCTTTTGCGCAGGCGGTTTATATTCTTTTCTGCTGGACTAGGTAATGGCATGATTCCGATAAATAAATGTTCCTCGCAAAGGTACAAAGAAAAGGTGTAAGGCGAAACCTGAAAATGAATTAGAGTTCCTTAATTACGAGACAGATATAGGGAAATGACCGTTTGTGAATGTAAGTATTTAAACAGAACTTTGTTCAAATAGGATTACATAAACAAATCTCCGGATCAAGCACTTTATGAACATAAACGAATTTCTTGTTAAACGCTTTCACATTTCCAAGGAAACTGCCGGAAGCATGCTAGAAGAAAATCGGGTACGTATTAACAAACAAAAAGCCATACAGCGGCAAAATGTTTTAAAGACTGATTTAGTTGAAGCCGATGGAAAAATTCTTCAACAAGGCGTTCAACACACTTATTATGCTTATTATAAACCACGTGGCATTGAGTGTACCTTAAATCCGGATATTGAAAATAATTTACAAGCTGCTTTACCTTTTGAAGAACATGTATATCCGGTTGGCCGGTTGGATAAAGAATCAGAAGGGTTATTGTTGCTTACCAACGATGGAAAAATGTATAAGAACATTGCCTTTTCAGACAACTTTAAAGAAAAGGAATATTTGGTTGAAGTAGATAAAGAGCTCCATGATGAAGCCCTTACACAACTCGCCTCCGGCGTTGTAATTATGGGACGGAAAACACGGCCGGCTCTGGTAAAAAAAGTTACTCCTCACTCCTTTCGCATTGTCCTTACTCAAGGCCTGAATAGGCAGATCAGAAGAATGTGTTATAAGTTAGATTACAATGTAACCATGCTGAAACGCATTCGCATTACATCTATTTTATTAGGTGACCTAAAACCCGGAGAATACAGAATGCTTGACCGTACTGAAATCGGGAATTAACTGCGATGTATACAAAACGAACCGTACTGATATTGATATGGACGCTGCCACTACTGTTTTTCAGCTGGCTCATGTTAAAAATTACACTACCCTATTTTAGCTTTGAATACGATGTTGCTTTTCTACTAACCAAACAACGTGTACTTCATAAAGCAATCTGGAGATGGGCATTTTATACGCACATCAGCACAAGCCTTATAGTACTGTTACTGGGAATATTTCAGTTCATTCCCGTATTGCTAAAAGCTGCCCCAAAACTGCACAGGTTAATGGGCAAAATATATGTATTGTTGGTTTTATGTGTAAGTGCTCCAAGTGGATTTATTATGGCTCTTTATGCAAATGGAGGCTTATGGGCAAAAATTTCCTTCAGCTTGATCTCGCTGCTGTGGTTCTTCTTTACGTTGCAGGCATACCTGAAAATAAAAAAACAACAGGTTCAATCTCACACCGCATTCATGATCCGAAGCTACGCTCTTACGTTATCAGCAATAACACTCAGAACGTACGTAGTTATACTGCCGCATTTTTTCATCCTTCACTCCAGCGAAATGTATGCATTGATTTCCTGGCTAAGCTGGGTCCCCAATCTTATACTTGCTGAAATACTGATACGAAAAAGAATCTTCTACCCATATTAATTCAGAGGTACAGGAACATCTTCAACGATCTCACCGGACGCAGTAATCATATACGATTTTTTTGCCAGTAAATCTGTCTTGATAATTTCATTATCAAAATCATGTTTTTTATACGGTTTCTTCCAGTTTCGTTTATATTCAGTTATTTCAAAATGATCCTTATTATAGGAAACAGTCTGAAGATTTTCACCCGACTGACATGCTATTATTTTATCTGAAACAATTTTCCCCTTCGCATCATAAACGATTAACCGGTGATAGATCTCTCTCATTTCCATCGGGCAAGCTGTAGCAGAAGTGTCTACTGCATAAACCAACGCTTTCAAAGAATCGTGCGGATGAAACGAATGATTAATATTGTATTGAATCCATTCATTCGGATTATCTT
>Ga0210397_10001951_pt1 | contig 13141 bp, 14 predicted proteins | sample IncBWH2OmetaG_FD_160126 | JGI IMG/M metagenome (GOLD analysis project Ga0210397, IMG submission 160126) | Forest soil microbial communities from Barre Woods Harvard Forest LTER site, Petersham, Massachusetts, United States - Inc-BW-H-2-O ...
GGATTACCTTTAAAAAAGGGACTTGCTGGCAGACTTAGATCGATCTAAGTTGTGTTTCCCAAAAAACTCCTTTCAATGTTTCCCCCCTCCGCTCGACACTCCACTGGTTTCGTGGTTTCCCCCCCAGGGATTCTCTCCCAGGACGTGATCGCTCGTGCTCCAGCGATCGAAGCAAAGCCTCGCGTCACTCTCCGGGATATCGCCCTCGACGCTTCCGTTTCTCGCGCCACCGTCTCTTTGGTCCTCCGCGATGTTCCCGTCGTCGCAAAGAAAACGCGGGAAAAGGTCCTTCGCTCCATGAGCAGGCTCGGGTACGTCTATCATCGCGGCGCGGCAAGTCTTCGCACCCAACGGACGCACGCCATCGGTCTGATTGTCACAGATATCACCAATCCGTTTTTCGCCGAGATCATCGTCGCTATCGAAGACAAACTTGGAAGCGCAGGTTATGTAATTTTGCTTGGAAACACGTCGGAAACGGTCAGCAAACAGCAACGGCTCTTTGCGACGATGCAGGAGTATCCTACGGACGGAGTGCTCCTTTGCCCAGCCACGGATCGGTCGGCGGAATTTAGCGTGCAGATTCGGAACAGCCGCCTTCCGATCGTACTTTTCGCTCGCAGCCTGGCCGGATTCGAATCTGATTACGTCGGGGTAGACAACATCTATGGCGCCCAAACTGCCGTCGACCATCTCGTGCAACTCGGTCATCGTCAAATCGCCTTTATTGGCGGGGCGGAGGAGGCTTCCTCCCGCAAAGAACGCATCATCGGCTACGAAAACGCCCTGCGAAAGCACCACTGCCGCGTCGACCTGTCATGGATGCTCACGAGCGCTCCCAATCGTGAAGGGGGATATCAGTCGATGCAGTATTTACTGCGTCTGCCAGCGCCGCCGACCGCAGCTCTCTGTTTCAATGACATGGTGGCCATCGGCGCAATTCAGGCATTGTCCGCTGCAGGTCAAAATGCAGGACTAGACTTCGCTCTGGTCGGTTTCAACGATGTGGCCGAGGCGAGGCTTTGTCGTCCCTCGCTGACAACCGTCGCAACGACACCTGGAAAAATCGGGGAGATGGCCGCGGAACTTCTCGTCGACCGAATCGCTCGCGCCGACCAACCCTGTCGAAAACTGATTTTACGCCCGAGCTTGATTGTCCGTGAGTCGTGCGGGCGCCCTTTTTCTCCGTGTCTTCCAATAGCGAGCTTGAACAAATGACAGATCGAAAAAAACTAGGTTGGGGATTGATCGGCGCGAGTGATATCGCAAAAACCAGGATGATTGAGGCGATTAATGGGCAGCCCGACAGCGCCGTGGTGGCGGTCATGAGCACAAACGAGGAACGGGCAAAGCATTATGCAGCCGAAAACGGCATTCAGCATTACTACAGCTCGGTCGAGGGGTTGCTCACAGATCCAGACGTGGAGGTGATCTATATCAGTACGACAAACGAACGGCACAAAGCAGAAGTGACGCTTGCTGCCAAATCGGGAAAGCATGTTCTCTGCGAAAAACCTTTGGCGCTGACTGTCCCGGATGCCCGTGAGATGCTCGAAACCTGCCGGCAGGCGCATGTGGTCCTGGGCACGAACCATCATCTCCGGAATGCGGTGACTCATCGTGCCCTGCGCAGGCTGATTAGGGAGGGGGCGATCGGCCAGCCTCTGGCGGCACGTGTCTTTCACGCAGTTTATCTTCCTCCCAGGTTGCAAGGATGGCGACTCGACAAACCGGAAGCGGGAGGAGGTGTCATTCTGGATATTACGGTGCACGACGCGGATGCACTACATTTTGCTTTGGACGATGATGCGGAGGAAGTGGTGGCTCTCTCAGCACGGCAGGGGCTTGGTCAAAGCGGTCTCGAAGACGCTGTGATGGGTGCTATCCGTTTTCGCAGCGGTCTCCTGGCGCAGTTCCATGATGCGTTCACCATCAAAAACGCGCGTACGGGCTTTGAGGTCCATGGAAGCGAGGGATCTCTCATCGGCGAAGATGTCATGACGCAGGAGCCGAAAGGACAGCTTTTTCTCCAAAGAGCGGAGAAACGGGAAGAAGTCGATTTGGGCGAGCATGAGAATCTTTACGCACACCAGGTGCGCCATTTTAACGCTGCCGTGAAGGGACAGGGGACGCCTTTTGCCACGGGTGAAGATGGTGTTCGCTCTCTCGCTGTCGCGACGGCAGTCCTGGAATCTACGAAAACCGGGCAACGGGTCCCAGTCCGATACTAAGGTCGGTCACACGCGATTTTAAGACAGAGAATAGCCGCAAACTAGAAAGGAAGTGATCCGGACCCTAATAAATGCCAATACACTCATAATAGATATAACTGCCGGCGATTAATAGCCTTTCAACTAGATTAAAATGTCTGGAAGGTTCAAGGCGCCCACGGTACAGCGCTCAACGGATTGATCTCCAAGCTGTAAATTCTGCTAAACAACCAAACAACAAATCGGATTAAGAAAAGATAGTTAAAAAAGTCATGCATCTCAAAATGCGTTTGTGTTCCCCCGTCGTTGCGTTCGCATCCTTCTTCGCCTTGGTGCCAGCGCCTCTCTCCTCTCAGGCAGCAGGCGAAAAGAAACTAGAAGTGTTTTCCTGGTGGACTTCCGGTGGTGAAGCGGCAGCGCTAGATTCGCTGTTCGCAACCTACAAGAAACAAAATCCAGGCATTGAAATCATCAACGCGACGGTTGCCGGCGGTGGCGGTTCCGCGGCCCGGCCAGTGCTTCAAACCCGTCTTGCGGGTGGCAATCCGCCGGACACCTGGCAGAGTCATCCCGGTTGGGAAATGCTCGGCCAGTACGTGGAACCGGGTTACTGCGAAGCGATCACAGAGCTCTATCAGAGTGACGGATGGGATAAAGCCTTTCCGAAGGGTCTTGTCGATCTGATGACCAAGGATGGGAAAATCTATGGCGTACTTGCGGGCGTGCATCGCGGCAACAACCTCTGGTTCAATAAAAAGCTTCTCGAAAAGAACGGGATTACGGTGGGCGATAAGATGACCTTTGACGAGTTTTTCGCGGCTTGCGATAAACTCAAGGCGGCCGGTATCCCGGCGCTCGGAGTCGGAGATTCGGGGATCTGGGCTTCGGCTCAACTCTTCGAAAACACGCTCCTAGGCGTCGTCGGAGGCCAGGGATGGATGGATTTGTTCTCCGGCAAGATGAAGTGGGATGACCCAAAAGTGAAGGAAGCGATGAAGTACTTCGCCAAAATGCAGGACTATCTGAATCCGGATCACTCTGCATTGAGTTGGGACCAGGCCATCGGCGCCTTGATTGAAGGCAAAGTGGCCTTTAGCTCGATGGGTGATTGGGCGGACGGTGAATTCACCAAGGCCGGCAAAAAGGAGAATGTAGACTTCGGCTGGGTCAGCCATCCCGGAACCGACGGATCGTTCATCATTGTTGCGGATGGATTTACCCTTGCGAAAGGGGCGCCTCACAAAGACGCTACCATCGCGTGGCTGAAGAGCATTGGCAGTAAGGAGGCACAGGAGGCTTTCAACCCGTTGAAAGGCTCGATTCCAGCCCGGACCGATGTGGATAAGTCAAAGTTTGACAACTACCACCAATGGTCCATGAAGTCGTTTGCCAGCGACACACTCCTTCCCAGTTGCGTCCACGGCGAAGCCGCTCCGGCAGCGTTTCAGCAAGCGCTCAACGATGCGGTAACCGCGTTCATCGTGGACAAGAATATTGACAATTTCGCCAACGCCCTCGCGCAAGCGGCGAAAGAGTCGGAGGCCACCAACAAATAGGTGATCTGGCAGGCGGAAGCTGAGATTCCGCCTGCCCTGCCTCTTAGCAAAAACCACTGCGAACGTGACGTTCGTTGACGCCAAATTGATTCATGCCCACGGCCAACCTGCAAGTTCCCCGCTCCCGGCAAACGCAGGCTCAATCCAGGCGGAAAAGGATTTCCAGCGAGCGTATCCTGCCTCCATTGATTTTGGTGCCGTCCATGGCCGCCATTATCACCTTCGTTTACATCTTTATCCTGATTACGATTTGGGTCTCTTTGTCTCGATGGGGCACACTGCGAATCGACTGGCGTCCACGCGATCCCCTGTTTGAGGCCTATGCGCAGATGTTCGCGATGCCGCGCTGGCATGCCGATCTGCGGAACGTCTTCGTATTCACCGTGTTATTTCTCTCGGCTTCCATCGGATTCGGCCTTTTGCTCGCTCTTCTCCTTGATCGCCGTTTGCTGGGATTCACGCTCTTCCGAAATATTTTCCTCTTTCCTTACGCCTTATCTTTCATTGTGACAGGCATTGCCTGGCGATGGATCTTCAACCCGGAGACCGGCATCAATCTTCTGTTCGATGGTTTAGGCATTAACAAATGGCTGGTTTCAATAGGTGGAGCGCCGTTCAAGCCAGGATGGACGACCGATCCAGCCGTGCTGTTTTCAATTAACGATGCTCTTGGGCATGTTTTTCCCGGGGTGCACAATATTAGCGTTCATCTCGGAATTCCGATGGCCATGATTCCAGTCGTCGTCGCCGCGTCGTGGCAGTTGACCGGGTTTGCCATGTCGATGTATATCGCGGGCTTGGCCACCGTTCCAAACGAACTCCGGGAAGCGGCGCGGATCGACGGAGCGACTGAGTTCCAGGTTTACACGAAGGTCGTTCTCCCGTTGCTTCGCCCCGTCACTGTCAGCACGGCCATTATTCTCGGACATGTTTCCTTGAAGATTTTTGACCTGATCTTTGCCATGACGGGTGTCGGACCCGGCTTCGCGACAGACGTCCCGGGTATTTTTGTCTTCGACATGACATTCAAAGCCACCAGATACAATCTGGGTGCCGCTGCCTCCATCGTGATGCTGCTGCTCGTTGCCCTCGTCATCGTGCCGTATCTCTGGCGGAATTTGAGGAAGAACTAACAATGCAAGCCTCCTTCGTTAACTTTCGTCAGTCTTTGCCGCGGACCATTTGGGATTGGCTGATCCTGATCTTTCTCCTGTTCTGCGCGCTCTTTTTTCTCATGCCGATCTACGTGATGGTCGTGACCGGGCTTAAACAGGCCGAGAACGTCAGTCTTTCGACGATGTGGCATCTGCCGGTCCACCTCTCTGGAGGGGGCTTTTATGAAGCGTGGCGCCGTCTCTATCCGAACATGGGAAACAGCCTTCAGCTAACGATCCCGGCGACCATCCTCTCTTCCATCCTGGGAGCTATCAACGGATACATTTTTGCGAAATGGAAGTTTCGGGGCGCGAACACGTTGTTTGCGGTCCTGGTCTTTGGAATGTTCATCCCGTACCAGAGTATCTTGATTCCTCTGATCCAGTTTCTTGAACAGATCAAGTTGTACGGAACTATTGGGGGACTCATTCTGGTCCACGTCATCTACGGTCTGCCCATCTGCTCTCTGATATTTCGAAATTTTTTCGCAGGTATTCCGGACGAACTTATCGAAGCGGCACGGCTAGACGGGGCCGGCGTTATCCGGATCTTCCTGCTTGTCATGTTGCCGTTGGCCTTGCCCGCGTTTGTGGTGGTCGGTATCTTTCAATTCACCAACATCTGGAACGACTTCCTGTTTGGCGTGACCATTTTGCCGAATCCGAGCGCGCAACCGGTCACTGTCGCCCTCAACAATCTTTCCGGCTCCTTCTCGGTCGACTGGAATGTCGTCATGGCCGGAGCGGTCATTGTCGCCTTGCCGACCGCACTGATCTACATCTTGCTCGGCAGGTTCTTTGTCCGCGGTCTGCTGGCAGGATCGGTGAAAGGTTAAAGGCGTTCGGCGTTCGGGCTGCGATTGACGTTTACCGTTCGGCGGCGAAGCTTCTCGCTTTGTCTTCTTCAAAACCGAACAAAACGAGACGGAACCCGACTGCGCCCCCCGAACGGTGAACGGCGAACGGCGAACGGTGAACGGTGAACGCCTACTCAATCTGTCGCAAATCCAGGTGCCGCTGCAATTCGTTGACGATATCGGCGAGATGAAACCGGGTCTGCAACCAGCCGACGATCGGCAAGAGCACGAGAATTCCGGTCAGCAGATTTAAGAGGACAATTCCTGCCAGCAGATCGCTCCCGGAACGAGCCGGGTCGTGGCTGATGTTGTACGGATAGCTGAATACCGTCCAGGTGGCGATGAGGCCGGAGGCGCCAAGCAGGACCAGGACCCAGAGGATTTTGATCAGAATAGGAGTCCCTCCCGTCAGCTCGATCCGGCTCCCTGAGTTGTCGCCGGTCACGTTGCCATTGAGGTAAGGCTTGAACCATTGGCCGGGCGTTAGCCACCAGAGAATCCAGTGGATTCCCACTCGACGATGGAGGGTGAATCGGCGCGTGTTGAATCGGCCAATCACTGGACGTCCGCCGGTAAACTGCGTCGGACTGTCAGGATCGATTTCTTCCTCGTCCACGAAACTCTTCAATTTCGTCAAGAATTCGTCCGGTTGGAGAGAAGATGAGAAGAATTTCAACATACTCTGCAGATCATTGTTCTATATCGATTTCCCGGATTGTCCCTTCGTGTCAAGGCAGTTCTGATCTCTCGGCGTCTTCTCTAAAATGACTGTTTGCCAGTTTCAAATCGGCGCCTGCTCCCCGTTCAGACGCCGCATCATCTACGATGTTGCCGCACTCAAGGCGGCCTGGAGTTTGGCTTCGTCCTCGTGCGAAAGCGATGTCTTCAAGATCTTGCCTCCTGTTCCCTTCAGCTCTTCCAGCACCTTGTCCGGGGTGGCCTTTCTAACCAGGACAAAAAGGGATGAGGTGCCGGGAGTCATCGTGTCCGCCAACTCCTTCATGAAATTATCGTTGATCCCCACATCGGTGAGCGCGCCGGAAGCCGCTCCCGCCGCGGCGCCCATCGCCATACCGATGAGCGGATTCAGGAAGATCAGGCCAATGAGCGATCCCCAGAAGCCGCCGCTGACCGCACCGACTGCCGTCAAGTTAACAGCTTGGTGCAATTTGATCTTGCCCTGCTCGTCCTTGACGACGACAACCGCGTCTTCTAGATCCAGCAAGTATTCACTCTGCAGCTTCCGCAGCTTAAGGCGGACCTCTTCCGCCTTAAATGGGTTATCGTAGCCCACCACAACTAACGTGCTCATATTGGTCTTATTCTCTCTTTGTTTGTTTTGTTTCTCAATCCGGCGGCAAGGGAGGGTTCCAAATCTCGTGGGTGGAGGCAACCGAAAAGTAGCTTCATCGGACGGTACCCGGCTGATTTTCAAGGCCTGGATGCTGCAGGAAAGGTCCGTCGTTTCCCGGGCCCGCTTGAACGCCGCCAATATCGAACGATCCGGGTGAAGCGGTCCGACGGCCGGATTGATGGGCTGATCATCGTCAAGGTGATGTTATCGCCTCAATCCCGCAGGGGACGCCGGTGTGCCTGCCCTTGGTCAGGCGGGAGTTGACAGCTCCGAGGGCAAATAAAGATAGAACATAAAAAATTAACGTAATTTGCGGTTGCTAATGGGCTCTCGTCAGCAACTGGCGAAAAGCTTTGATTTTTGCTCTGTTGATCTGCCCATGCGCGGAGGCTGCTTTTGCGGACGGAACGGGTTCCTTGGACAGTTTCGTCGGTCCGCTCAAGAACGGTCTCAATCTCATCATGGTTTTCGGCTTTATCGCCGGATGCGTGATGGTGATGTCGGGCTTTCTCAACGCGAAACGAGACGAAAATTGGAAAATGACGGTCATCTACGGCATCGGGGTAGCCGGTGCCGTAGCTCTAACGAAGGCCTTGTTTGCCATGTTCGGCGGTGCCGCAAGCAGTGCGGTCACTGGCTTCTAAGCACTCTCAAAGCGAATTTGAGTGTAATTCTTCCGTTGCTCCTGCGCGTCGCCGTTCACTTTCGCGGACCGCCTCAGTCAAGTCCGCAGCCGGACGAATCTCGAACGGGCCCGCTTTCACACCGGGATGTTTCGACATTAATTGGATTGCGTGGTTCAGGTCCTTGGCTTCGAGGACAAGGATTCCGCCCAACTGCTCTTTTGTCTCGGCATAAGGGCCATCGGTGATGGACGCCTTGCCGCTCTGCCATCGCAGCGTGACGGCGCTCCGGGGGCTTTGCAGCGCTTGACCACCGGCAAAGTGACCGTTCTTTCGGAGCACGTCGTCGTAGGTAAAGCACTCATCCATCATGGCGTTGCGCTCGTTTTCGGACATCGTCTCCCACTTCTTCTCTTCGATGTATCCAAGGCAAATGTATTTCATATTTCTCTCCTGATTGGCGGCGGTACGGGACTTCTTTCCTGGTTCGGTGGAATTGTTTCTTTCACCACCTAGTCGATCGGGGAAGGCGAAAATCGACAATGAACCTCCATCTCAGTTTAGTGCAGCCAATCGCCGTTCCAAAAACCGCCGTTCCGGCTCCTGACTAACCAGAGTGAGGGCCATTTCGTAGGAAGTTCGAGCGTCGTCCGCTTTCCCCAGTCGCCGGCACAAGTCGGCCCGCGCCGCGTGCGCCAAGTGGTAATCGGTTAGGTCGCCGCGGGCGAGGATGGCGTCAATCAGCGCTAGACCCGCGTCGGGGCCGTCGCGCATCGCCACGGCCACCGCGCGATTCAATTCCACCACCGGGGACGGTTCCACCCGCATCAGCACTTCGTACAGTCCGGCCACCTGCGCCCAGTCCGTAGCCGCCACGTCGGTCGCGTCGGCGTGCACGGACGCAATCGCCGCCTGAAGCGTGTATGGACCAAATCGACGCGACGCCAGCGCCTTGGCCACCAAGGCCTTTCCTTCCGCGATCAGATCGCGATTCCAGAGCGAGCGGTCCTGGTCTTCGAGCAAAATCAGGTCGCCCGTCCGCGAGGTCCGCGCGTTGCGACGCGATTCCTGTAGCAGCATCAACGCAAGGAGTCCGATCACCTCCGGCTCCGGTAACAGCTCGGCCAGCAGCCGCCCCAACCGGATCGCTTCGCCCGAAAGATCGGACCGCGTCAGTGAATCACCCGACGAGGCAGAGTATCCCTCGTTGAACACGAGGTAAATCACCTGGAGCACCGTGTCCAAGCGGTCCGGCAGTTCGCCCGGCGACGGCACCTGGTAAGGAATCCGGGCATCACGGATCTTCGCTTTGGCGCGCACGATGCGCTGAGCCAACGTGGAGGGAACGGTGAGGAAAGCGCGGCCGATCTCCTCGGTCGTCAGGCCGCACAGCTCCCGCAGCGTCAGGGCCACGCGAGCTTCAGGCAACAGCGCTGGATGACAGCAGGTGAAGATCAGCCGCAGCCGGTCGTCCTCGATGGTCTCGTCATCGAAGGTCCCGGCGTCGCTCGCCTGGGCTTCGATTTGCTCCGCGACGGCCGCCTGCGACGTATCGAACCGGGCGAGCCGTCGTTTCGCGTCGATGGCCTTGAACCGGCCCGCCGAAACGAGCCACGCGCGTGGATTCGCGGGCAACCCCTCCTTCGGCCATTGCTCGAGCGCCGCACGGAAGGCATCGTGCAGCGCGTCCTCAGCCAGCTCGAAGTCGCCGAGCAGCCGGATCAGGGTCGCCAGGATCCGCCGCGACTCCAAGCGGTAAACGGTATCCACTTTCTCCCGCACTTGTTCAGCGGTCTGCTCAGTCATGACGAAAGCACCATCCCACGGGTGGCCATGGTGTTCCAATCGCGGATTTCCGGTGTACTAAAAGTGAACGTAAAATGGCTTCGCAGAACGAAGCTGCGCGCGGCGGCGAAAAAATCCGGCAAATCCGGCGGTTTGAGGATCGGATAAAGAGTGGCCCGTTTTTATTGCGAGAACGCATAAATTTTTAGCAGTTAGGTTTCGATGCGGTCTTTCATCCGGTAGCTGGAGCCTTCAATTATGACGGTTTCGGCATGATGAAGAAGTCGATCCAGGACGGCGGAGGTAATAGTGCTATCGCCGTTGAAGATAGAGGGCCATTGTTTGAAGGCTTTATTGGAGGTAATGACGATGGAACCGCGTTCGTATCGTTGACTGATGACTTGGAAAAGCAGGTCGGCTCCGCGCTGGTCGATGGGCAAATACCCTACCTCGTCCAAAATTAGTAGAGCAGGCGACAGATAGCGTTTGAGTTGGGTTTTGAGCGCCCCTTGAGCCTGGGCGACACTCAATGTATTGATTGCGTCAATGGCGTTGGCAAACAGGACGCTGTAGCCGTGCTGACAAGCGGCGTATCCCAGAGCGGTAGACAGGTGGGTTTTGCCCAGCCCGCATAAACCTAGGAAAATAGCATTGCTTTTTTCCTCAATGAAGCGCAGCCGGAATAGATCTTGAATCTGGAGCTGATTAATCTTTTTTGGCCAATCCCATCGAAAGGACTCAAGGGTTTTGAGGAGGGGAAAACGGGCGGCCTTGATCCGATGAAGAATGGTGCGGTCGTGACGCGCAGCGGCTTCACCCTCGATGAGACGGGCCAGGTAGTCGATGTGGTTCCAGTGCTTGGCGTTGCCTTCAGCGGCAAAGGGCCGGCAATTTTCTTTCAGGTAGGGTAATTTGAGATAGTCGAGATGTTTTTCCAGAGCAGTGTCGAGAGGATTTTTGATCATGCGTTGTCGGGGGTTGAGGCAGTATCTGCCGGGTCGTAGATGGAGATATCGACCGGAGCTAATTCGACCTCGAGCAAGTCTGAGCGTCTGGTGAGGTGCAAGGGGCCGGGCTGAACAGGTAGGCGCTCGCGTTGTTCGAGAATGTTGGCAATGTAATCGCTGCTGAACGCTTTAAATTCGAAAGCGTCTTCGAGGGCGCGAGCGACTTTGTCGGGGCCATAGACTTCACTCAAAGCCATTATTTTGGCGACGTGAATCCGGGGATTGAGGCGACGATCCTGAAGTTGGCGGTAATACTCCTGGGCACGCGGGCAAAGGGCGTAAAAACTCAAGAGCAGTTTGGCGTTGCGAGCTTGGCGTCGTTGATCGAGCAGGTCCTTGACGTGATCTGGGTTTTCGAAGTCCCTGTGCCGATCGTAGCTACGGGTGTGGGTGGCAATCAGCTTCTGGTCATGATAAATGCAGAGCCGATCGGCGAAGGTTTTGAGCACGACCCGCTGGGAAGCATAGAGGCTTGGCACCGAATAACGGTTGGTATCAAGCACGACACGGAAGCGATTGTTAGCGCGCACGGTGGCGGTGATACCGGTGTCTGCTGGAATCGATGGTAGGGGCTGGAGCTGTTGTTTTTCCAACGCGAAGAGATCGACTGGTTGTTGGTGCGTCTCGCCGTGAATCCGAACGTTGGCGATCGTGTCCAGCCATTGACGCGCGGCGGTGTTGAGTGCATCCAAGCCATGAGGCAATACCAATCCGTTGAGGAAATTTTTTTTTACGTACCCGATACAGGATTCGACGCGACCTTTTTCATTTGGTCTTCGCACGGTACAAGCCCGTGGCTCGAAGCCGCAGTGTGCTGCAAAGTCCAGGTAGCGAGGATGAAAGAGCGGCTTTTCGCCGCTGGGATGCATCAACACAGCCGTCGAGGGATTATCGATGAGCACCTTGAGTGGAACACCGCCCAGGAATCGGAAGGCATTTTGATGGGCGCTCAAGAAGTGTTCGGTCGCCTCGCCGAGACTAAACTCGAGGTAACAAAAGCGGCTGTAGCAAAGCACCATGACAAAGAAAGAGAGCCGCCGCCTGGTTGATCCGACGTCCATCGAACCGGCGCAGCCCCAATCGACTTGCGCGCATTCGCCCGGCGAAAACGCCAGGGTCAGGAACGCCGGCGCACGCACCCGGCGTACTGTGCGCACGTAGTCTTTGAGGATGGTGAACCCGCCGGTGTAACCTTCTTGAGCACGGAGTCGCTGGAAGATTTGGGTGGCAGTGTAGGAATGTCGCTCCAACCAGCGTTGAATGATAATTTTGTAGGGCTCGAGCTTACTTTTGCGCACCAGCGTCTGGCCACCACCTTTGGTATAATTCTTTGCCCGAGCCCATTTAGCGACGGTCTCTTCATCGAGGTCCAACTCACGGGCGATTTGGGCAAAATTCAAGCCGTGCTCCTGATGCAAGAACCGGATCTGAGAGTAGAGCTCGTAGGAGATCACGGCTGCGGGGGTCCTCCTGATTCCAACATCTGACGCAGAATCGCGCTAATGGGTAGCGTCTGGCCCGTGCGCGGGGTTGGTTGCTCAGTACTCAAAGTCGGCTCCAGACTCAGGACCTGGTAGAGGGGAGCCTCGTAAGCGATCAGACCAGCTTGCAAAAGCCCGAGCCTGGCTTGGCGTAATTCCGCCTCACTGATACAGAGCAATCGTGCGGCGGTTTTGTCGGAGTAAAAACTTAATCCCTGGCGATCCGCGACAGTAACTAAAAGCAGGTAAAGCGCCAAGGCTTGGGTCCCGCCACAGCGGGCGATGTGACCCTCGCGCACCAGGCGTTGATCGATCCAACTAAACTGATGCGGCACAGTTCGCAGTCGTTGCGGACAAAGGAGTCGTTTGGTTTTCATGGGTAAGGGCGAGTCGTTTCGGATCCCGGTTTCATCTCCAGGATGTCCCGCCCTTTGCGTACCAAGACCCCGACAGTGGCTGCGATGTCTTCTTGTAACGCACTACCGGTCATCATGGAGATAAGTCCCACAACCATAGCTGGTTGCATCGAGAAGAGATCTTGTAACGCATCTGGAGTCACTCCAGCGTTAAGCTCCTCATTGTGAGCTACTTGCCCTTGGAAGACTTCTTGTAACGGTACTTGGGTCGAAGACTTCTTTTTGCGCCAATAGCCGGGATGGGCTTTGCGCCAGTCTTTGACACGCTGGCGGTTTTCCGGGCCGCGGAAGTAATTTTGGTTCTCTGGACGTTGCTGCCAGCGGCGCTGACTTTGAGCTTTACTCTCCTTGCGGCATGCCGGCTTGGAGCAGTAATGTTGGTGACGCAAGTTACGATGGTCCGGTGGAAAGAAGTCACCGCAGCAGAGGCACTTGCGCTTGGCAGAACCCTTCATCGGCAAACTCAAAAATTGGAGTCGCCGTTACTGCAAGATCAGTCCTTCGAGGCCGAACAAAATCCGGAGGAACCGGAACAAAACGCAAGAAGACAGAACAAAACGAATAAAAGTTTTGTCCTAAGTTGGGGAAGAAAAAATGGCCGCTCCGTATCCGGTTTTTAAACTGGCCGAGTTTACCGGATTTTCAGAACGCCAATGACATTCATTCGGCTTTCCCTATCGATCTCTGCGCCGAAAAGC
>Ga0210397_10001953_pt1 | contig 13137 bp, 9 predicted proteins | sample IncBWH2OmetaG_FD_160126 | JGI IMG/M metagenome (GOLD analysis project Ga0210397, IMG submission 160126) | Forest soil microbial communities from Barre Woods Harvard Forest LTER site, Petersham, Massachusetts, United States - Inc-BW-H-2-O ...
CGGCGATGAGATTGAGCGTGATGTAGACGGTCGCCGTCACCAGCACCACGCCCTGCACCACGGCATAGTCGCGGTTGAACACGGCATCGACGATCAGCTTGCCGAAGCCGGGCACCGAAAAGATCTGCTCGGTCAGCACGGCGCCCGACAGCAGCGTGCCGAGCTCGAGCGCGCCCAGCGTGATGACAGGCGTCAGCGCATTGCGCATGGCGTGCTTGAGGATTACCGAGCGTTCGGAAAGCCCCTTCGCGCGCGCCGTCCGCACATAGTCGCTTTCCAGCACCTGCAGCATGGCACTGCGGGTGTGCCGCATCAGGATCGCCGCGATGGCGTTGCCGAGCACGAAGGCCGGCATGATGGTGGAGGCGAGGCTCGCCCGCAAATCCTCCGACGGCGGCACGAAGCCGGAGGCCGGCAACCAGCCGAGCTTGATCGAGAACAGGAAGATCAGCATGATCCCGAGCCAGAAATTCGGCGTCGAGATGCCCCACAGCGCGAACAGATTGGCGCCGTAGTCCCAGGCGGTGCCTTTCTTGACCGCGGAAATGATCCCGGCGGGAATGCCGATCAGGAGAGCAATGACGATCGCCATCGAAGCGAGCTGGAGCGTCACGGGTAGTTTCTGCACGATCAGGTCCAGCACCGGCACCTTGATGCGCAGGGATTCGCCGAGGTCGCCTTGCAGCACACTTTTGACCCAGTAGGCGTATTGCACCGGGATCGGCTGGTCGAGGTGATATTGCTTGCGGATCTGCTCGATCACGGCCGGATCGCGTTCCTCGCCGGCCATGACAAGCGCGGGATCGCCGGGCAACAGATGTTGCAGCGAGAAGATCAGGATCGACACGAACAGGAGTGTCGGGACCAGCTGCACGATGCGCCGCGCGAGGAAGTTCAGCATGATGGCGCTCGTGTCCCGGGCGCTGCGCAGCGCGTAGCGGTGCGCTGCAGACCCGGGACCCGGATTTGATGCTCGGTGCCGATAGGTCCCGGATCAGCATCGCACCGCTGGCGCGCTGCGAGGCATCCGGGACACGAGAGCATTTGCGTCGACCTCATTTCAGCTTCAGCCCGACCACGCGCACCAGCCCGTCCGGTATAGACCTGTAGCCGTCCAGCTTCTTGCTGTGGGCGATCACGATCGTGCGGTGAAAGATATAGATGATCGGCTCGTCGTGGAGGATGATCCCGGCCATCTTCTCATAGATCGCCTTGCGCTGGGCCGGATCGGCGATGAGGCGTCCTTCCTCCATCAGCTTGTCGGCTTCCGGATTGCTGTAGCCGCCATCGTTCTGCGGCGCACCGGTATGCAGGAAGATATAGGAGTTGCCGTCGGGATCGATGCGTCCGCTCCAGTTGATCTGGAACACCTGGAAATTGCCGGCCTGCGCCTCCTTGAAGGTAGTGGCGAACTCGACCACGCGAATCCTGATGTCGAAGCCGGCTTCGGCCGCCATCGATTGGACGACCTGGGCGACGGCTTCATATTCGGTGCCCTTGGGCACCATGTAGTCGACGGAGACAGGTATCTTGACGCCGGCTTCCTTCAGGAGCGCCTTGGCCTTCTCGACATCGCGCGGGCGAACCGGAAACGCCTTTTGATAATAGGGGTGGGTCGGGCTGATCCATTGGTTGCCCGGCGTGAACTCGCCGTTGAAAACCACCTGGTTGATCGCCTCGCGGTCGATCGACAGATCAAGCGCCTGCCGCACTTTCTCGGACTGGCTCAGTCCACCCTTGCTCTTGTCGTTGTTGATATTGATGGTGAGCCCGTAATAGCCGATGTCGGCCGCGGTCGAAAGCACGAGGTTCGGATCGGCGCGCACATCCTTGATGTCGGTGGCGAGCACGCGCTCGATCAGGTCGAGGCTGCCGGACTTCAGGTTGGCGAGCCGCACCGTGGAGTCGATGATCGGCAGGTAGACGATCTTGTCGATGAAGACATTGTCCTTGTTCCAGTAGTCGGCGAATTTCTCGAACACCATGCGGTCCTGCTGCACGCGTTCGACGAATTTGTAGGGGCCGGCGCAGACCGGATGCAGGCCAAACTTGTCGCCGGCTTCCTTCGCGGCCTTGGGCGATACCATCATGCCGGAGCGATCGGTCAGTTGCGCGATCAGCGGCGCATAGGGCGTCTTCAGCACGAGCTTGATGGTGAGGGGATCGACCACCTCGACATGATCGACACTCGCGAGCTCCGATTTGCGGAACGAGCCCGGCATCGTCATGTGCCGCTCGATCGAGTATTTCGCGGCTTCCGCATCCAGCGGCTCGCCGTCATGGAACTTCACGTTCGGCCGCAGGTTGATGGTCATCTCCTTGCCGTCGGCCGAGGTCTCATGGGAGAGCGCGAGCTGCGGCACGATGTTCAGCTTTTCGTCGATGTCGAACAGCTTGTCGCACACCGCCGAAAATACGATGCGTCCGACATAGGTGCGGGAGAGGCTGGGATCGAGAATATCAGGATCTTCGGCGAGGCCGATGCGGAGCGTGGTCTCAGCCCGCGCAGTCGCGCTCAAAGAGAACAGCACCGCTGCTGCCGCCATCGCCAAACGCCAGAACTTCATCACACGCCCCTGTTTCTACGGTTACACCGCCGTTGGTGTTCCCTTGATATCAACACCGCTTGCCGTGCGTCCTTCCTCCGAAAGGCTGAAGGCCGCCACCAGCTTTTCCAGCGCCGGCGAGAAGCCGCCATCAGACGGCACGACGCCCTCGGGCGGCGGCAATTCCGCCGCGCGGTGGCAGGCAACCGAATGGTTGATTCCATCAACCCGAGGGTTGATTCCATCAACTCGAGAGTTGATTGCATGTCCCGTGCCATCCCGGAGCTCCGGAACCTCGGTGCGGCAGCGTTCGGCCGTATAGGGGCAGCGGGTATGGAAGCGGCAGCCGGAGGGCGGGTTCAGGGCACTCGGCATCTCGCCCTGCAGGATCATGTGGGCACGCTTTGCCTGCGGCTTGGGCACAGGGATGGCGGAGAGCAGGGCACGGCTATAGGGGTGGCGGGGTGCGGCAAACAGCGCATCCGTCTCCGCGGTTTCGACAATGCCGCCGAGATTCATCACGGCGACGCGGTCGGCGATGTGCTTCACGACGGCGAGATCGTGCGAGACGAAGATGTAGGAGAGGCCGAGCCGGTCCTGCAGGTCGCGCAGCAGGTTCAAGATCTGCGAGCGGATGGAAACATCGAGCGCGGAGACCGGCTCGTCGCAGATGATCAGTTTCGGCTCGACCGCGAGCGCGCGCGCAATCGCGATGCGCTGGCGCTGGCCGCCTGAGAACTCGTGGGGATAGCGGCGCGCGACACGTGGCTCGAGGCCGACGAGGCGCAACAGTTCCTCGATCCGGGCACGGCGCTGCGCTGCCGGCACCAGTCCATGCAGCGCCAGCGGCTCGCCCAGGATCTGGCCCACCGTCATGCGCGGATTGAGCGAGGCGTAGGGGTCCTGAAAGATGATCTGCGCCTGCCGGCGGAACGCGCGCAGTTCATTGGCATCGAGCGCGAGCAAATCGCGTCCCTCGAAACTGATCGAGCCCGCATCCGGCTCGATCAGGCGCAGCACCAGCCGGCTGACCGTCGATTTGCCGCAACCGGATTCGCCGACGAGGGCCAGCGTCTCGCCGGGATCGACGTGAAAGCTCACGCCGTCGACGGCGCGCACGAACGAGGTCGGCCGCCCGAACAGATTGCGCGAGGCCGGAAAATGCTTGACGAGGTTTTTCGCTTCGAGGAGAGCGGTCACGACACCAGCCTTTCCAGCGGGGCGCGGATGCAGCGCGAGGCGTGACCGGGCGAGAGCTCGCGCAGGGGCGGCGGCGCCTTGGTGCAGGCGTCGACCACAAACGGGCAGCGCGCGGCGAAACGGCAACCGGCTGGCGGGTTCGCCATGTTCGGCACCATGCCCTCGATGGTGGCGAGGTGGTCGGTGCGTCGATCGAGCCGCGGGATCGAGCCGAGCAGGCCGACCGTGTAGGGATGCTGCGGCGAAGCAAACAGCTCATCGACGGAAGCTCGCTCGACGATCTCGCCGGCATACATCACCGCGACCTCATCGCAGACTTCGGCGACGACGCCGAGATCATGCGTGATCAGGATGATCGCCGCGCCACTTTCGGCCTTGAGCTCACGCATCAATTCAAGGATTTGCGCCTGCAAGGTCACGTCGAGCGCGGTGGTCGGCTCATCCGCGATCAGGAGGCGCGGGTCGCAGGCGAGCGCCATCGCGATCATGACGCGCTGGCGCATGCCGCCGGAGAGCTTGTGCGGATATTCGTCGATGCGTTTTTCCGGCGAGGGGATGTGGACCCGGCGCAAGAGCTGGATCGCGCGTCCGCGGGCGGCACGCCGCGAGCCGCCGCGGTGGCGCAGGATGGTCTCGATGATCTGGTCGCCGATGGTGAAGCTCGGATTGAGCGAGGTCATCGGCTCCTGAAAGATCATGGCGAGCCGGTTGCCGCGCAAATCGCGCAGCGTCTCGTCGCCGGTTTGCAGCAGATCAAAACCGTCGAAGCGGATCGAGCCGGAGACTTCGCTTGATCGCTTGGAGAGCAATCCCATGATCGCGAGCGAGGTGACGCTCTTGCCGCAACCGGATTCACCGACAAGCCCCAGCGTTGCGCCGTGGGCCACCGAGAGATCAAGGCTATCGACGGCATGTGTGGTACGGCCGTCATCGCCGTGAAACAGGACGCGCAAGTGCTGGATGTCGATCAAGGGGCTTGCCGTCATGCGTTCTCTGCTGATGCGGTGGCGATACCGGCTTCGATGGTGGCGCGGTCAGTGATCCCCGCCGGATTCTTCCGGGTCGGAAGAAATTCGCGGAAATGCACCCAGCGCTCGCGGCTGACGCGTTCGAGCCGTTCCAACTCGGCGAGGGGATCGGCATGGTCGTCGACGCGCAAATCGAGCGCTGACCATTCTTCCGTATCGTGGATCAGGAGCGCCGCCGATTGCTTGCCGCGCTTGTCGCCGCCGGCAGCTTCGCCCGCGCGCATCGCCGCGATCAGTCGTTGGGCGAAGGGAAGCTCCTCATTGGCGGCATAGGCCTTCGCCGTATCGTCCAGCACAGCCGCGCCCGCCAGCATGTTGCCGGCAATGGAAAAGCCGTCGCCCTTCACATGGCCGCACCAGTCGACGCAATCCTTGCCGGTATGAGCAGCGATGCGGCCGTGGGCATCTAGAATGTGGAGCTGCCGGCCTTCACGGCCATCGTCCGAGGCGAGCAATGCCGCGACGATGGCTTCCGGGCTCTTGCCCTCGCGCAGCATCGTCACGCCATCAATGCCGTAATAGGGATTGACCAGCGCCTGCGTGGCGACGCCGCCGATCCCCGCCGCGATATGCGGCACGCGCGCGCCGACTGCGAAGAACTTCGTTGCCACCGCGATGCCGAACTGGCCGCTAACGCTATCTCTTGCGATGATCGACCAGGTCATTCGGTTCAGCGTCCGGCGGCGTAGCCCTGCATGCCGCGCGGATTGGCGGCGGCGCGGCGGCGTTTACCGACCTTGGAGGCGGCGGTAAGGCGGCCTTCCGACCAGTCGGGGCCGGTCTCGACCATATGACCGCGGCGGGTGAGCTCGTCGCGGCTCGCCTTGGGCACGCGGTTTTCGACCACGAGGACGCCGGGGCGCGCGGTGCGCGGCCAGAACGAGATCGGGAAGTGTTCGGAATGCCAGGCCGGCGCGTCGATCGCCTCCTGCAGGTTCATGTTGCAATGGACGTGGCGCAGGAAGAACTGCGTGATCCACTGGTCCTGCTGATCGCCGCCCGGCGAGCCCCACGAGAGATATGGCTCGCCGTCGCGCAGCGCCATGGTCGGCGACAGTGTCGTGCGCGGGCGCTTGCCGGGGGCGAGCGCGGCGGGATGGTTTTCCTCGAGCCAGAACATCTGCGCGCGGCTGCCGAGGCAGAAGCCGATATCGGGGATGACGGGCGACGATTGCAGCCAGCCGCCGGACGGCGTCGCCGAGATCATGTTGCCTGCGGTGTCGATGATGTCGAAATGCACGGTATCGCCGCGCACCTCGCCAAAACGACCAACCGTCGGCTCGCCCGCGCCCATGGCGCCGACGGCTTCGCGATGGCCCTCGGCGCGGCGCAGCTTCACCACGGCGCCAAAGCCCTCGACCGATCCCGGGACGAATTCGAGCGAGGCCTTGTCCGAGATCAGCTTGCGGCGCGCGTCGTTGTAGGCGTCCGACAGCAGCGTCTGGATCGGAATCTCCGTGAATTTGGGATCGCCGTAGAATTTCTCGCGATCGGCATAAGCGAGCTTGGCGCATTCGATCTGGAGGTGGACGAACTCGGGCCCCGTCGGATCGAGGCCGTCGAGCTGGAAACCCTTCAGCAGCGCTAGCTGCTGCAGCATCACCGGGCCCTGGCTCCAGACATCGCACTTCTGCACGGTGTAGCGGCCGTAATCGTAAGTGAGCGGTGCCTCGATCGTCGGCACCCATTTTGCCATGTCATCGGCTGAGAGCACGCCCTTGTGCGGCGAGCCGGAGACGTCCATGACCGCCTGCGTGCGGCAGAACTTGTCGATCGCCTCCGCGACAAAGCCATGCGACCAGGCTCTTCGCGCGCGTTCGATCTGGGCGACACGATCGGAGCCGGCGCTTTCCGCTTCCTTCAGAATGCGCGCATAGGTCTCGGCCATCTTCGGATTGGTGAAGAGCGTGCCAGGCTTTGGCACTTCATTATTCGGCAGATAGACCGCCGCCGAAGTCGGCCAATGCTTCCGGAACAAATTCTCGACCGTCTGGATGGTGGCGGCGGCGCGCTCGACCAGCGGATAGCCGTTGCTCGCATACGCAATTGCCGGTTCCAGCACGTCGCGAAGCTTCATGGTGCCGTAGTCGCGCAGCAGCAACATCCAGGATTCGAACGTGCCGGGAACGCAGGCGGCGAGCAGACCGGTGCCGGGCACCATCTCCAGCCCCTCGCTCTTGTAGTGCGCAATGGTGGCGCCCGCGGGGGCGGGACCCTGGCCGCAAATCACCTCGGTCCGGCCGCGCGTCACGTCATGCACGATGATAGGCACATCGCCGCCCGGACCGTTCAGATGCGGCTCGACCACCTGCAAGGTGAAGGCCGTCGCAACGCCGGCGTCAAAGGCGTTGCCGCCTTTCTCCAGCATGCCCATCCCGACCGCAGTCGCGATCCAATGCGTCGAGGTCACGACGCCAAACGTGCCCTCGATCTCGGGCCGGGTCGTGAACGGATCGGGATTGATGTTACTGGCCATGGGTTTTTGTCCTTCTTTTCGGGCCGCACTTGATCACAGCGGAGCCGTCCTGCCAACTGGTATACCAGAGCGTTCGCATCCGCCTGATCATGTTGGCGTGGGCGCCAGATTGACCGCGTGGCAGGCGACGCCATCGATCAGCGCGGGCGCCTGCTTGCGACAGAGATCGAAGGCCAGCGGGCAGCGCGGATTGAAGGCGCAGCCCGGCGGCGGATCGATCGGGTTCGGGATTTCGCCCTTCACGGGAATGCGCTGGCGGCCGGACATCGCGAGGTCAGGCACGGCGCCGAGCAGCATCTTCGTGTAGGGCATGCGCGGGCGGTCGAACAGCTCGTGCCCCTCCGCGATCTCGACAATGCGGCCGAGATACATCACGCCGATCCGGTTCGCCATGTGGCGGACCACGGCGAGGTTGTGGCTGATGAAGAGATAGGTCAGCCCGAACTTGTCCTGCAGGTCGCGCATCAAATTGAGAATCTGCGCCTGCACGGAGACATCGAGCGCCGAGGTCGGCTCATCGCAGACGATGAACTCGGCGTTGGAAGCAAGCGCCCGCGCGATCGCGATGCGCTGCCGCTGCCCGCCGGAAAATTCATGCGGGAATTTCGTGCCGTCGTCGGCATGCAGGCCGACCAGCGACAGCAACTCGCCGACGCGATCCCTGATCTGGCGCTCGCCCTCGATCAGGTTGAAAGCTCGGATCGGCTCGGAGACGATCGCATCGACCCGGAAGCGGGGGTTGAGGCTCGCATAGGGGTCCTGGAACACCATCTGGATGCGGCGGCGCAGGCGTTGGCGCGCCTGCGCCTGCTTCGCACTGGTCATGGAAACGCCGTCGATCACGACCTCGCCCGAGCTCGGCGGCAACAGGCCGACCATCATGCGGGCGACGGTCGTCTTGCCCGAGCCGGACTCGCCGACGAGCGCGAACGTCTCGCCTTTCCTGATGTCGAAGGAGACGCCGTCGACGGCTTTGAGATATTCGAGATGACCGCCTTCGAGCACGCGGTTGAGCCACGGTTTTGAGACGTCGAACACACGACGCAGCGCTTTGACCTCGACAAAGCTCATGCCGCGCTGTCCTTCATCGAGGCGTCGAAGAGATGGCAGGCGACGGCCTGCGCGCCGTGCTGGATCGGCTCCGGCCGCTCGACGCGGCAGCGATCGAACGCAAAGGCACAGCGCGGATTGAACGAGCAGCCCGGCGGGATCGCCGACAGCCGTGGCATCGCGCCCGGAATTTGCACCAGCCGCTTGTCGTCGCCGGCGAGGGTCGGGATCGCGCCCATCAGGCCCTTGGCGTAAGGATGCAGCGGATTGCGCACGACGTCCCCGACCGGTCCGATCTCGGCAACGCGCCCGGAATACATCACTGCGACACGGTCGCAGGTTTCGGCGATCACGCCCATGTCGTGGGTCACCAGCATCACAGCTGTACCGTGATCGCGGCCGAGCCGTTTGATCAGCGTGATGATCTGCGCCTGCACGGATACATCGAGCGCGGTGGTCGGTTCGTCCGCGATGATCAGCTCCGGCTCGGCGCAGATCGCAAGCGCAATCACCACGCGCTGGCGCATGCCGCCGGAAAACTCGTGCGGATAACCGTCGATGCGCTTGTCGGGGGCGGGGATGCCGACCTCGGCCAGCAGGTCGATCGCGCGTTTGCGCGCGGCAGCATCGGAGAGCGAGGTGTGGGTCTTGATGGTCTCGACGATCTGGTCGCCGATCCTGTAGAGCGGGTTGAGGCTGGTCAGCGGATCCTGGAAGATCATGCCGATCCGTTTGCCCCGGATGCGGCGGATCTCTTCAGCCGGCAAATGATCGATGCGCAGGCCCGAAAGGCGGATCTCGCCGCCGGAGATTCGTCCCGGTGGATCAAGCAGTCCGATCACCGCCAGCCCCGTGACCGATTTGCCGGCGCCGGATTCGCCGACCACGCCGAGCACCTCGCCCTTGGCGATGTCGAAGGAGACGCCGTCGATCGCGCGCAAGGTATGGCGTCGGGTGGCGAACTCCACCTGAAGGTTGCGCACGCTGAGGATGGGTTCGGTCATATGCTTCCCTTCACCTCTCCCCGTCGGGGAGAGGTCGCGCCGAAGGCGCGGGTGAGGGGGCTCGTGTCCATGAGAGAGCGTAACCCCTCACCCGGATCGTATCTTGCGATGCGACGTAGCCGAAGCTCCGCTTCGGCGTTCTTGAGAACGGCCGCCGAAGGCGGCCTACGCCTCTCCCTATGGGAGAGGTGGGCGTTCCCGTTGCGGAAGGAGCTAAGTCTCATTGAGCTATCTAAGTCTTGGATTGAGCGCGTCGCGAAGCCAGTCGCCGAGCAGGTTGATGGAGAGGATCAGCGCCGCCAGCGCAATGCCCGGGAAGGCGACGATCCACCATTCGCCGGCGAACAGATAGTTGTTGCCGATCCGGATCAAGGTGCCGAGCGAGGGCATGGTGTCGGGCAGACCGACGCCGAGGAACGACAGCGTCGCTTCTGTGATGATGGCGAGCGCGAGGTTGATGGTGGCGATGACCAGCACTGGGCCCATCGCATTCGGCAGCACATGGCGCAGCATGATGACGGGCGCCGGCAGGCCGATCAGCTGCGCGGCGGCGACATAATCCTTGTTCTTCTCGACCAGCACCGAGCCGCGCACCGTGCGCGCATATTGCACCCAGAAGCTGAGACCAATGGCGATCACCAGCACCGCCAGCATGCTCATCGCATCGATCCGGTTGCCGAACACGGATTTCGCGACGCCGTTGACGAGGAGCGCGATCAGGATCGCGGGAAAGGTGAGCTGCACATCGGCGATGCGCATGATGAGAGAATCGACCGCGCCGCCGACATAGCCCGCGATCAGGCCGAGCACGATGCCGAGCGTGCCGGAGAAGAGGACGCCGAGCACGCCGACGGTGAGCGAGACGCGCAGGCCGTATAGGATTGCGGAGAGCACGTCGCGGCCCTGCTCGTCGGTGCCGAGCAGGAACGGGCTCTGGCCGTCGGCGGTCCACAGCGGCGCGAAGCGCGAATTGGCGAGTTGCAGTTGCGCCGGATCGAACGGGTTCTGCACGGAGAGCAGCGGCGCGAAGATCGCGAGCAGGAAGAACAGCAGCGTCACCGCGGCCGCCAGCATCGTGAGCCTGGAGCGGCGGAAGGAATAGAACAGGTCGCTTTCGATCGCGCGCTTGAGCCAGCCCAAGGATGCCGAGCGCGTTGTGCCTTCCTCGCGATGTGGGACGACGGCGTCGCTCATGGTCAGGCCGGCCGGCTGATGGTCGCACGCAGGCGCGGATCGACGACGGTGTAGAGGATGTCGACGACGAGATTGATGGTGACGAAGATCAAGGAGACCATCAACAGATACGCCGCCATGATGGGAATATCGACATTTTGCACGGCTTGAACAAACAACAGGCCCATACCCGGCCACTGGAACACGGTCTCGGTGATGATCGCGAATGCAATTACCGAGCCAAATTGCAGGCCGGCGACGGTAATCACGGGCACAAGTGTGTTACGCAGCGCGTGGCCGAAATGGATGGCACGGGTGGTGAGCCCGCGGGCGCGGGCGAAGCGGATGTAGTCGGTGCGCAGCACTTCCAGCATCTCGGCGCGGACCAGCCGCATGATCAGCGTCATCTGGAACAGCCCGAGCGTGATCGAAGGCATGATCAGCGCCTTCAAGCCGGAGATGGTGAGGAGACCCGTCGTCCACCAGCCGAGCTTGACCACCTGGCCGCGGCCGAACGAGGGCAGCCAGCCGAGCACCACCGCGAACAGATAGATCAGCAAAATGCCGATCAGGAAGGTCGGCAGCGAGATGCCGATCAGCGACACCGCCTGGAAGATTTTCGCCAGGATCGAGTCGCGATGCAGCGCCGAATAGACTCCCATCAGGATGCCGAACACCAGCGCCAGAATGGTGGCGACGGTCGCAAGCTCCAGTGTCGCCGGTATGCGCTCTTTCAGGAGGCTCGCGACAGGCTGGCGGAATTGATAGGAGATGCCGAAATTGAACTGCACGGCGTTGGCGAAATAGCGCACGAACTGCACGGGGATCGGATCGTTCAGACCGAGTGACTCGCGGATCGCGGCGCGCTCGGACGCAGGCGTATCGATCGAAACCATCTGGTTCACGGGATCGCCGGCGAAGCGGAACATCGAGAAAGAGATGATTCCGACGGCGATCATCACGCCGATCGCCTGGATCATCCGGCGAAGAGTGAAAGCGAGCATGTGATCCTTTCACTTCTCTCTTGCAGCACGCGTCGTTGCGTCTCGACTAAGCATGATCTTTTCGGAAAACCGCTACACACTTTTCCGGATCATGCTCTAAAAACAAGGTCCCGGAAGCGGAACGCCGCCGGGACCTCTGAACTCTCTTGCCTATTCTTCCGTCTTCGTGGTCCAGAACAGCAGGACCTGGTTGTCGGCGCGCTGGGTCAGTTTGACTTTCTTCGACACGCCCCAGGACAGTGACTGCTGGTGCAACGGGATGTAGGCGTAATCCTTGTTGACGATTTCGAAGGCCTGCTTGATCAACTGGTCGCGCTTGGCGGTATCGGTCTCGACCAGCACCTTGTCGGCGAGCGCGTCGACGTCCTTGTTGCAGTAGCCGCCGAGATTGGCTTCGCCGCGGGTCGCGTCCTTCGGGTCGTCGCGGCAGCCCAGGATGTCATGCAGCACGTTGTGGGAGTCCATCGAGGCCGGCGTCCAGCCGAGCATATAGAACGAGGTCTTGTAGCCGCCGGGCTTCAAGACCTTGCCGAAGTAGAGCGCCTTGGGTTGCGCCAGCAGATCGATCTTGACGCCGATGCGCGCCAGCATGCCCACGACCGCCTGGCAGATCGCCGCATCGTTGACATAGCGGTCGTTCGGGCAATCCATCGTGACTTCGAAACCATCGGGATAGCCGGCTTCGGTCAGCAGCTTCTTGGCGCTGTCAGGATCGTATTTCGGCCGGGTGAAGTCCTTGGACAGCGCGTAGAGCTGCGGCGCGATCATCAGCGCCGACGGCGTCGACAATCCGCGCATGACGCGGTTCTTGATCGCCTCGATATCGATCGCCTTGTAGAAGGCTTCGCGGACGCGGATGTCCTTGAAGGGGTTCTTGCCCTTTACATTCGAATAGAGCAGCTCGTCACGGCTCTGGTCCATGCCGAGGAAGATGGTGCGGATCTCCGGGCCGTTCATCACGGCAGCAGAGCCGCTCGCATTCACCCGCTGGATGTCCTGCAGCGGAACCGGCTCGACGACGTCGACTTCGCCCGAGAGCAGGGCGGCGACGCGGGTCGCATCTGACGCGATCGGGGTGAAGACGATCTCCTTCAGATTATGCTCGGGCTTGCCCCACCAGTCCGGAAAGGCCTTGAACACCGTCTTCACACCGGGCTGATGGCTCTCGATCATGAAGGGGCCGGTGCCGTTCTCATGCAGCGAGGCGTAGCTCGGCGTGGTTGCGGAGGCCGGTGTCGGAGCGACCGCGTCGTGCTCCGCGCACCATTTCTTGTCCATGATGTACCAGCCATCCCATTGCGAGATCAGGATGGGATTGGGCGCATCCAGCATCACGTCGACGGTGTAGTCGTCGACCTTGACGAACTTGGCGTCGGGCGGAACGTTGGACAGGAAGTTGGAGCCGGTGGCGCGAACGCGCTGGGCGGAGAAAATCACGTCATCGGCGGTGAAGGCATCGCCGTTGTGGAATTTGACGTTGTGGCGCAGATGGAAGCGCCAATGGGTCGGGTCCAGCGTCTCCCAGCTCTCGGCCAGGGCAGGTGCGATCTTCAACTCCTTGTCGCGGGTGACCAGGCCCTCATAGACATGGGCATGGTGGGCGATCGTCGTCGTTTCCTTCAGTGTGTAGGGATCGAGCGACTTGAGCTCGCCCTG
>Ga0210397_10001958_pt1 | contig 13116 bp, 6 predicted proteins | sample IncBWH2OmetaG_FD_160126 | JGI IMG/M metagenome (GOLD analysis project Ga0210397, IMG submission 160126) | Forest soil microbial communities from Barre Woods Harvard Forest LTER site, Petersham, Massachusetts, United States - Inc-BW-H-2-O ...
AACTGTGTGGTGTCGGGAGCCGGAGAAGCCGTGCGCGAGCTCGAGGATCGACTTGCCGAGCAGGGGGTGGCGGCGCGGCGGATGCGCACGTCGCACGCCTTCCATTCCAGCGCGATGGATTCCGTGCTACCGGAATTCGAGGCGGTCCTGCGCGGCTTGACGCTGAGTGCGCCGCACACCCCGTTGCTGTCGAACACCACCGGAGCGTGGATGACCGTCGAGGAGGCGACCGATCCGGCCCGGTGGGCCCGCCAGATCCGGTCCACCGTCAGGTTTTCCGACCAGCTCGACACGGTGCTTGCCGATCCGCATCGTGTCTTGGTGGAGGTCGGCCCGGGCGGCAGCCTTACCGCATCGGCCGCACGCCAGCCGCGGTGGTCTGACCAACACCGCGCCGTCCGGCTCATGCGCCACCAGCTGCAGAACCGCGACGACCGCGACGCCTTCCTGCTCGCCCTCGGCCAACTATGGTCGGCCGGAGTCGACGCCGACTGGACACGCCTGCGCACCGGTGAGCCTGCGCTGCGTGTCACCCTCCCGGGTTATCCGTTTGCGCGCCAGAAGCATTGGGTCGATCCGAGAATCAGCACAGAGCAGCAGGGCCTGCCCATCGCAGCCACCAGTGTGATCCCGTCGACCTCCACCAACGGCTCCCATGCCGCTACCGGCGGCGCGATAAGCCGACAGCAGCAGATCCAAGCCACACTGCAGCGCATCTGGGCCCAGTCATTGGGCATCGACTCCATTGACCCGAATGCCGATTTCTTCGAACTCGGCGGCGACTCGGTCACCGCCATCGGGATCGCGAACAACCTGGTGAAGGAAGGCCTTGATCTTTCCCCGCAGGATCTGTTCCAACACCACACCATCGCGGGACTGGCGACCGTGCTCGCCGAGCGATACGGAACCGGCGGCCTCGGCGGCTCGTTCACCGATGCCGAGAACCCGCCTGTCCCACCGAACATCTCCTACTTCCTCGAGCGTGGGTTGCGCGAAGCCGGCCGGTGGTGTGTTCCACTGATCCTGCGGCTTGGGCCCGAGGTGTCTGTCGACGACGTTCGCGCGGTGCTGACTGCGGTCGTCAACCATCACGACGCGCTGCGCCTGCAGATCGTCGAGCATGCCGGCACCTGGGAGCAAACTTTCCCGGCCCAGCAGGAATTCACCGAGCTGTCTACCCGGTCGCTGCCCGACGATGTGGCGGGGAGCGCTGCCGAACGGGAGGCAGTGTTGGCCATTCTCGCGGAGCTCGTCGCCAGCAAGAATGCCATCCACACGCCGATGTCCGCGGTGTACATCGAAGGCACTCGAGGCGGTCCGCGCCACCTGGCGATCGCCGTGCACCACTTGGCCGGTGACAATGTGTCGCGCCAGATCGTGGCTACCGACATCTTCACCGCCTTTGGCCAGCGCCTTGCCGGGCAGGACATCTCCCTGGAGCCGGTCAGCACGACGTGGCGGGAATGGTCGGCGCGATGCACCGGACTCGCCACCCACCCCGCTGTGCTGGAAAGCCGTGACTTCTGGCTGGAAAATGCCGGCAAGACAACGCTGCGGCTGGGCACGCCAGAGGCCACCGATCCCCCACACGCCGATGATCTGGTGAAGATGTCGTCGATGCTGAGCAGCGCGCAGACCGCCGACGTCGACGAAGCACAGCGCAGGGTGCGCGTGCCCGCCGACGAGATAATGCTGGCGGCGCTGGGCCGTACGATCGCGCACACGGTCGGCGAGGGCGTCGTCGCGGTCGACCTCGCCGGGCATGGCCGACTGGTGCTCAAACCCGATGTGGACCTGCACAGAACCGTCGGCTGGTTTACCACCATCTACCCGGTTCCCGTCAACTGCACCACCGCCGAGAATGCAAGCGCGGCAGAGACACTCGACGAGATCCACCGCACCCTCGACGCGGTACCGCACTACGGGATCGGGCACGGGCTACTGCGGTATGTCTATGCGCCGACTGCACGGCAACTCTCCGCGCAGCCCTCGCCCGACATCTTCTTCTCCTACGTGGGCACCATCCCGGAGCTTCCGCCGGCCCAGGGACCGGTCCAGTTCGACATCGACCCGGTGATGCTGGTCAGTGAGATACCGCCCGGGCTGGGCCATGCCCTCGAGCTACGCGTCTATCGCAGTTCCGGTGTGCTGCATCTGGATTGGTGGTTTGACACCCGCCGCATCGAGAACGCCACGGTGCAGGAGTTGATGGCGCAGTTCCCCGTCTCGCTGGCTGAGCTGATCGACGAATCCCGCTTGTCGACCGATGAAGGCGACCAGACGGACGAGGACTACGAAGAGTTCGCACTCGTGGATTTGTCGTCGTTGGACAATGCCTAGATCGACGATGAGTTCAGCGAAGGCGGGAGGAGCAAATGCGTATGGCCGGTAAAGCCGACAACAGTGTAGCTAAGAGTGTCGTCGTCGATGGGATCAGCAAGTCGTTCGGCAGTGTTCGCGCGCTGCGCGACATAAGTTTTGAGGTTGATCACGGTGAGGTTGTAGGTCTACTCGGCCCCAATGGGGCGGGCAAGACGACCATGGTGGACATCTTGTCGACCCTGACACGTCCGGACCGGGGACGCGCCGTGGTTGCCGGCTATGACGTTGTCACCAATCCTGCTGGTGTCCGCCGTTCGATCACGCTGACCGGTCAACAAGTGGCAGTCGATGAGGTGCTCACCGGTTACGAGAATTTGGTGATGTTCGGTCGGCTACAGGGACTTGGCAAATCGGCGGCGCGAACGCGGGCAACGGAACTCATCGAGCAGTTCGACCTCGTAGACGCCGCGAATCGGCGTGTTGGCACGTATTCCGGCGGCATGCGTCGACGGATAGACATCGGCTGCGGTTTGGTGGTGCGGCCCGAGGTGGTGTTTCTGGACGAACCAACCACCGGCCTGGACCCCAGGAGCAGGAAGAGCATCTGGGATCTCGTCACGCGCTTCAAAGAAGCTGGAATCGCGACGCTGTTGACGACCCAGTATCTCGAAGAGGCCGATGCGTTGAGTGATCGCATCATTGTCATCGACCATGGCACCGTCATCGCCGAGGGAACCGCCGACGAACTCAAGGAACGGACCGGCGGCAATTACTGTGAGATAGTCCCAAGAGACGTCAAAGACCTGCCGGCGATGGCCGAGGTGCTCAGCGCGCTGGTGCCGGAGAGGAATCGGGCGGCCCTGACGGTCTCATCAGACCGAGTCGCCATGCCTGCGCCAAACGGCGCAACCACGCTCGTCGAGGCGGTGTGGCGGTTGGACGCGGCGAAGATCGAGCTGGTCGACGTGGCATTGCGGCGACCTTCGCTCGATGAGGTGTTCCTTTCCTTGACAAAGGATTCCGCCGAGCCTTCGGTGCGGGACCACGCGACCACCGACGCGACGTCATGACCGCGTCGATTGCGTTGCGCCCAGAACCGTCCGCGTTGCAGCAGTGGTGGGTACTGACGGTTCGATCGATTGTGCCAACGCTGCGCAACGGGGAGTGGGCCACCGCGGTCGCGGCGTCGGTGATCTTCACTGCCGGCTTCTACATCCCGCTGAAGGACTTCATGGGCGCCGCCACGCAGGGGATAAGCAGCAGCTACGCGCAGTACTTGACACCGTTGATTGCGCTGCAGGCGATAACGTTCGCCTCGATTTCCGGGGCGTTCCGGGCGGCAACCGACGCCGCTGCGGGCATCAATCGACGATTTGGATCCATGCCGATCGCAGCCCTGACGCCGGCCGCCGCCCGCATGTCGGCCAACATGTACCGGTGCGTGGTCGGTTTGACGATCGCGCTGATCTGCGGCTACACGATCGGCTTTCGATTCCACCGCGGTCCGTTCTACGTTGTCGGCTTCTGTCTGCTGGTGTTGCTCGTCGGCCTGGTGCTGTCTTCTCTCTTCGACCTGATCGGCACCAGGATAAGGGACCCGGAGGCCACGACGCCGCTGCTGATGTTGCCGCAGTTGATCTTCGGGCTGGTGTCGGTCGGTATCCAGCCGGCGGAACAGTTTCCGGGATGGATCCAGCCGATTGTTCGCAATCAGCCGGTCTCCCAATTCATCTACGCATTGCGGGCACTGGCAGGCGATACGACAGCGGCGGCCGGATCGCCGACCTGGTCGGTGATGACCCCGACCTATTTGTGGTTGCTCGGCCTGTTTGTGTTCGCGGTGACCATGTCAGCCCGGACTGCGTCGAGGCGGCCGTGATGTCTGTTGCACCGCAGCAAACGCAGCCCGGCTTCGCGCTGTTGAACAACTGGGCGCGTCCCAGAGCCCGTGCGGAGAATTCGCCCCGCGCGCTGATTCCGCAGACGCTGCTACAGATCAACCGGCTACTTGTCCGGTGGCGTCGTGACCAGACGATGGTCATCCTGACCCTGGCTGTTCCGATTCTCTTTCTGTTGACGTTGAATACGGTTCTGGGGCAGCGAATCTCGCAAATCACCGGGCACAGTGCGCTGTCCGGCAGCGTTCCGATGATCGCCGTCGTCGCTGCGATCACCGGATCAGCAGCAGGCGCCGTCGGCTTGATGCGGGAGCGCGCCGATGGGTTGCTTGCCCGGCTGTGGGTGCTGCCTGTGCACCGTGCATCGGGTGGGCTTTCGCGCCTTGCCGCCGAAGCCGTTCGGGTTTTCGTCACTACCGTGCTGATCCTGTGTGCCGGGCTGGTGCTGGGTTTCCGATTCCACCAGGGGCCGCTCGCAGCGCTGGCGTGGCTGACGGTGCCGGTAATCTTCGGAGTGGCGTTCGCGACCCTGGTCACAACCGTCGCCTTCTACTCCGCGGCCGGGTCTTCACAGCCTTTCACGACGCTTGTTGAGGGAATCACACTGGTACCGACACTGGGCCTGTTCTTCTGCACCGGGTTTGTGCCGTTGCGGCAGTATCCGCGATGGATTCAGCCCGCGGTCGAGCATCAGCCGATGTCATATGCCATCGAGGCGATGCGCGGCCTGTCTCAGGGCGGCCCGGTTGCGTGGCCGATGACGGCGACATTGCTGTGGGCGGGCGGAGCGGTCGCCGCGTGCATTGTGCCGATGGTGCTGGGTTATCGAAAGGCGAGTACGCGGTGACGTTTCCAACGTCGGTCATTCGCAAGCTGGCGCCCAGCGAGGAGATGTTCGCGCAGAGTCAGACCTACATGGGTGGCACGGTGCACCTGAACGGGCCGGTCGACGTCGACGCGATGTTCGTCGCCTTCGACACCCTCTTGCAAGCGCACCCGGTATTCGCCGGCCGCTTCGAACGAGGACCCGATGGCCTACACCACATTGTCGTCGATGACTTCTTCCCCCCGGGCATCCGGGTAGTCGAGAAGGGAGATCAGCCGTCGATCCAGATGCGCCTGGATCAGGCTGTCTCACTGGCCTATCTGCGCGTGAAACACGCCGACGGGCGCACCGAGGTCACGCTGTACACCCATCACAGTTTGACCGACGGGCAGCACCACATGGGGCTCGTTTGGGAGCTGTTCTCGTGCTACACCGACATGGTCTGCACCGGCGACATAGAACCGGTGGACCCCCAACCCGCCCCCGACTCACTTGAAGTCATATTGGAGAAACGAGGCGTCCGTAAGCAGTCGCGGTCCGGATTTGAGCGATTGCTGCCCGCCCTGTACGCCTACGAATTGCCACCGTCCACCAGGGACACCGCAGGCGGCAATCCTGCCTTCCCCACACTAATCCCCTCCGCGAGATGCCAGCTGACTGAGCAAGAGACCCAGGACTTAATCACCTTTACTCGTGACCGCAAACTTAGCCTCAACGCCGTGATTGGCGCGGCTATGTTGCTGGCTGAGTGGCAGGTCCGCGGTACCCCGCACATTCCGGTTCCCTATCTCTACATCGCCGACTTGCGACTTCATCTCACGCCGCCGGTGGATCCGACGGCGGCCACGAATCCGTTAGGGGTTGCCACCTACCTCGCAGAGATCAAGCCGAATACCGATATCGGGGATCTGGCAACAGATATCGTCGAGGCCTTTCGGGCTGACTTATCCGACGGCGTAATCCAGCAATCACTGCTTCACTACAACCTGCACTATGCAGGAAGTCCGCCCGGGTTGCCTGAACCGGTCATGGCGAGCCATATGGGAGAAATGCCCAGCCTGCGCACTCCCCCGAACGTCAGCCTGGACGGCGTCAAGACCAACCTGCTTGCCGCTAACGCCGCCGGCGTCGATTTCTACTTCTCCGCGACGGTCGACGGTCGCCTGCAGATCGAGCGCCATTCGCACATGCCCGGACCGGAGAGGGCGGTTACAGCGATACATTCGCTGCTGAGTTCCCTTCCCTCCGAGAATGATTGGGCAGCCGAGTGATTTAAACGGTCAGCTCGGCCGACAACGTGTCCAACAGATGCTCGGCCAACGCACTGACCGTGTTGTAGGTGGCGATAGCCTTGGGCGTGAGACGTATTCCGGCTTCGGTTTCGATGCGCGTACGCAATTCCAGGTTGCCGAGGGAGTCCAGGCCGTGGTCGGCGAAGGGACGGTCCGGTTCGACCGCGCGGCGCAGGATGAGGCTGGTCTGCTCGGCCACCAAGTGCCGAAGTCGGGCGGGCCATTCGTCCTGAGCTAGGGTTCGCAGCTCCTCGCGAAGGGTGGTGCCGCCGGTCGAGGCGTGCTCTCCGGCGGCTTTCAACGCCTCCGCGAAGGGGCTGCGGTGCACCAGCTGTGCCAGCCAAGGTGCTCCCTTCGTCGGAACGTAGCCGGTGTAGGTGCGGTCATAACGCAGCAATGCCTGGAAGGCATACGCGCCTTCCTCGGGGGCGATCATTGCGGTCTGGCCGCCCTCCGCCAACCCCGCGGCACGTCCGATCTCACCCCACGCCCCCCACGCGATCGCGGTGGCCGGAAGGCCCTGGCTGCGACGCCAACGGGTGAAGGCGTCCAGCCAGCTGTTGGCCGCGGCGTAGGCGCCTTGGCCGGGCGAGCCCAGCAGCGCCGCCCCGGAGGAGAAGGAGCAGAACCAGTCCAACGGCTGCGCGGCAGTCGACTGGTGCAGGTGCCAGGCACCGTAAACCTTTGGCGCCCAGTCGCGGTCGATCAGCTCCTCGGTGATGTTCGCAAGGGTTGCGTCCTCGACCACCGCGGCGGCATGGAGTACGCCGCGAAGCGGAAGCCCGGTGGCAGTGGCCGCGGCCACTGCGCTCGCCGCGGTGTCGGCGTCAGCGATGTTGCCGCACACCACATCGATGTCTGCGCCCGTCGCTCGCATCCCTTCGATGGCCTTCTGGGCTTTAGGGGTGGGGTTGGAGCGGGCGGTAAGCACGATCCGTCCGCAGCCCGCCGCGGCCATCTCAGCGGCGAGGAACAGCCCGAGGCCGCCCAGCCCGCCGGTGATGATGTAGGCGCCGTCGCGACGGAAGACCGACGCCCGCTCGGGCGGCACCATCGCGCGGCTCTGGCCGGCTCGCGGGACATTGAGGATGAGTTTGCCGGTGTGCTCTGCCGCGCCCATTATCCGAATCGCGGTGGGCGCGTCGACGAGTGGGAAGTCGGTATGTGTCGGAGAAGCCAGTTCACCGTCTGCCAGGCGCCGGTACACCGTGCGCAGCAGATCACCGATCCGCCGAGGGTGGGTGTCAGCCATCAGCGCCAGGTCTACATAGTGAAACGTCAGGTTGCGGCGGAACGGGAACAGCTCGAGCCGGGTGTTGCCGTAAACGTCGCGTTTGCCGATCTCCACGAACCGTCCGCCGAAGGACAACAGTTCGAGCCCGGCGCGCTGTGCGGCGCCGGTCAGCGAGTTGAGGACAATGTCCACGCCATACCCATCGGTATCACGGCGGATCGACTCGGCGAACTCGATACTTCGCGAATCGTAGACGTGCTCAATACCCATGTTGTGCAACAGTTCTCGACGCTTAGGGCTGCCAGCCGTCGCGAAGATCTCCGCGCCCGCGGCGCGGGCGATCGCGATCGCCGCCAGCCCAACGCCGCCGGTCGCAGAGTGGATCAACACTTTGTCGCCGGACTCGATCCTGGCTTGATTGTGTAGGCCGTACCAGGCGGTGGCGTACACGGAGGACGCTGCGACCGCCTCGTGGTCGGTCAGCATGGGCGGAAGCGTGACGGCGACGCGGGCGTCACAGGTGACGAATGTGGCCCAACAACCGTTTCTGGAGCAGCCGCCGACCCGGTCACCGACCTGGTGGTCGGTGACCCCGGGACCGATCGCCGTCACCACACCGGCGAAATCCATGCCAAGCTCGGGTGCACGCCCATCGACGCTGGGAAATCGGCCCATCGCGTTGAGGACGTCGGCGAAGTTGACACTGGATGCGGTGACTGCGACCTCGATCTGTCCTGGCCCCGGTGGAACGCGATCGAACGCGACGAGTTCCATTGTTTCCAGGTCACCGGGAGTGCGGATCTGCAAGCGCATGCCGTCGTCCTGGTGGCTGACGACGGTGGTTCGCCGCTCGTCGGGCCGCAGCGGGCTGATGGACAACCGGGCGGTAAACCAGTCGCCGTTCCGCCACGCGGTCTCGTCCTCCTCCGATCCGCTCAGCAGTTCTTGTGCCACCTGCTCGGCCTCCGCATGCTCGTCCACGTCGATCTGCGTGGCGCGCAATTGTGGATGCTCGGCACCGATGACCCGAACCAGGCCGCGCAGCCCGGCCTGATCGAGGTTGACCCCGTCGTCGGCCAGCACGGTCTGCCCCCCCCTGGTCACGAAATACACACGGGGCGGCTCGCCCTCGAGCTCAGGCAACTCGCGGGCAATGCGCACCAGATGCCACACGTGGTCGCGGCCCCGCCGCAGGCACCCCTCATCCGGCTCGCCGGCGGGTGGCTCCGCCAGGATGACCACACCGTTGAACCCGCCATTATTGAGCTGCGCGCCAAGCCGTTCGGCACTTGCCACGTGGTCGGCGTGGTGTGGCCAGCACATGGTTGTGCATTCCGCGCCGCGGAGTTTCAGCGCGTCGGTCAACGTGGTCGCCAACAAATCCTCGGAATCGGAGGTGGTGATCAACAGCCACTTCCCTGCGTCGGTGTTGGTCACCTCGGGCAGCTCGCGCTGCTGCCAATCGACGGTCAGCAACCGCTCGCCGATCATGCGATCACGCTCAGTGCCCTTGGCGGCGTTGCCCATCCGCAGCCCACGAACGGTCAGCACGACAGTCCCTGATTCGTCGAGAAGGTCAAGATCCGCTTCGACCTCTGCGCCGTCGCCCACGGTCACCCGGGTCAGGCAGTAGCGACCATCTCGCGCCGGGCCATAGCTGCGCAGTCGGCGCACCCCGAGCGGCAATAGCAGACCGGCATCACCGGCCTCTAGTACTGACGGATGGGCTGCAACCGATTGGAAGCAGGCGTCCAGCAACGCCGGATGCACGCGGTAGGCAAGCTGCTGCGCGCGAACCGCGCCGGGAAGCTTGACCTCCGCCAACAGGGTGCGGCTGTTTCCCGTGGCGCTGTATGTGGCCACCAGACCTGTGAAAGCAGGGCCAAACTGCACACCGCGCTCGTCGAACCGCTGTCGTAATTGCGTCCCGTCCACCCGGGAAGGGTGGGCGGCCCGCAGAGCGGCCAGATCCACTCGCGGTGGCTGTCGCTCGTCCACAGCGTGGAGCACCGCGGAGATCCGCCGCGTGCGTTCGCCCTCGTCATCGGTCTGCACTTCGAAGTTGACGGCACCCGTCGCATCGAGCGACGCGAGGGCGATCACCGGGGTCCGCTCGTCCAGCATCAGCATCTCCTCGAAGCTGATATCGCGGACCTCGCAGTTGTCACCGAGCACTTCACCGGCGGCCGACAGCGCCATCTCGCAGAAGGCCGCTCCGGGAAGAGCGGGCACCGAGTGCACCTGGTGGTCGCCCAGCCAGTGCAGGTCCGCGGTCCCGACATCGCCCTGCCAAACGTGGCGCTCGGGCTCCTCCGGCAATCGCACATGCGCCCCAAGCAGCGGATGCACGGCAATGGTCCGGCCACCTTCCGCCTGCCGGCCCTGGCCGTCGGACCCGACGAACAGCTGAACATGGGTCCATGTCGGCAGCGGGGCGTCCACCAGCCGCCCGCTCGGATACAACACCGAAAAGTCCACCGCCGCGCCCGCACAATGCAGATCCACAACGAACTCGCGCAGGCCGTGCGGCAGCGTCTGCTCGCGCCGCAGGCAGGCCAACGCCTGGACTTGGATGCCGGCGGCGTCAGCGGTCTGTTCGACCGCGCGGGTCAGGAGCGGGTGCGGGGACGGCTCGCCGAACACGCGGTAACCGTCCTGAAGCGCCGCCTGCACCGCCGCCGCGAACCGCACCGGCTGCCGCAGATTGTCGACCCAGTAGCCGGCGTCAAAGGCCGGCCGGGCTGACGCATCCTCAAGGGTCGCCGAGTAGTGCGGCACCGTGGGGGCCATCGGCTTCAGGTCTGCGAGTTCATCGGCCAAGTCGGCGAGGATCGGATCGACCTGCGGCGAGTGCGATGCGACGTCGACGGCGACCTCACGCGCCATCACGTCACGCTTCTCCCACGCCTGCACCAATTCGCGAACCGTGGTGGCTGCGCCGCCGATCACCGTCGACTGCGGGGATGCCACAACCGACACCACGACGTCGGTCACCCCCGCGGCGGCCAGCTCCTCACGCACCTTTGCTGCGGGCAGCTCCACCGAGGCCATCGCCCCGGCACCCGCGATGCGGGACAACAGCCGCGAGCGCCGGCAGATGACGCGGACCCCGTCTTCCAACGAGAGCGCGCCGGCCACGACGGCCGCCGCGGCCTCACCCATCGAGTGCCCGATGACCGCGCCCGGGGACACTCCGTAGGCCTTCATCGTGGCGGCCAGCGCGATCTGCATCGTGAACAAGGTCGGCTGGATGCGATCGATACCGGTGACGGTCTCGGGCGCCGACATGGCCGCGGTCACCGAGAACCCCGACTCGCGCGCAATCAGCGGCTCGGCCTCCGCGACAGTCGCGGCGAACACCGGCTCAGTTGCCAGCAGCTCACCGCCCATCGCGGCCCACTGGGAACCTTGACCCGAGAACACCCATACCGGTCCGCGGTCATCCTTGCCCGCCGCGGCCAGATACGGGGTATCGCCCCCCGCGATGTCGCGCAAACGCTCAGCCAGCTCGGCCGGGCCGGCGATCGCCGCTGTGCGAACCGGCCGATGTGCCCGCCGCCGCGCCAGCGTGTAACCCAAATCCGGGAGCGACAGACCCTCCGCGTGCTTTTCCACCCAGTCCGCCAGCCGCCCCGAGGTCCGGCGTAGCTCTCCAGCCGAGGTCGACGACAACGCAAACACCATTGGACCGTCGGACCCGCCCGATGCGGCATCCTCAACGGTCACCGGAGCTTGCTCCACGATTGCGTGCACGTTCGTTCCGCTCACCCCGTAGGACGACACGGCCGCCCGTCGGAGTTCCTGGCCGGGTCGCGCCGGCCATGCCGTCGCAGCTTGTGGCACGAACAGTCCCGTTTCGATTTGCGCCAGCTCATCGGGCAGCCGAGTGAAGTGCACCATCGGCGGGACCACACCGTGCCGCAGCGACAGGATCGCCTTGATCAATCCCAGAGTGCCGGCCACACACTCGGTGTGTCCGAGGTTGCTCTTCACCGAGCCGAGTGCACACGGATTGCCACCTGTGCCGTATACCTGCGACAGGCTGCCGAATTCGATCGGGTCACCGACCGGTGTACCGGTGCCGTGCGCCTCCACCAGGCCGACGGTCGAGGCGTCGACGCCCGCGGTCGCCACCGCCGCCCGTGCCGCCTCGGTCTGCGCCTCCATCGACGGTCTGGTGATGGTCTTGGTGCGGCCATCCTGATTGGCCGCCGTGCCGCGCACCACGGCCAGGATCCGGTCACCGTCTGCCAGGGCGTCGGGCAGGCGCTTCAGCACGACCACCGCGCATGCCTCGGAACGCACAAACCCGTCCGCTCCGACGTCAAAGGGGCGGCACCGCCCGCGGGGAGAGTACATGCCCAGCGCCGACCCCGAGGCATTGAGCTCGGGTGACAACATCACGACGGAAGCCCCGGCCAGGGCAAGGTCGCTCTCGCCCTGGTGCAGGCTGCGACACGCCAAGTGCACGGTGAGCAGACCGGTCGAACACGCTGAGTCCACCGTCAACGCCGGCCCGCGCAACCCCAGCCAGTAGGCAATTCGCCCGGAAGCCATGCTGGCCGTGGTGCCGGGGAACCCGTAGGCGTCGTGCATGACCCCCCGGTCGAAGGTGACGATCTCGTAGTCGTCGTGGCACAACCCGGCGAACACACCCGTTGCCGAACCGGCGAGCGACGCCGGCGCGCGACCAGAATGTTCGATGGCCTCCCACGAGGTCTCGAGCAACAAGCGGTGTTGGGGATCGATCGCGGCCGCCTCGCGCTCGCCGAAACCGAAGAACGCGGCGTCGAAACCAAACACGTCGTCGAGGAACCCGCCCCATCGCGACACCGACCTACGCGGCACACCCAGCTCAGGGTCGTAGTACTCATCGGCGTCCCACCGTTCCGCCGGTATCTCGGTGATCAAGTCGTCTCCCCGCAGCAATGACTCCCACAGCAGTTCGGGGGAGTCGATGCCGCCGGGCAGCCGGCAAGCCATGCCGATCACCGCAACCGGATCGAAGGACGGATCTCCCACAGCAGTTACCTCATTCTTTGCGCGGGGTATTGCGGCCGGTTCGATCGAAAGCAGATGTGCTTCAGGATGAACGCATCGATGTCGCGTAAGAGGCCCCGAGGATTATGACGACAATGGCCGTAGCCTAGCAACAACTCCTGGCAGAGGCTTAAGAATGCCGGATTCCGGCCCATTTGTTCGAAAGTCTCAGCTACCGGCTTCCTCGTATCCGATCCAGTGCGTACCCATCTTGATATATACCCCTATAGGGTATATCCTACCGCGGTGGGAGTGGGCTCCGCGGCCCGAACCCTCGCCCGTGGGATCGCTGAGAGGAATACCGAAGCGGAGGACCGAGTGGCAGGCAAAGTGCTAGCAGCGGGCGGACACGCCTTGGCGCTGGCGGGGTCAATGACGTGGGAAATCCTGTGGGCGCTGATTCTGGGCTTCGCCCTGTCGGCAGTGGTGCAGGCCGTGGTGCGGCGCTCGACAATCGTTGCCCTGATGGGCGACGACCGGCCACGCACCCTGGCAATGGCGGCC
>Ga0210397_10001966_pt1 | contig 13078 bp, 10 predicted proteins | sample IncBWH2OmetaG_FD_160126 | JGI IMG/M metagenome (GOLD analysis project Ga0210397, IMG submission 160126) | Forest soil microbial communities from Barre Woods Harvard Forest LTER site, Petersham, Massachusetts, United States - Inc-BW-H-2-O ...
TCGACGCGCAACAAGCAGCCGGAGCAGAAAAACTCCTCATCTTTCAGCCCAGACAGCACATTCTTCACCGGCAAGCCCAGTTGATCGACAGCGAACACCGACGCATTGTTGAACGCGATCAGCGTCCCACCCGCCAGCACGAACTCTCGCAGCGCCATCACGCCGAGTTCGCCAATCCCTCCCACGTACTCTCCCGGTACGCTGCCGGCTCCGAAACCGTTCAAAATGGCTTCTGGCGAACCATCCGGAATCAGAATGGCGTCGAACCTCTCGCGCAAATTTCCAGCTTGCATATCGCCGTTGCGCAACGTGACCGGATCGAACTTAAAATTTTGCAGGATCCACCGCGTCCAACCCTCATCGATGAACGGAACCCACGCCCGATACAGGCCCACGCGCGCTTTCTTCACGCTGATGGAGTCTTTCGGCGCCGCCGCGACCGCTTTGAGCGCGAGCGAATTCTCCTTGGCAATTCCGTCGACCTTGTCGCGCTCCATGCCCGACACCACAATCGCGCCAGTTTCGACCCCATCGGAAGTTTCAGTTTCGCCAGGCGCGAAACCGGCGTGGCCTCCGCTCGCAAGTACTTCGTTCAACAGTTTGAAGCTTGCGTTGGACTTGCGGCTCAAGACGTACACGCTTCCCGTTCCGCTCACGCTCCCTGCAGGCGGCGTGAATTTTTCAAGCTTCTCCAATGCGCCGCGCTCCGCTGTTCCGATCGGTTGCAGGACTGGCGCCACCTGCACGCCCATCTGCATTGGCAGCGTCCAGCCCGTCACGTCGTACGGCAATTTCGGCGGGCTGCTTGGCGTTTCGCGCAGATCCGGATACATCTGTGGCTCGAACAATTCCTTCACCAGTGGCGAAAACGGCTGATCCATCAGCACCACCCAAGTCCCGGGCGCGTATTCACGGCCGTTCGTGTGGAAGGGCTTCGTGGCTTGCTGCACCTCGATGCCGTTGATCATGAGTTTTTGCACCAGCGTGGCCGTTGTCGGCAGGTCCCGCTGCTCTCTCGGAATGACGTATCCGAAAGGCGCTTCCTTGCGGAACCGCTCAACGTTGTCCCGCGCCGCCTGATAGCGGTTATAGAGAAGCTCTTCGCGATATTTCGCGGCGGTGTCCAGCACCGACATCGACGCGCCCTCCATATAGTTGACGGCGTCCCGCAAGCGCCACCAGCCGCCTTTCCACGGGCTGCTGTAAAAAATCTCCGAACGCAAACCGCGCTGCTCCTTCGGGAATTCATCCACCGGATAGAATCGCGGCGTCGCGTAGCGGTAAAGCGCCGTCTCCGTGAAAAACGAAATGCTGTTTCTGAAAATATGCGTGAAATCCAGGAATCCCGGATACCAGTTGTCGAAGCCCACCCGGTTCACCGCGCCAGGCATGCCGTGCTCATCCAGGTAGGCCGCCATGCTCGTCCCCATCACACTCAGCCAGCGCGCCATCAGCGGATGAATGTTCGATGAAATCGGCTCAACGAACGGAGGAATAAAGATTCGCGTCGGAAACGGAGCCGTTTGATGGTGACAATAGAAAATGACGGGGTCCCATTCGAGCTCGGTCCGCGTAACATCCTGTGACTCCAGCATATTGTTCATGTAGCCGTCGCGATTGTTGTCGTGGCCCACGTACTCCTGGTACAGGTCGGGCAGCGGGCTCACCTCGTACGTCGTGCCCACGTTTTTGCGGTACCACGCCACGACTTCGTTCTGTCCGTCAGGGTTCAGCGTGGGTCACAGCATCAGAATTACGTTGTTGAGGATCGCATCGACTTCAGGGTCGTTCTGCGAAGAAACCAGCTTGTAGGCCAGATTGATCGACTGCTGCGCCCCCGCCACTTCCGAGGAATGCAGTCCTCCGTCGATGTGTACAATAGCTTTGCCTTGCCGCGCAAGCTCGCGCGCCTCCGCCTCCGATAGGCCTCGGCCATCCGCCAGCTTCTGTGAAATCTCTTTATATTTCTCCAGACTGGCGAGATTTTCCGGCGAAGAAATAATCGCGATGTCCCAATCGAGGCCTCGCGTTGTCTTGCCGACGTTGATCAGCTTGATGCGGTTCGAGCTTGCCGCGAGCTTGCGGAAATACTCGCGAGACTCATCGTAATTTGCCAGGTAGAAGTCATCGCCCGGCTTGTGGCCAAGCACCGATTCCGGCGTGGGCACGCTGGGCGACGCGTTCACCGTTGCAGCTACTTGCGCGTCACAGGGAAACGCGCAGGCGAAAACAAATAGGAAAGCAGCAATGCCGGCGAACGCCAGGGCACATCTTTTTGTTTTGAGCATGCCAGAGCATATCTTCGCGATTTTCCAAAGTAAATACCGCCGCAAGGATGCCCGAGGCTTGACATTTTGTTCCGCTTTGTATATAACCGAGTGGTTGTACAACCTGTGAGTTATGCAATGACCTCTTCCGACCGTCTCGACGCCACTTTCGCCGCCCTCGCCGATCCCACTCGCCGCGCCATCCTCGCCCGCCTCGCCTCCGGCGAAGCCTCTGTCAACCAGCTTGTCGAGCCTTTCTCCATGTCCCAGCCCGCCATCTCCAAGCACCTCAAAGTCCTCGAGCACGCCGGCCTAATCTCGCGCGGCCGCGACGCCCAGCGACGCCCCCGTCGCTTCGAAGCCAAGCCCTTCGCTGAGGCCACCGAATGGCTTGAGAAGTACCGAAGCATCTGGGCCGCCAATTTCCAGCGGCTTGACGCCCTCCTCGATCAGCTCAAGCTCCATGAGGGCAAGCCCGAAGGAAAGAAAAAGGTGCATCCAAAACGCTAAAGGAGATTTCTCATGACGAATCCTGAAACTCTCAAAGTTACAGCGCGAGGCGACCGGGAAATCGTGATGACCCGCGAGTTCAACGCGCCTCGCCGCATGGTCTTCGACGCCTTCACAAAGCCCGAACTGGTCAAGCAGTGGCTGCTTGGCCCGCCGGGATGGTCCATGCCAGTCTGCGAAATCGATCTGAAGGTGGGCGGCGCCTACCGCTACGTGTGGCGGCGAGACTCCGACGGTACCGAGATGGGCATGGGCGGCGTTTATCGCGAAATCGTGCCGCAAGAACGAATCGTCTCCACCGAGGTGTTCGACCAGGCTTGGTACCCGGGCGAGGCCCTCGGCACAATCGTCCTGTCCGAGCAAGGCGGAAAGACCACGGTCACCCAGACCGTACTCTACCAGTCTCGTGAAGCACGTGATGGGGTCCTCAAGAGCGGCATGGAGAGCGGCGTGGCTGCGAGCTATGATCGCCTGGCCCAACTGGTGGAATCGCCGGAAACTGCGGGGATGGGGAAAGGAGCCCCCAAATCATGAGCGAACCAGCAATGGAGGAAGCGGCGATTAACGAAAAGCGACCCGGGCGGCACATTGGTCGAAGTATCGTCGCCGTGCTCGCAGGAATGATCGCAGGCATCGCTCTTTCGCTAGGCACGGATGAAGTCCTGCACGCTATCCACGTTTTCCCTCCGTGGGGCGCTTCCATGACCGGCTACGAGGCTGCACTCCTGCTTGCGACGATCTATCGCACCATCTACGGCGTATTAGGCAGCTACATCGCCGCCCGCCTCGCTCCCAATCGCCCTGTGCTGCATGCCATGATTCTCGGCGTTTTGGGCTTTGCCGTCAGCATTCTCGGGGCTGTTGCGACGTGGAACGGGGGCCCGGCCTTCGGGCCACATTGGTATCCCGTTGCGCTGGTCGTGCTCGCACTCCCGACAGCATGGGTTGGTGGCAAAATCCGCCTCGCTCAAATGAGCAAAACTCCGATGGCGTGAAGAGTTCTTCCGCTTGAACTCTCGTCATCTTCGACAATTCCACGGCTCGGTGCCAGTTGCAGGCGAGAAAATCTCGACGCCATCTTCACGACGCTTGATTGACCTGCCACGCCATTCTCTGCTATCAACAATCACGACAACCAAACAGCGAGGTGCTCATGTCCACCACACGACGAAACTTCTTTCGAAGTGCTGCCGCAGGTGCAGTTGCCGGCGCGGCTTTTCCGCCGCTAGCAGACCTGGCCTTCAATGACCTGGTTCCCGCATCCCGCGCCAGCGAGCCGGGCGGCCCAATCATCCTCAGCCGCAACGAAAACGCCTACGGCCCCTCGCAAAAAGTGATCGCCTCCATGCAGGACGCTTTGCATTTTGCCAATCGCTATCCAGACCCGGCGGTAAACGCTCTCCACGACAGAATTGCCCAATCTCATTCCATCAAGCGGGAGCAATTGGTCCTCGGCTGTGGTTCCGGAGAGATTCTCAGCATCACCGCTTCCTCTTTTCTTACTACCGGCAAAACTCTCATCACCGCCGTGCCTACATTCGAATCCATCGGCCGTTGCGCCAAAGCTCTGGGTGCGCAAGTCGTCGAAATTCCCCTCGACAAGAATTACTCTCACGATCTGCCGGTCATGTTGGGGCGAGCCGATGCCTCGACGGGCTTGATCTACGTCTGCAATCCCAACAATCCCACCGCCAGCCTAACGCCCCGCAAAGATCTCGAAGAATTCATCCGCAAACTCCCTCCAACAACGACTGTCTTGATCGACGAGGCCTACCATCATTTCGTAGGCGCGACCCCGGATTACACATCCTTCATCGACAAACCAATGAACGACGACCGCGTCATTGTCGCGCGCACCTTTTCAAAAGTTTTCGGTCTCGCGGGAATCCGTGTCGGCTACGCCGTTGGCTCCGCGGAAAAAATCCAATTGCTCTCCGCCCGTCGTCTCCCGGAAGGCCTCAACGCCGTCGGTGCCCGCTCCGCTCTCGTTGCCTACGATGACGTCGAGTACGTCCAGATGAGCGAAAAACGCAACGCCGCCGATCGCCAGGAATTCTTCAACCAAGCCAAATCTCGAAAGGTTCTAGGAATCGCTTCCTACGCGAATTTCGCCATGCTGGAAACCAACCGCCCCGCCGTCGAAGTCATTGAATACTTCAAAAAGAACAACGTCCAAATCGCTCGCCTCTTTCCCTCCATGAGCACACACGTCCGCGTCTCCTTCGGAACGCCTCCCGAAATGAAAGAATTCTGGCGGGTTTGGGATCTAATGCCCGCCGCATAAATGAATTTGTAGGAGATATAGCGAAGTGTTCGCGATGGGCTCTACGCTTCGCCCGCAATCTTCATGTCGGCTACTGGGCCAACCATCAAGAGGCTTCGACGGCGAGTCGCAGGCCGATTGCCCACATCACGGCCACCAACGCTGCCTTCCAATAAATGTAACCCGGCAAGAAACCTCGATCTGGCGATAGGAAACGGAAGGTAGGCTGTGCTTTTATATGGGTATGTATACAAATTTAGAATAAATTATGTGAACGCCCCGCCAAACTTCGGCATAACTTTAAGAAAACAAAACCTTAACGGATTTGCAGTAGAGCCAGTCTTTCTGGCTCTCTGATTGCATTCCCGGTGACTGCCTTGAGAAGCGATAGTTTCTGCGGCGCATTCGGTGGATCCGCAAACTCCCGCATCTCAGGCTGGGTACGCTCAGAGTGAGCGCCCAATACTTGTCACTGGGGGATATAAATGGTTTCTCGCCGTAATGTTTCATTTTTTTTGAGCTTATTTTGCATCGGTTTGCTGTTCCTTTCCGCGCAATCGCTTTCCGCACAGATCACTTCCGAGAAAGGGGCCATCCGCATTGCGCTGACCGACCCCCAGGGTGCAAGCATCGGAGGCGCCAAGGTGTTCGTCACCTCCAAAACAGGTGCCGCGCAGACCAAGGAAAGCAACCCCGATGGAAGCGTTGTCTTTCCTCTCCTCGACCCAGGTCCCTATGACGTTGCGGTCGAGAATCCCAATTTTAGGCGAACTGTCCTCCATGACGTGGCCGTCCATGTAACCGAGGTCACGACCCTAAATATTGTCATGGAACTTGGCGCAGTCACGGCCGAGGTGGTCGTTTCTGCCGATGCTGTCCAGGCAATCAACACGAACAACGCCACACTTGGCAATGTGCTCACAGAAAACGTCTTGCAGAATCTTCCGCTCTCCACCCGCAATTTCACGTTCTTGCTGGCTCTTAACGCCGGCACTTCCTCGGCGCTTCCCGACGCCACACAAGCGGGTCGCGGCGAGGCCGTCATCTTCGTAGCGGGCCAGCGCGGCACGGCCAACAATCTGGTCATCAATGGAACCGATTCGAACGAACTCCTTAGCAATAATTTCAGCACTGTGCCAGTGCCCTCCCCGGACAGCCTCGAAGAGTTCCGAGTCCAGACTAGTCTCTACGACGCCTCTCAGGGAAAAACCTCGGGTGGAAACGTCGATGTACTGACCCGCGGCGGCACTTCGGCCTACCACGGCGAGGCTTACGAATTTTTCCGCAATGATGATATGAACGCGAATTTATATTTCTTTAATGCCACCGGCACACCCAGGCCAGAGCTGAGGCAGAACCAGTTTGGTGGAAATTTCGGTGGGCCAGTTCCCAAGATCACCCCCTTGTTCAAGGACACCTTCTTCTTCGGTTCCTACGAAGGCACACGTCAGATCAATGGAGTCGCAGGCTCGGCACAGGCGCAATTTCCCGTATTGCCTGCGCAGCGCACCCAGGCCAACATTGAGTCGGCATTTGGACTCGCTGCAGGCTCCCTCGATCCAACGGCTCTTGCGCTTCTTAATGCGCCCGGAAAATTCAATGGATTTTTGATTCCTTCTGGAACTGGAACTCCGGGGCAATTCGGTGAAGCTACCTTTTCAGAACCGCTTAGCTATAACGAAGATCAATTCAACGTAAACGTGGATCGTCTTATCGGCTCGAAGCACAAAATTTCCGAGCGCTTCTTCTATTCCAATTCAACGACCATCAATCCTCTCGGTGGCGAGGATGCCCAGAGCGCAGTGAATAACAGCTTCGGAAGCGGCAACACGGTCCCCGTCCAGAACCGTTTGGCTACCATCGCCTGGACGTACACGATCTCGCCGAATCTCGTCAATGAAGCGCGTTTCGGCTACAACCGCATCACGTTTTCGAATATGGCCGATCCCACCGCTTCCTTGGCTTCCGTTGGCATGAGCAGGTTCAACTCGGCTACAAATCCCGAGATTCCCCTCCTTGCTACGTTTGACATCAATCCGGAATTTGGCGGCGCTTCCACCAATTTCGATCAGGCCGACGTCGACAACACTTTTAACTTTGCCGACACCCTGGCGTTGACTCATGGGAAGCACACCTTCCGCATGGGAGTTGAATACCGCCGCTACCAAATAAACCTCTTCAATAATTTCGCCGAGAATGGCTTCCTTCTTTTCAGTAGTTTCAATAATTTCCTCTTGGGCAATCTCGGCAACGGCGAGGCTTTCGTCGGCACCGGTATCACCAATCGCGACTTCCGCGGCAACGATGCAGGCGCCTATTTCCAGGATGACTGGAAGATTACTCGAAGGCTGACGCTAAACCTTGGAATCCGCTACGATTACATGGGCCCGCTGACGGACACGCAGGACCGCGTGGGCAACTTCGATCCCACACGCTTGGACATTCCAACCCGCCAAAACGCTGGCGAAGGTCTCTTGAATGGATTCATCTTGCCCGCAGGTGCGAACTTCGGCACCATCCAGGGCACGCCGGGCGTGACTCGCTCTACGCTCTTGAGCAACAGCCCCCACAACTTTGCTCCCCGCATTAGCTTGGCCTGGGATCCAAAGGGAGACGGCAAGACCTCCATTCGCGCCGGCTACGGCATTTACTACATACGCACCTCTGGCCAAACGCTCCTTCAATTGATCACTAGCCAGCCCTTCTTCCAGTTGTCTGCCAACGTCTTCGGTGCCACCGGGACTCCGCTTTCAAACCCGTTCCCGAATCTCCCAACAGCCAATCAATTCCCGATCTTTTCGACGCCTCCCACGTTTACCGGATTCGACGCAACGGGTACCCCAGGATTCACCAGCAGCCTTTTGTCCCTTAACCCGTTCGATCGAAATCTTGTTACGCCTTACACGGGCAACTGGAACCTCACCGTTCAACGTGAGCTGCCGATGCACTTCTTCGTCGAAGTCGGCTATATCGGTTCCCAAGGTGTCCACCTTATCGACAGCCTGCAACGCAATCAAGCCCGTCTGGCTAACGCCGCGAACCCCATCACTCTCGGTGGCCAAAACGGCGTCCCTCAAACGATGCTAACCACGAATTCGATTAACGATGTGGAAGCTCGCGCGGGTGTTCTTGGTTTCGATGCGGGTGGTGGTCTCAACGACGTCACCGATTTAGGCCACTCCACTTACAACGCTTTCATCTTCACCGTCAATCGTCGCACCGGAAACCTCTTCCTACAGGCTTCCTATACTTATTCCAAGTCTATGGACAATGAATCCGGTGGTGGCGATCAGGATCTCGGGGGAGCCAACGGCAACCAACTCGACATCCGCGGACAACGCGCAGTCTCTGACTTCAACGTTCCGCACCGCATCGTAACCGCCTATGAATATGCCGTTCCAGGATTCAAGACCGGACGTTTGAGCTATGCGCTTGGCAACTGGTCTATTGGTGGGCTCACTACATTTCAATCAGGACTGCCTGCCTCGATTACCTGCCCGCTCTGCGCTACCAATCTTTTCGGCGTATCGCCCGGGTCAACCTATCCAAACCTCGTTGGCAACTTTGGCAGCCTCGTGAAGAGCGGTCCTCCAGAGAACTTCACGGGTACCAGCCTATTTAACTCCAGCGTTTTGGCCCCAACGCAAGCCTTGGCTGGTGGCACGGTCGTTTCTGGCCTTAACACCTTGGGTGGTCCAGGAAATCAATCCTTCACGATAGGCCCTTCCGGCGGCGCACTCTTCGGCGATCTCGGCAGAAACATCTACCGTGGGCCCTTCCAGCAGAACTGGGATATGTATCTCAGCAAAAAATTCTCACTCACGGAAAAATACAGCCTCACGTTCCGTTCGGAAGCCTTCAACGTTTTCAATCATCCGAACTTCACTACCCCCGGCACCGCATTCGGGACGCCTACGTTCGGAATCTTTTCCAGCACGATAGGCAATCCGCGTATTCTTCAACTCGCTTTGAAGTTTGACTTTTAGACGTAGCTCTCACAAGGATCTTCCGGAGGCCGCATTCTTTTCGTTGCGAAGAGAATGCGGCCTTCGCGTTTTTTTCCACACGTTTCCACAGCTTCCGCTGACCATTTCATCCTGCGTTCACACAGAGAAAACACACCAAAAACACAGCATCCAACCCATTTATTTTCATGATTTTACAAGCCCGGCCTCTTACAACCCCTTTGGATTCATGCTCTTACAGGTGCCCGGGGCCGCGGTCCGCGAACTCAACTCAAAACGTGCTCTCTACACCGTCCTAGTACATGCGTACCTTCCAGAATTGAATCGATTTTGTACCCGCAGTCCTATTGTTCCCTAGACCTCTCCCAGATACACTCTGACTTCGATCAGGAGGTTTTCCTTGACCGGTTCAGAACGCCGCACTACGCAACGCTTCCAAATGCGGCTGCCGCTCACCGTCCGATGGACTACGGGCGCCGCGGTTGGCGAGACAAGCACGGAATCCCGCGACGTCAGTTCGCGTGGCGTCTACTTTTTTCTTTCCAAGGACGTTCGCGAAGGCTCGCCCGTCGAAATTCTCCTGACTCTGCCGAACGAAATCACCTTGGCGGGCCCGGTGCGCGTGCGCTGCCTCGGCCGCGTTCAGCGGACCGAACCGCGCGACGAAGGCGCCATTGGCGTCGTCGCCGCCATCGAACGGTATGAATTTCTCCGCGGCGACAACGACTCGAAGTAGCAGCTTCTCGCCGCCGCCGTTTCGCGTTCCGGCTGCCTCCCGCAGCGACCGGATCGAGGAGTAGCAAGACTTCTTACAAATTTTTTGAAGCAACGGCATCGCCGTAGAAACCGCGATCGCGGCCTGCGGCGCGCCCAGAACGACAGAATTTCTCACAGGTTTCTTGCTCGCTCACTGCGGAGGCGGGCAGGATAAGCCGGGGTCCCTCGGCCCCTCAGCGGAGTGCCCCGGCTGCTTTTTTTCCCCTGCATTCGTGCCATTCGTTGAACAATCCCCCGGCGCTTCATCTTCTCGCTCCGGCCGAACTGCCTCGGGCGTCCTCGTCTTACCATTCACCGCAGGCCGCAGCTTGCCGGACGCCATCTTCTCCAGCGCCCGCAGCCGCTCCTTAAGTTCGCTGCTCTCCAAACGGCCCTCGCGGTACAGCCACCGCAGAAAATCTTCCGCTCGCCGTTCCCCTTTCAGCGAATTGCATTCCGAGCAGCTCGAGACCAGGTTGCGATAACCATTCCATCCCCTCCGCGCCAGCGGAATGATGTGATCGATGCACCGCGTCGCCGATGTAACCCGCCGCAGGCAGTAAAAACAGTAGCCGTCCTCACGCGCGTGAATCGCTTCCCGCAGCGCCCGGTTTCCCATAAAATCGGCTTTCTCCAGATTGGCCGGGCCACGCAAACGCTTTGCCCCTCGCCCTGCGGTTTTTCTCGCCCGCAATCCGCGCACCTCCGCCGGCAAGCGCACTTCAACCGTGTGTCCTCGTTTGCTTTTTTCGGCCAGCCGCAAAGCGCCCTTGGCCGCGAGCCGCCGCACTCCCCCGCGAGCCGCCGCCGCGCCGATGCCCACCCCACGCGCCAGCCAGCCAATCGAAAACTGCAAGCGGTCTTTCCCCTCCAGCCGGCTATGCCGCAGCAGATGCGAATACAACCCCCGCTCGCTCATCGAAAGCCGCAGCCCTGGAATCAACAAATCCTCAAACTGCTTCCATACCTCTACGCCATCCGGCACTTTGTGTTTCATGTTTTTTGTCCATTCGTAGGGGCACGGCACGCCGTGCCCGTCTTGGGTTTATTCCCATGATTAAATATAATGTTATGGTAATCTGCCTTCATGAGCGAAGGGCTTCAGCTCCCCGCCCGTAGATCCATCCGCCTCCAATACATGGATTACTCTCAGCCGGGCGCTTACTTCGTGACGATCTGTGCGTTCCTCAAGCACTGCTTATTTGGCAGGGTCGAATCCGGCCGCATGGACCTCAGTCAGATCGGTGAGATCGTGCGTGCGTGCTGGGTCGATATTCCCAATCACTTTCCCGGTGTCAAAGCCGACACCTTCGTCGTAATGCCTAATCACGTCCATGGCATCCTCGTCATCGAAGAGCGGGCACGGCGTGCCGTGCCCCTACGAGGTGAGGGGCGCTTCGAGGCATTTCGCAAGGCCGTGCCAGGATCGGTTCCCACGATCGTGCGCAACTATAAGGCTGCGGTAACAAAACTCGTGCGAGATACGACTGGCAATCGAGCGATGGAAGTGTGGCAAAGCAATTATTTCGAGCGCGTCCTGCGAAACGGCGAAGAACTCGCCAACGCATCGCGCTACATCCAAGAGAACGTCGCGATGTGGCACCTCGACAAACACAACCCCAACCCGTAGGGGCACGGCACGCCGTGCCCGTCTTCGTAGGGGGGCCGCAAAAAGAAAAAGCCCCGACCAAAGGTCGGGGCGCACGTTTCTCCATCCCCAAAATACCACACCTCCGCCTCATCCACCTTTCTTATGTGCCCTATCCGTTAACACCTACCCTAAAGCCGCGCCTCGTCACACACGCCTCGAACCTGTAGCCGCGATCTTCAAACCGCGGGCTCTTTCCCGGTTTTAGCTGCGCAGACGCATCGCCAGCGCTCCACCAAAGAAAGACCGAAACTTTCGTGTCCAGGTCCGCGTATAGGTTTCAGGAAGAAGCACGCCTTATTCCCCCCTGGATAACCCTGTTGAAGGTCGCCCTGCCGTTGCTAAGGAGGTTGCCCTCCTCACCGAGGAGCAGACACGCATTTACGAGGAGAATATCAAATGAAACAGAACCTCATGTTGCCCATTGCCTCTCTGCTATTGATCCTGCTTATGACGCTGCACCTGACGAGCGACACGACCCACGCCAGGCCCGGGACGCCCGAGGCAGGGGGCTCAACCCTCGTTACAGTGCCTATCCTGGCCCTCTGGCTGTGCGGAGCGCTGCTGCTCGCGGAACGCCGGTCGGGCCACATCATCATGCTCGTCGGGTCGCTCATTGGGATCGTCGTGCCGGTCGTCCACGCGATGAGCCCAGAAGGCATCTTCCACGGCGCGATCGCCAGGTCCAGCCCAGCCTTCTTGTTTGTTTGGACGCTTCATGCGCTGGGCGTGATTGGCCTGTTCACCTTTATCCTCGCAGTACGCGGATTGTGGAGCCTGCGGCGGGGCCAGCCCCGCGACTGAGGAGCGCAAAACGTCTTTGGAACCAAAGTGGGTCGAACTCCGTATATTCGGTACACCATAAGACGGGCAGGGCGGTTCAAGCGTCAGATAACCGTCAGGGAGAGAGGCATCATGAAGAAGGGCAAAACTTTACTACAGGGCTGGTTTCCGGTGGCGGTTTGTATCGCTATGCTTTTCCTGGTGGCGGGTACCCCCGCGTGGGGGCAGGGCGAAAAGCGCACGGTCTTCGCGCCGGACGATTTTCATTGGCAAGGCGCCCTGAAGGCCGGGCAGACGTTGGAAGTGATCAATACCAATGGCGAGATTGACGCCGGCCGCGCTTCCGGGGATGCCGCGCGTGTCGCAGGCGTGCGCGGCGGCAGCGATGACGACCACGAGCTGTTCATCGAAGTGGTCGAGTACCCGGATGGAGTCACGGTTTGCGCCGTCTACGCAAAGGATCGCACGCCGGGGCGCTGCCATCGCGGCGGCGTGTCGTCGGAGTCCGGCAACTGGTGGCATGGTGGGCATCACGCCAAGATTAGCTTTGACGTGCAAGTACCGCGCGGCGTGCGGCTCAATGCGTTGACCACCAATGGCCGCGTCCATTGCCTGAACTTGGACAGCGTGGTGCAGGCGGCGTCGACGAACGGCGACGTAGAAGTCTCGACGAGCGAGTGGGCATCCGCCAAGACCACCAATGGTGGCGTGCGCGTGTCCATGGGCAACGCCAAGTGGAGCGGCGAGTTGGAGCTCATGACCACAAATGGCAGTGTGAATGTGACGCTGCCGGCTTCCGCGGAATTCAAGGTGGATGCCAGTACCACCAATGGCGGGATTCAGACGGACTTTCCGATTACCATACAAGGCCGCTTCGGCCCCAAGT
>Ga0210397_10001972_pt1 | contig 13046 bp, 9 predicted proteins | sample IncBWH2OmetaG_FD_160126 | JGI IMG/M metagenome (GOLD analysis project Ga0210397, IMG submission 160126) | Forest soil microbial communities from Barre Woods Harvard Forest LTER site, Petersham, Massachusetts, United States - Inc-BW-H-2-O ...
AGCGATGTCTTAGGTCAAGTGGGAAGAGTGTTAGGCACTTGCGATAACGATTACGTTTTCGACGTCTTAACCAGAGCTGTCGAACTGCTCGCTAACAAGCCCACCAAGACTGGAGTATTATGGGACCCTCTCCTGATTTACATCGATATTCCAGTCGTTGACGGCTTCTACGTCTGCCTGCCGCCGCACGTGGAAAAGCCCCTGAAAATCAATATCAATAAGAGCCCCAGCTTCTCCAGAAACCAGTTCTTCGAGTTCAGCCTGAACGGTCCTGGCTCCATCGATCCCGAGGCCGGTTACCAGTGGCAGGATCGCGGCTGGAAGGCTCTCCAGAAGCCATGGCCCCTCTCCGGCAATCAGTTCATTCTGATGTCGACCGATGCCAACGACACCAATACGGTGGTCAAGCTCAACACCATTAACCAGGATGGCACCACCAGCTGGATTGACGCGATCATCGGTTACCCCGGCCCAAAGATCTGGGGAGTGCTCGAGGCCAGTAAACCCGTCACTTTAGGCAGCCTTCAGCTTTATGCCGCGCCCTTCGTCATCGAAACTGCACTCGTCGCCACCTGGGCCCCGGAAGTCCTCTACCCGCAATTTGAGTGGCTCAAGCTCAGTCAAACCGGGGTCAGCTGCAAAATCCTCGCACGCCGCCGCACCTACCGGCTCACCCAGCCAACGGACGTCATCCCGCTCTCAAACCGGCAAGCCATCATCACCAGCTGCATCGCCATCAAAGCCTACGACACCCTCAACTGGGATGACGGAGCCACCGCCGAACAAAACGCCCTCCGGTTCCTGGATGAAGATCAAGCTGCGAGAAACCTCTTCCAGAGGGTCTCCCAGGCTGCCGAAACCTCTCCAACGCTTAATCTCTCGATCAACACCCGGGACGCTATCATCGTAGCGGACCTTTACGACGCGGCCTGCGACATCTTCGGCCCGATTGGCCAGCAAAAAGTCTTCGACCGGATGACTGAAGCGGTGGAGCTGTTGGCGAACTATTCCAACTGGGATCCCTTGATCGGTTACGTCGATATCCAGACCTGGGACAGCTTCTACGTAACACTCCCGCAATATGTAGATCAAGTTCTGGCGATCAATGTCAATAAGTCTCGCGGCATCTTCAGGAACCAATGGCACGAGTTTCATCTCAACGGGCTTGGCCAAGACAACGACAATGTCGATGTGGTGGGCAGTAACCGGCCCTGCGGAGGTTGGGAAGAGATAGGTGAGATGCCCTGTGCTTTCCCCCTTTTAAGTCCTTCCTATCTGGTCGCGGCACCTGTCAGTCCGGTCGATAACGGGACTTCGGTTCGGGTCTACGGAATCGATCAAAACGATCTGCCAATCTACTCCAAAGACGGCAATCTAGGCGCAATAATAACTTGTGAACAAGGCTCTTTCGATATCTCCGATCAGCAGCTGCCGTTTAAGCGCATCGACCGGATTTTAATCGGCGCGCCGCAATCCTTTCTCCAGCTCTTTGCGACAGACGGCACCCAGTACCTGCAATCCTTGGGCACCTTCTGGCCCAACATTTCAGAGCCTCGATTCCGCATCATCAAGATCGGGCAACAGGCGGTTACGGTACGCCTCCGGTACAAGAAGCGGCTGGTCAAGATCACCGGCCTGACTGATCCCATCCACATGCGGAGCCGGAGCGCGATGCTCAACGCGATGCGCTCGATCCAGACCGCGATCAGCGATCCGAACTCCGCGCAATTCTTACTCGAAGCCGCCAAAGACCTCCTGAACAAGGAATGGCGCGCCACTCATCCGCAAGAACAAATGGGGATCCAAGTGGACCCTGATACCTGGGGAAGCTCTTTCGTTTCGATGCCATGAGTGCTCAACAGTATCAGTTCAGCATCGATGGCCAGTATACCGGCGGGGTAGACAGCTTGCTCTATCCTACTGACCTGATTCCTGGAACCTACGCGTGGCTGGTTAACGGGATCAATCGAGGCGGGGTGGTTCAGACCCGGCCAGCCAAACGCCGGGTCACCAGCTTCTGCGGTCGCAACGCCCAAGGCGCTTACTGGGTGCGGACGATGGACGACCGCAACTACAAGCTGATCGCTATCGATGGCAACGTTTACTGGGCTCCTTATCCGTTCAAGGTCTGGACCCAGATGGAAGGGGTTAACTTCCTCGCGGATGCGCCAAGGATCTACTTCGCCAACTGCGAACAGGCCATCATCTACGATTCCAGTAACAATATCCAGCTCTTGCCGAACCCCAAGAACATCGTCCTGATGCAGGACGGGACCTCGACCCCTTGTTACTGGGACACCAGCGATTTCAGCAGCGGCTTAGCGGACCTGTCGTATGTCACCGGCAACCCGGCTAGCCCCATTCCGATTGGCACGGTGATGCTCTGGCAAGACAACCGGCTTTGGGTGGTGGTTGGCAACTTAGTCTTCGCTTCTGATTTACTCTACCCTCAGTCCTTCACCGAAAACACCTATCTGGCGGAAGCCAGCGGGTTCCGGTTCCCCAGGCCGGTGGCGCAGATGGTGCCATCTCCGGTCCAAGGGATTTTGGTGGCCACCCAATCCAGTTTGCACTCGCTCCAGAGCTTTATTCAGGATCGGACGACGTGGTCGACCACCCCGAATTTCCAAGCCGACGTCAACCTGGAAATCGGGTTTATCGCCCCCTGGTGCTACGCTTATCTGCACGGGATGCTCTGGTTTTTGACGGCCCGAGGAGTCATCTCTTACGACCGGGCCCTAACCCAGAACCTGACTACCGTCATCCTGACTGCAGACGGCGAAATGCAGCGGTCGAAGCAACTGATGGCTCCTGACGTCACTTTCGCCTGCATGGGGGTCTGGGAGAACGTCCTGATGGTCTCTGTCCCGGCCAGTTGCGTCGACAACCGGCACACCTGGATCCTCGACGGCGGGGTCGCGGAAAAGTTGAATAACCAAGCCGGAATGTGCTGGAGCGGGATCTGGACCGGCACCTATCCGGTGCAGTACACGAGCCCGATCATCAACGGGACCCAACACTGCTACGAGCTATCCTACTCGAGCGGCTTTTTGGCTCTCAACGAAGGGGATTCGCCGTCACCGCAGCCGGAAACCGATTTGCCCCTCCAAAGCTATATCCATCTCTGGGAAAACTACATGCCCAATCAGGTCAGCGATGTGGAATCGACCATTCATTGCTCCTTCGAAACCCGGGCTTTCCTCCTTCAGACTGACGACTATTACCGCTTCGTTTTTGCCGAATTCATGCTGGTTAATATCAAGGGGATTGTCCCGATCCAGGTCTATGTGACAGGGCTAGCCGGTAGTTATCAGCCGCTCTTCTCGACAACTCTTCGAGCAGATATCGGCCCTTGGGGTAACCCTTCAATCGATACCCCGCTCTATTATCTCTCGAAACAGGGCACTACCGAATTTGAGAACTACAGGAGACAGGTACGCCACATGCGGACCAGCGAATTCATCGTTCACGAGTCTCCTGACCAATCGGCCTGCACCGAGATCCAGCGCCTGGACGGGATCGACAAGGCTTTCCAGTTGATGGTCCAGTGGCAGGGAAGGCTGGGAGTCCGCCAGATCAAATTCTTCTATGATCGCCAGTTGCAATCGCCCCAAGGGGTTTGCCCGGTCGATGAAAGTCAAACCCCGCACATTGTGCTCGAGGCTACTTACTAATGAGTAACGGAACCCCGACGACCACCACCACTACTCCAGTTGTTCTGGATTACATGACCGGAATGCCGCCGGTGCGCCATTCCCGCAGTAAAGAGCTGCTCTACGACAGTTTGATGTATTCGCCGGTCTTTATTTTGAACCCCTTCGGCCCCCAGCAATTGAACCTCTCCCGTCCTAACCACCACTGGTAAAATGGCAGACACAAGCATACCCCTAAAGATCTCCATTGCGCCGTTCCCGGAAGGCTTCGAGGGGGACATGGATGAGACCTTCCAGCAGGCTTGCATCCTGATGGAAGCCACGGTGGAAGGGCAGTTTTTGACCGGCTTAGTCCTGCCTCCCGGCTCAACCTTGCCCTCGACCGATCAGGGCCCGATTGCCATGGGTGGGGTCTGGTATTTCTTTGATCCCGTTTCAGGACAGTATCTGCCGCAGAGTCTGCAGGCCAGGGCCGCCAAGAACTACGTTAAGAACAGCTGTTACCAGATCCAGCAGACCGGCTCCGCGCCTGCTCTGGTGGCCGGGGTCACCAAGACCTACGACATGTGCTTGTGCCGGATGACCACGGCTGGAGTCCTGGCCATCGCCAGCGATATCGGGCCGGTGGCCAGCGCGGTCAACGACAACCTCCCGGCAGCTATTAAATACACCGTAGGAACAGTGGTGGCGACTCTGGGAGCCACCGATCTGTACGCGCACGAGCACCTGATCGAGGGTTCTGATATCGCGATGATTCAAGGTGAGCCGTTGACTCTCTCCTTCTTTTGCTGGGTCAATCAGCCGGGAACCTATTCGGCGTACCTCTGCAGCGGGGGCCGTGATGAGTCCTACTGCATGACCTTCACGATGCCCACGGCCAATACCTGGATCCGGGTCCAGATCCCCAATATCCCGGCGATCCCAACCAGCGGGACCTGGAGCTACGGAGAAGGCGTGACCGGAATGTATGTCGGGGTGGTGATGGCTTGCGGGAGCCAATGGCAAACCGCCAATACCGGCAAATGGAATGGGGGCCTCTTCATGGCCGGGACCAGCCAGAGCAACATGTGCTCTGTCACCAATAATCAGATGAAGATCACCGGGATGCGGCTGGAGGCTTCGCCCCAAGCTGGATTTGCCACCGTTAACTCTTTTGAGGCCGATCTGCACGACGCGATCCGGTACTACTGGACCAGCTATAACTATCAATCGACCACGACTGGTGTTTGGGCGATAACCCTTATTGCTCAAGTAGCAGGATTCGCAGCCGGAACACTGCTCTTCCCCAGGCGGATGGCCAAGGTGCCCACCGTGACCGTGTACGACCCAAGCACCAACACCGCAGCCAATATGCGGAACTTGACCACCAGCGTTGCCATCACCGCTTTCGCCGCTCCATCCGCTACTCAAAAAGGTATCAGTTTCTCTGGAGCCATCACCACTCCAGCCAGCGCCAAAAGCGACGTGATCATTGCTAATATCACCGCCGATGCAAGACTTGCCTGACAAATCGAACATCTCCCTCGTGTGCTGCCAGAACGAGAAGGATCTGGCCCGGTACAACGTGGACAAGATCTCCCGCGAGATCTGGGGCGGCCATGTCCCAAGGCTTTTCCCTATCTTCCTCGTCTTCTACAAGGGCACCCTCCGAGGCTATGTGCAAATCGTCCCACAGGCGTGTGTCTATACGACGCTGCACCCCGAACTGATGAATATCCGCGAGTATCTCAAGATCACCCGGAGTTTAATTGCGGAGATCAAGCGGTCCTACGCTAACCCAATCTTCATGCTGTGTGATCGCGCCCTGAACAGTGGCAAGCGAGTCCTTAAACACGTCAGACTCAAAAGAGCCCAGGAAACGGCCTTTATTTATGATGAAAACGCTTATTGAGCTGAAGGAGGGTTGCTAGTATGGGCGGCGGAGGTGGTGGTGGCGCAGCACAGTTCACGGCCCAAGGGGCCCCGCCAAATTTCGATTACCAAAACGCGATGGGCCTGCAGCAGCAGGCAATCGGGGGCGACATTCAAAGCTATGCTCTAAGCGATCAGGATTTTGCTAATCGCTACCCGGCCCTCCAACAGGCGTACCAGAACTATCAGGCCAACCTGAATCAGCAGACGGGTCAAGTGGCCGCCGGTCAGACCGGCCAGAGCGACATCATGAATCAGCTGGCCAACACCATCGCTGGCCGCAACGCTGCCGGAACCACTTCGGATATCGGCAACATCCAGAGTGCGGCGGCGACCGCAGCGCAAGCCACTCAGCCGATTTACAACCTGGGCGCTTCTCAAGCCGGTCTCGCTCAGCCCCTGATTGGGATGGGGCAACAGCAGGCTGGTCTCGCTAATCCCTTGATGCAGACCGCTGGCCAGATCAACCAGTTGGGCGGTCAGCAGGGCCGGATCGGTAACCAGATTAATCAGACCGGCCAGCAAGTGACCGGGATGGCCGCGACCCCTTACAATGTCGGGCAACAACTGCTCAACGAGCCGATTGATCCGCAGACGCAACAACAGATGATGCGTGCGGGGCTCTCCAGTGCCGCCGGAAGCTTGGGTGCGGCTTCTCTGGGCCAAGGAATGGCGGGACAGAGTGCAGCAGCCCGTCAGCTGGGATTATCAACCCTTCAGTACGGCCAAGCGATGCGCGGGGAGGGTATGAGCGACATCGGTCAGGCCGCGTCGATTGCAGGCCAGGGTGGGCAGCTCCAGGGCCTTGGTGCCTCCACTATCGGGGGTGCCGGTCAGACTTACGGTCTCGGCGGCCAGACCACCGGCCTCGCCGGTCAGCAGATCGCCCAGGGCGCGCAAACCATGGGCTTGGGCGGCACTCAGCTGCAGCAGGGAGCGCAAACCTACGGTCTCGGAGCCCAAACTGCAGCCACTGCCGGAGGGCTCTCTAATACCGCCCAGCAGGCCCAAGAACAGTACGGGATGGATACCGCCCAAATGGCATCGACCTACGGCACTATGCAACAGCAGCAGGCGATGAATCAGATGCTCAACATGCAAACGACCGGCCAGCTCTTCCAGAAGCGACCCTTCGGCCTTGGCGGGACCAATATGGCCCAGGCCGATCTGGGGCAAGCCGGTGCATTCAACAGTTTCCAGCAGGCGAATTACGCGACGATGAACGGCATCGCACTCAACTCAGCGCAGGTGCAAAATCAAAACAACCAGCTGGCGCAGCAGCAGCAAGCCGGGATGGTCTCCGCAGGGGTGGGAGCTGCCGGATCGGTAGCCTCGGCTGCCGGAGCCGCTGCGGCGATCTCTGCCATGAGTTGCTGGGTGGCCCGGGAAGCTATACCCGAAAGATGGAAGGAGTTCCGAATATGGATGCTGAATTTCGCGCCTACTTCCTTCAGAAGTATCTACCTGCAGCGCGGCCAGAGTTTCGCTACGAAACTCTCCACGCAACCAGCTCTCAAAGCTATGATCCGCGCCATGATGTTGCGGCTGATCGGCTCCAGGGAACACGACCTCTTTACCTTAAACACTCTGTTGACGGCATGACCCGCAAAGAATTACGTGAACAGGCGGCCAGCGCCATCAACGCTCTTTCCCGCAAAGAGCTGTTGCATCAATTCGGGATCTCTCGGGTCTCGGAATTGACCGGCTTAGACAGCGCGGGGCTGCCAGTCTATACCTGCGTCAGGGCGCTCTCGGAAACAGTCTCGATTCATGCCGGAAAGGGCCTCGATGCGCCTTCTTCACGGGCCGGAGCAATTCTGGAAGGGATCGAATTTGAGGTGGCCGAGCACCCGGTGGGCGACTGGCAGATTGCCCGTGCCATCGACCTAGCGCCCAATAGCTACGTCCCTTTGGATGAATGTTTCCCAACCCGCTCGAGCGTTTTAAACAACCTCACCCCGCTGGCCTGGGAAGAGGTGATCAACGTCCAGAACGGGCAGAAAAAGCTAATCCCCAGCGATCTAGTCTGGCTCAATACCCGCATTGGACCCCAGTCCTTGATGTACTGCCAGATGGGTTCAAACGGGGTCGCTTCAGGCGGCTCAGTGGAAGACGCCATCCTTTCGGGCCTTTACGAAATCATCGAGCGCGATGCTTGGACCCTGAACCAGTACCTGCTCGATAGCGGGTTTTTGCTCAAGCGAACCCCTTTAGTCGGGATGCCACCGCGAATCGACGCGTGTATCCGTAAACTCGAGGCCGCCAATCTGAAGGTTCACGTCTTCGATATCACTAACGACTACAAGATCCCGGTCTACAGCGCCCTGATCCTGGATTTGAGCGGAGCGTGCGCCGGAACCTTTGGCGGCTACGGCTGCCATTTGAACGCCGAGATCGCGGTCATTCGAGCGGTCACCGAAGCTGCCCAAGCCCGGTGCTGCTACATCTCCGGGGCCCGGGATGACCTTTTCCGGCGGCAATTCCTCCTGATGAAACGGATGGATCAACACAAGCTGCACGCCATGTTTCAAGAGCTGCCAATGAGCGGTCCTTTGTCCGAGCGCCGGGTTCTTGATTTCCCTGACGTCAAACAGGAATTGCGCTATCTGCTCAAGCTGATCCGGCAATTCGGAGTGAGCGATGTGTTCGTCAAAAATTTTGGCAGTTACGTGAACGGCGCGGTTCATGTGGTCCGGGTGATCAGTCCACAGTGCGAACCGTTCAGGTTCGATCACTGGTCGCCGGGGTTACGGTGCATCTCTTACGCCCAACGGCGGATCAACGAGATGATCGAGGCTAAACAGGAAGAGGAGAAAGAAGGAGATACATGGAAACATGCCACTGAAAATGAATAAACCAGTCGCCAAAGAAGACATGGAGATGCTCACCGATCCAGCTTTCCGAATCGGTGAGCCCTTTCCTTTTCTTTCCGGTCCGTTTCTCTCTGATCCGTTCCTTTCCGTTCCAATCCGATCCATTCCGGTCCTCTCCTATCCGTTCCGGTCATATCCCTTTACGACATCTTTCGCCGCGCATTTAGCTCAACGCTAGAAAACAAATGCCCACTCCACCCCCAATAGAAGACGAGAAAATCCTCGTTTATCTCGGACCAAGCCTCTCCTGGGCTAAGGCTAAGGCTATTCTCCCTAACGCGATCTATAGACCCCCTGCTCGGCAAGGCGACATTGTTAGTGATATCGTAAATCTCAATCCCAATCGGATTATTCTCATAGATGGTGTTTTCAGAGAGAATTTATCCGTGTGGCATAAGGAGCTTACATACGCTCTTCAGTTCCCTGGGGTGAAAGCGATCTTCGGTACATCTTCCATGGGAGCTTTGCGAGCGGCGGAACTCGATTTCCTTGGCATGATCGGAATTGGTAAAATTTACCACTGGTACCGCGACAGTGTCACCGAAGACGATTCTGAAGTAGCGGTTCAATACGCCGAACGCGAAGGGCCTGACGGGCCGCTTTATTACGTCAATACGGTTCCCTTGGTCGATATCCGGGCCGGGGTCGAGCATCATCCAGATCAGGAACGAGCGCAGGCTTTTTTGGAGCAGATGCGCGGCATTTTCTACATGGATCGGACGCCCAAAGTGTGCGCAGACGCCTGGGGAGATGACTCCTTCCCCTACATCAAACAGAAATCGATGGATGCCGTGACGGCTTTGCGGGACCACTTGATGTACGAATCGGCACCAGCGCAAAAGCCTACTCCAGAGAACCTTTCCCGCTTCTTTCAGGCCCTTTATGAGCGAGATCGGCGCATCCGTGTCAACGGCACGGAAATCCCCCAGCAGCACATCGACGCGTACACGATGCTCCACAATCCCGAATGGGAACGGATCTGCTGGGATTCAGCCAATCAGGATCTGGCCTTGATGCTCTGCGATCACCTCTGCGTGATGGTCTCAATCGATGAGATCGAGCGGGAGAATGTCCGCTTCCAGATCAGGAGCGACATCAAGACTCCGGCAGACTTCGAGAACTTCCTGTCTGCCAACGGCTGGACCCGGCACGAGTACGACCGGCTGATGATCGCCAATGCGCGGATCCGAAAGCTGCAGCACGCCAACACGGTCACTAAAATGTACCGGCGCAACACCCTGGCTATCCTCAACTATCTGAGGACCCATCAGGCGTTTGATTACTGGGCTCAACTGGCTGTCGAAGCCGAGAAAAAGATCCAGAAAAGCGGGGTTGACGACTGGCTGGGGGTGAACCTCGAGGTCCCGGCTTTCGACCTGTTGGCCAAACACTTTGAGCAAGAGGGCCTGGAGCTGAAATGCAACAACGAAGAATACCTGCTGGAGACAGGATTCTCAAATCTGACCGAGCTGGGAGTGGCCCTGGCACGCATCGCCGCCGGTAAAGGAGAAGAGTAATGGCAAACACCCTGGATCCCAACAGCCCTGCAGGCCAGTACCAGCAGCAGCAAGCGCAACAGTATGGGCTCACCGTTGACCAGCTGAATCAGTTGACCGCGCAATATCCGCCCACCTATACCGCGAACAGCCAAGGCGGCCAGTACGGGATGAGCGCCGGTGGTTCCTATGGACAAAATCCGGCACTGACCAACGTGCTGAACACTTTGCAGGCCCAAAAGCAGTTTGGCCTGGGCAGCCAGCAGCAGGCCCCTGCTCCATCCACCCCGGGCGGGGTCAATCAAGACCCGACCTATGGCGCGGTTAATTTGGGAGCCTCGGCACTCTCCAAGGTTGGGTTTGGTGGTGCCAATGGCGGTTTCGCAGTCTATAACCCAACCCCGGGCCAGATTCCGCAAGGGTCCAAAGGCGGGGTCGCTCAGGTCGCCTCTCCAACCACCTCTACTCAAGTCCCGAACTACGAGGGCCCAAACACCCCTGGGGTCATGAGCGCGGCCCCGATGCCGCAGGCGGCCACAGGCGGGACGCCCACTCCGACAACTCCCGCCAACGCTCCTGGGCAACAAGCTCCGGCCACTCCCTATGCCACTGCTCCGGCGGCTCCTGGAGCCACTGCTGGTGCGATGCCGCCTGTGCAAGCGCCATCCGCACCTGGGCCGATGGATGACGCGGCTCATCAGCAAGCCCTGGCTCATGCCGGAATGTCTCTCTACTCCCATTTCGGTGGCGACCCGCATTCGGCCAGTCCGCAGGACATTATGAACTTTCACAGCCAACTGCAGAACGTCATCGGAGGAATAGCGGGAGCGGGAGCACCGGCCTCTTCTGCCGGTCCCGGAGGAACCGCTTTGGCCTCTGGCGGCCCACCTCCCACCGGCGCGGTGCAAACACCCGTCAAACTGGCCACTGGCGGAATGGTCCCGGGCCGAGGGAACCAGGACACCGTTCCGGCACTTCTGACCCCAGGCGAATATGTGATTCCCAAACAGCAGGCCGCCCAGATCTTTGGAGGCCGTACACCAGTCAGGATGGCTGATGGCGGTTTTGTGACTGATGACACTGACGAGCCGTCAGAAGCTCGCAGAAAATCGATTGCCACCAATCAGATGACCCCAGGCTCCTCCCAACCCCAGTCGGGAGGGGAAGCAACCCAGCAAACGCCCTCCTCTCCGGCTCCCGCAGCTCCTGGAGGCGGCAACCAGGGTTACTGGTCGAACTTGGTTAACCAAGTCCAGAACCGGGCTGGAGGAGGCGCACCCGCTGGAGGTTGGCCAAGTCAGACCCCTTCCGTAGCGCCATCCTACGATATGCCCAGCGATCCTGATCCCGACTGGCAGTATACCGGCGCTCAATCAGCAGCGGGACCAACTGGAGCTGGTGGAGGCACTGCCAATGCCGTAGCTGGTGGTGCCGATATTGCCAGTGGACTGATGTCAGGGCTCCAGAAAGCCGCTGATACCTACGCAAAAAGCATCGGTAACTGGCAGAATATAAGGCAGGATTTTAACGCCCCAACTACCTCTGGAGCGCCAGCTGCCACCTTCTCCGAGCCTCAAGCGCAACAGCAAAAGCAAGGGATGGTCAACCCGATGTACGCAGCACAGCTGCAAGCGATGCAAGGAGTCTAAAATATGGCGAGTTCCGAAACTCAATTCCAGCCAGCCACTATCCAAGCCACAGGCTATTCGCCCAGCGAATATCGTCCGGTATCTATCAATGTGCCTACAGGTGCAGGTCAGCTCTGGGCCGGGGTTGGCAGAACAGCATTGGATGCGGCCAGTCAGTTCAATCAGACTGCTCAGATGATGCAGCAATCGCCGCTGAACCCGGCGGTGCACGCGCAGATGGATTATAACGTCGCTCAGTACGACGCGGCCCAGCAGCATATCAAGGACGTACAGGCAATGGGCCCACTGGGTCAGGTGGTGCAAAAAACCGGCCCTCAAGGGCTGGAAACGGTTCCTATCGCGTCCATTCAAGATCCTACTCTGGCAGCACGGTTGACGGCGCAAATGGGGCTTACTCCCAAGCCGGGTGGTGGTGGAAGCGGCCCACCTCCAACTGTCAATAATCCTGCGGTCCAACAGCCAGCTTCGCCGCAAGATCAAGGCCAATCAGATTTACAGCAACACCCCGAAAACTATTTCCTAAATCCGGCTACAGGCAGTTACGAACGACGAGCGGATGCACCGCCGATTCAAGCCCAGCCACAGCAGGTTACCCCGCAGCAGAAGGGGCCGCCCACTCCGAGTCAGATGGTCAAGCCGCAAGCATCCGCTGCTCCGGCTGCTCCGGCCAGTATGAGCGACATCGGCCTTGTTCCATCGCAAGGCGGCAGCACAGCTGCATCGACGGCTGGTGGACCAGGACAACTCAACACCGGCCAGCCCCAGGACCCAGATATCGTAGCCACGCCAGCGCAGCAGCCCAGCGGTTCAATCTGGAACCCGATGCGGCCAGCGCCAGCCGCGCCTCCGGCACCAGGAGCACCCCCAACCCCGCCAGCACAACCCGCGCAAGGCCAGAGCCCTGCTGCCGCTACCCAAGCCGATCAAGCGGCGATGCAGCAGTGGCAGCAGCAAAACGCGCATCCAGTGATGTCCAGCCAGGATGCGCTCAGCTGGATGAAGCAACAATCTACCTTAGCGCAGGATGCCACTTACTTGCCAATGGGAGGTCCCGGTGGAGCACCGGCTTTCGCATTTCATATGAAGGGCGGTGGCATCAACACGGTGCCGGTCTCCCAAATGGTCTCAAGGGGAGCTGGGCCTCTAGTAGCGGCCCAGAACACTTCCCAGGTAATAAGTGCGACCGATCAACAGCAGCAGGGCGGTGACCAGGGCCAGCCACCCGTCGCACAAACGCCGCCTAATATCTCGCCGCCGCCACCGGCTAACCTTCCACCGCCAGCTCCCACAGGACCTTCCCAGAACGGACAGGTTTATAATCCGCTTCCGCCATCTCCTGGCCCCAATGCCCCGCCAGCTCCCGGTGATTACAATCCCGCGCCCTATCGCAATGCCGTCGCTCAAGCGACTGCCAACCCGCAGAACCTGATGGCGCAAACCGCGCCTGCGGGACAGCCAGCTCAG
>Ga0210397_10001975_pt1 | contig 13022 bp, 13 predicted proteins | sample IncBWH2OmetaG_FD_160126 | JGI IMG/M metagenome (GOLD analysis project Ga0210397, IMG submission 160126) | Forest soil microbial communities from Barre Woods Harvard Forest LTER site, Petersham, Massachusetts, United States - Inc-BW-H-2-O ...
TTTTATTTTGTTCTTGAAATGTTCCATTCAGGTGCTAGGCTTCGAGCAGAGGTTGTAGAACGAGGGCATCACTATGTTAAAGTTTGGTTCGCGGCTGGTAACGGGCAATTTCGCCGTCATCGCCTGCCTTCTGTTGGCGGCGCAGATCGGAATGGCCGCAACATCAACGGCTTCCGCGCAGGACCGCCGGCAGAATACGCCCGGCCAGTTTGATTTCTACGTGTTGTCGCTGTCCTGGTCGCCCTCCTTCTGCGAAGCTGCGGCGGAACGCGGCAATACCGGGCGCTCGCAGCAGATCCAGTGCGGCGGACGGCCGTATTCCTTCGTCGTCCACGGCCTGTGGCCGCAATACGAGCACGGCTTTCCCGATTATTGCGAGCGGCCCGCGCCGCGGCTCGACCGGAACATCATGACCTCGATGCTTGACCTGATGCCGGCACCGGGACTGATCTTCAATGAATGGGACAAGCATGGGACCTGCTCCGGGCTCGGGGCCCGGGCTTATTTCGAAACCATCCGCAAAGCGCGCGCCGTCGTGAAGATTCCCCCCGAATTCATCGAATTGGCCGATCCGAAGACCATCTCGCCCTCGGAAATTGAGGACGCCTTCATCAAAGCCAATCCAGGCCTTTCAAGCGATGCGATTGCCGTCACTTGCAGCCGGACGCGCTTGAGCGAGGTGCGCATCTGCATGAGCAAGGACCTTCAGTTCCGTGGTTGCGAGGAAATCGACCGCCGCGCCTGCAAGCGCGAGCAAGTCGTGATGCCGCCGGTGCGCGGCGGCTGAGCGGTCCGCACACGACCGAATCTCTCGCCCTCGCCGGGTTGCTTCGCAAAAGCATGATCCGCAAAAAGTGTGCGGCGGTTTTCCCTCGCGACAAACGCGAAGGCGTTTGCGCGGAGATCATGCGCTGGCTTGCCCTGATATGGTAACTGCTTGGCATGAACTATCGTCACGCGTTTCATGCCGGCGGCTTTGCCGATGTCGTCAAGCACATCGTGCTGGTGCGCATCCTCAACTATCTCCAGGACAAGCAGGCCGCCTTTCGCGTGATCGATACCCACGCCGGCGCCGGCATCTACGATCTCGCCGGCGAGGAAGCTGAGCGCGGCGGCGAATGGCTCACAGGTATCGCGCGCATCATGCAGGCGCGATTTTCGCAAACCGTCCTGCCGTTGATGCAGCCCTATCTCGACATCGTCAGGGCCCGCAATCCCCAAGGCGCGCCGCTCAAAACCTACCCGGGCTCGCCGCTGATCGCGCGGGCGCTGTTGAGGCCTCAGGATCGCATGACGGCATGCGAGGTGGAACCGAACGCGCGCAAACAGCTCATCGGCGCGCTGCGCCGCGATGCCCAGGCGCGCGTTGTCGACCTCGACGGCTGGAGCGCATTGACGGCCTTCGTACCGCCAAAAGAACGACGCGGCCTGGTCCTGGTCGATCCACCCTACGAGCAGAGAGACGAATTCGAGCGCCTGGCCACCGGATTTTCGGTCGCCTTCGCAAAATGGCCGAGAGGATGTTACCTGCTCTGGTATCCGGTCAAAAACCGCCGCCCTACCGACGAACTGGCGCGATATGTTGCGAAATGTGTCGAGGCCGCCAAGCCACCTGGGAAATGCCTGCGTCTGGAGTTCAGTGTCGCGCCCGGGGGGTCTGGAACCGGTCTGACCTCAGCCGGTCTTTTGGTGATCAATCCGCCGTGGACACTGATGGGCGAACTAAAGGCGATACTACCTGAACTTGAAAAGCCGCTCGGTCAGGGCGGCGCCGGCCGGTTCAGGCTCGAGACGCCTAAACCTTAGCCAAGCAGTCCGTTGCCGTGAAAAGTCCGTTAGGCAATTGGCCGGGAACCGTATTATGCTCAAGCCATTGGGATCGGCTTTACGTTCCGCTTCCGTGAATGGCAGCGGCGGAGTGACAAGGCCACTTTTATTTTTCAAGGCGGATTGCAGATCATTTTCCTCGTCCGCCGGGATGGCCAAGCTTCCGGCAGCGAATGTCCGGTCGGCCGGTACGCGGGGCCGCGTAGCGGCGGAGCACGACGGGGGAGGAGTTTTCCCGATGGCCATGACTGGAACAGTCAAGTTCTTCAACGGCGAGCGCGGCTACGGCTTCATCAAGCCCGATGATGGCGGTCGCGACGTTTTCGTTCACATCACAGCTGTGGAGCGGGCCGGGTTGAAGGATCTGGCTGAAGGACAACGCATCTCGTTCGAGGTCGAACCGGACAAGAAGGGCAAGGGGCCCAAGGCGGTCAACCTCGTGATTTCTTCCTGAGACGTTTCTTCCTGAGACGTATCGGCGCTAAGTTCACGACCGGGGCTGGCTCGAATTTCGACGCGTTTGCTTCGACGCGCGCCGGCGGACGCATCGTCCGAAAACCCCTTTTTTGAATCCTTATTGCGTGCTTGTTGGAGCAAAAAAATCCCGGCCGGGTTACGGCCGGGAGTTTGTGTCCGGAATTTTCTTGCTCTCAGAAGTGATAGTTCACCCCGGCACGGATCAATCCGAACCGATTGCCGTTCTGGATGCCGGTGATGGTGAAGGTGCTGTCGTTGAGATCGACATAGAGGTATTCGAGCTTCGCGCTCCACCTCGGCGCGAACAGGAATTCGGCGCCCACGCCCGCAGTCCAGCCGGCGTTGGTGTGGCTCTCCGACAGGCCGAAGGTCTGGCCGGTCAATTCCCCGAAGGCGAGACCCGCCGTGCCATACAGCAGGATGGTGTTGAAGAGATAGCCGGCCCGGCCGCGCACCGTGCCAAACCAGGGATTGGAAAACTTCCAGGGGGCGAACGTGTCGGAAGCGCCGCTGGCCTGGATATCCGCCTCGACGCCGAATACCCATGGATTGAGGTGCCAGTTGAAGCCGGCCTGCACACCGCCTGCGATTCCAGATGGCTGGGTCAAACTGTTGTCGACCGAACCCCAGGTCCAGCCCAGATTGCCGCCAAGATAGAGCCCGGCCCAGCTGTCGACACCGAGGACAGGCCGATTGTACGTATATCCGTAAGGCAGGTCAGCCGCCTGTGCCGAAACGGCCCAGGTTGCGGCGATCAACGCTACCGCGCGCAACGTGATCCTGCTCATCACTCACTCTCCACAACACGACCGCCGGGACGCTTCGCACGCCTTCAAGGGACGGCGGCGACCACCGGCCCGGTTAAGGAATTTCACGTTTTATCGGTAAGATTTATCGAGACTTTTAAGTTAAAGGGTTGTTAAGACACGGCGCCGGCCGCTTCTTAGTCTTAAGAGACTGTTAAGGGCGCAAAATCCACCTCAGTTCCTCGATGGTCTTTTTGCGGCGGGCGCCGCCGGCCCGCGACGAGGCGAAGCGTGAGCTGATCCCTTGTCACCAGCTGGCACGCGATGAAACGCAAAACAGTCGTCCACTTATGCGGATCGCGCGCTGGCGGCAGGCGACAACGGCGCTTAAATTCCAGACACCATGGCGCACGATTCTACCGATCAGGCAAAAGCATCGTCAGGCCGGCGGAAGGCCGCGGCCGGTTCGGACGCTGCTCGTTCGCAACCCGACTTGCCGCAGGACAGGGCCGCGGATATCGCCGCGGGCGATATCGACCCGGCTACCGTCAACGCCGAGGAAGATGAGGACGAAGCGCAACTGCCGGAGATTACCAAGGAAGCCAATGAGGCGGTGGCTGAAGGCCCACTCGCGATCGGGCACGCTGCGATCGAAAACGCGGTGCGGCTGGCGCCGACCTCGCCGGGCGTCTATCGGATGCTCAATGCGGCCAACGATGTGCTCTATATCGGCAAGGCCAAGAACGTCCGCAAGCGACTCGCTTCCTATGCCAGGGTCACGGCACCGCAGCCGGCGCGTATCTTGCGCATGATCGCTGCGACCTGCGCGGTGGAGATCGTCTCGACTGCGACCGAAACCGAGGCACTGCTGCTCGAAGCCAATCTGATCAAGCAATTGCGTCCGCGCTTCAACGTACAACTGCGCGACGACAAATCCTTCCCCTATATCCTGATCACGGGCGATCACTGGGCACCGCAAATCCTCAAGCACCGTGGCGCGCAAACCCGTCCTGGACAGTATTTCGGGCCGTTTGCTTCAGCGGGCGCGGTCAATCGCACCATCACTGCGCTCCAGCGCGCCTTTCTGGTGCGTTCCTGCACGGACGCATTTTTCGAAAGCCGCACGCGGCCCTGCCTGCTCTACCAGATCCGCCGTTGTTCGGGACCCTGCACCCGCGAGATCGATTTTCCCGGCTATTGCGAGCTCGTGCGCGAAGCCAGGGAATTCCTGTCCGGCCGCAGCCAGGCCGTGAAACAACAGCTCGCAGCCGAGATGGAAAGGGCCTCCGCGGAGCTCGAATTCGAAACCGCAGCCGTGTTTCGCGACCGCCTCGCCGCGCTGTCGGCCATCCAGTCGCAACAAGGCATCAATCCACGCACCGTCCAGGAAGCCGACGTATTTGCCATCCATCAGGAGGGCGGATATTCCTGTGTGGAGGTGTTCTTCTTCCGCACCGGGCAGAACTGGGGCAACCGCGCCTATTTCCCGCGCGCGGAGAAATCCTTCACAGCCGAGGAGGTGTTGGCCTCGTTCCTCGCGCAATTCTATGACGACAAGCCTCCGCCAAAGCTGATCCTGCTCTCGCATGACATCGAGGAAGCCGAGTTGATGGCGAACGCCCTTTCCATCAAGGCGGGCTTCAAGGTCGAAGTCTCGACGCCGCGGCGCGGCGAGAAGAAAGAGCTCGTAACTCATGCGCTCACCAACGCGCGCGAAGCGCTGGGAAGAAAGCTCGCCGATACCGCAACCCAGGGCCGCCTGCTGCAGGGGCTCGTCACGACGCTTGGCCTGCCGCAGCCGCCGCGACGGATCGAGGTCTACGACAACAGCCACATCCAGGGTGCCAACGCGGTCGGCGCCATGATCGTGGCAGGTCCCGACGGCTTCATCAAGAACCAGTACCGCAAGTTCAACATCAAGTCGGAAGGGCTGGCACCGGGCGACGACTACGCGATGATGCGCGAGGTGCTGCTTCGCCGCTTCAAGCGGCTGCTGACCCCCGCGGCCGAAGGCGATGCGGCCAGATCGCGGCCGGAGGACGATTCCTTTCCGCAATGGCCCGACCTCGTCATCATCGACGGCGGCCGCGGCCAGCTCAATGCCGCCCGCGAAGTTCTCGACGGTCTCGGATTGGGCAAGGTCGCGCTGCTCGCCGTGGCGAAGGGGCCTGACCGCGACGCCGGACGCGAAACGCTGTTCATGCCGGACCGCGATTCAATCAAGCTCGAGCCGCGAGATCCGGTGTTGTACTTCATCCAGCGGCTGCGCGACGAGGCGCACCGCTTCGTCATCGGCTCGCACCGCAAGTTGCGCAAGAAGGACATTCGCGAGGCGGGATTGCAGGAAATTCCCGGTATCGGCCCCTCACGCAAGCGAGCCCTGCTGCTCCATTTCGGAACCTTGAAGGAGATCGAGCGGGCCTCGGTCGCCGATCTTGGCAAGGTTCCGGGCGTCAGCGCAGAAAGTGCACGCAAGATTTTCGAGTTTTTCCACGCCCAGGCGGGGTAAAAAATGAGATTTGCGTCATCCTGACGCGACGGATCATGTATGTCATGCGGTTAACCTTCATGCTTCGGCGGTATTGGTAAGACGGATGAACATCGCGACCACAAGGGGGATGGCCAAAACCTCGCTGTCCCTGCCTAATATTTTGACCTATGCCAGGATTGCCGCCATCCCGGTGGTGGTCGGCTGCATCTACGTGCAGGCGATCATGGATGGGCCACTGTGGCTAAGGTGGGTGGCGCTCGCCGTCTTCATCGCCGCAGGCGTCACCGATTTCCTCGACGGCTATTACGCGCGGATTTGGGACCAGCAATCGGCGTTCGGCCGGATGCTGGACCCGATCGCTGATAAGCTCTTGGTGGCATCATGCCTGCTGATGCTGGCCGCCGACGGCGTCATCCATGGCTGGACGCTTTGGGCGGCCATCGTGATCCTGTGCCGCGAGATCCTGGTGTCGGGCCTGCGCGAGTATCTCGCGGGACTTCGCGTCAGCGTGCCTGTCACCAAGCTTGCCAAATACAAGACGACGATTCAGCTCGTGGCGATCGGCTTTTTGCTCGCTGGCGAGGCCGGCGATCAAATCTTCCGGTACACCACCCAGATCGGCCTGTTGCTGCTGTGGATTTCGGCAATCTTCACCATCTATACCGGCTGGGATTATTTCCGTGCCGGCATTCACCACCTCATCAAGGAGGATGAGGGATGAAGGTCAAGTATTTCGCCTGGGTGCGCGAACGAATCGGAAAGTCGGAGGAAATGGTCGAGCCGCCGCCGAGCGTTCGCACCATCGAGGAACTGGTGGCGTGGCTGGCAAGGCGCGGCGAAACCTATGCGCATGCCTTCGAGCAGCCGAAAGTCATTCGCGCCGCGATCGACCATGCCCATGTCAGGCCGGATGCCACCATCGCCGGCGCGCACGAGATTGCTTTCTTCCCGCCGATGACCGGCGGCTAATCGCGATGTTCCCATGACCGCCAACGTCTCCATTCGCATTCAGGAAGCCGATTTCGACATTGCGCGCGAGATAACCGCGCTGACGAGCGGCCGCACCGACATCGGCGCTGTCGTCAGTTTCAGCGGAATTTGCCGCGGCAACGAGGACGGCCAGACCATCGCGGCATTGACGCTGGAACACTATCCCGGCATGGCGGAGGCCGAGATCGCGCGGCATGTCGAAACGGCGATGTCACGCTGGCCTATCAGCGGCGTCAGCGTCGTTCACCGCGTCGGCCGCATCGCTCCCGGCGAAAACATCGTGCTGGTTGTGACGGCGTCTGAGCACCGCCAGGCCGCGTTTGAAGCCGCCGAGTTCCTGATGGATTACCTCAAGGCCAACGCGCCATTCTGGAAACGCGAGGAAGGCGCCGGCGGGACGAACTGGATCGCTGCGCATCACCATGACGATGAGGCCGCGGCGCGCTGGACCAAATCGTGATGGCCAAACGCGCTAAAACTCCCGCGCGGCGTTCCCGCGCATCGAAAGTCGCCAAGGCGGCGCCCGTCGAGGCCAAGGCACCGCCCATCGAGATGGTGACGCTGCTCGATTTCGTTCGCCTTGCGGCGAGCCGCTTCGTGGAGGCGAAGCTGGCGTTCGCCCACGGCACCAACGATCCGGTGGCGGAGGCGGCGTTCCTGGTTTGCGAAACGCTCAACCTTCATCCCGACAAATTCGACACCTTCGCGGCGGCGCGGGTCACTTCCCTTGAGGCACGATCGATCCTCGAGGTGATCGACCGACGGATCAGCTCCCGCAAACCCGCCGCCTACCTCGTCAACAAGATCTACATGCGCGGCCTGCCCTTCTATGTCGACGAACGCGTAATCGTGCCGCGGTCCTTCATCGGCGAGTTGCTTGATTCGCATTTCCCCGGACATGACGACGGAGCCGGCGCGCTGATCGAGGATCCCCGCGCAGTGCAAAGCGTGCTCGACCTTTGCACAGGTTCCGGCTGCCTTGCGATTCTGGCAAGCCGGAGTTTTCCGAACGCCCGGATCGACGCAGTCGACATCTCCGGCGATGCGCTTGATGTCGCCGCGCGCAATGTTGCCGGTTACGGTCTTCAAGACCGAGTGATGTTGCACCGCGGCGACCTGTTCGAACCGATTGGCGACAAGCGTTATGACTTGATCATTTCCAACCCGCCCTATGTCGATGCCGAAGGCATGGCGGAATTGCCGCTCGAATGCCGCGCCGAGCCAAGGCTTGCCCTGGAAGGCGGCGTCGACGGCCTCGACGTCATCAGCCGCATCGTCAGCGCCGCCAGGCGTCACCTGATGCCCGACGGCGGGCTGTTGTGCGAGATCGGTCGCTGCCGCCCGGCGCTCGAGGCAGCCTTTCCGCTGACCGAATTTCTCTGGCTCGAAACCGAGGATTCCCAGGGCGAAGTATTCTGGATCCGCCGCCGATCTCTGAACTTCCAGATGAGCTTGAAGAATCCGGCGGCAAATCCTTCAAAACCGCCGGATTGATCGCAAAACATCCGTTCATGGCATTCCAGTCGCGAAGCTGCTAGATTCGAGGCAACGTACATCCGAAAAGATTGAAGAGGCCTTCATGCTGGACAAGAGCCCGCACCCCAACGCCGTCAACGTCCCCAACGATCTGGCCGCCCACTGGATGCCCTTTACGGCGAACCGGGCCTTCAAGAAGGCGCCACGGCTGCTGGCCGGCGCCAAGGACATGCATTACATCACCGTCGACGGCCGCAACATCATCGATGCCGCTGCCGGCATGTGGTGTACCAATGCGGGCCACGGCCGCGGACAAATTTCCGAGGCGATCGCCAGGCAGGCTGCGGCACTCGATTATGCGCCGCCATTCCAGTTCGGCATCCCGCAGGCGTTCGAACTTGCCAGCCGGATTGCCGAGCTTTCGCCGGCCGGCCTCGATCACGTCTTCTTCTGCAATTCGGGATCGGAAGCGGCCGACACCGCGCTCAAGATTGCGCTGGCCTATCATCAAATCGCGGGACAAGGCAGCCGCATCCGCCTGATCGGCCGCGAACGCGGTTATCACGGCGTAGGCTTCGGCGGCACTTCAGTCGGCGGTATCGTCAACAACCGCAAGATGTTCGGGTCACTGCTCACCGGCGTCGACCATCTGTCGCACACCTATGACCGCGAAAAGCAGGCCTTCAGCAAGGGCGAGCCGGAATATGGCGCTCATTTTGCCGACGAGCTGGAACGTCTGGTCAACCTGCACGGTGCGAACACAATCGCCGCCGTGATCGTCGAACCGATGGCGGGATCGACAGGCGTGCTGCCGGCGCCCAAGGGCTACCTCAAGCGGCTGCGCGAGATCACGCACAAACACGGCATTCTGCTGATTTTCGACGAGGTCATCACCGGCTTCGGCCGCCTCGGCTTTGCCTTCGCGGCGGAACGCTACGGCGTGCTGCCGGACATGATCACCTTTGCCAAGGGCGTCACCAACGGCGCGGCGCCGATGGGAGGGGTCGTGGTGCGCGATACCATCCACGACGCCTTCATGAGCGGCCCGGAACATGTGGTCGAGCTGGCACATGGCTACACCTACTCGGCCCACCCGCTGGCCTGTGCCGCGGGCCTGGCGACACTTCAGATCTACCGCGATGAAAATCTGTTCGAGCGGGCACGAATGCTTGAACCCAAATTTGCCGACGCCGTGATGTCGCTGAAAAACGAGCCGAACGTGGTCGACATCCGCACCATTGGCCTTACCGCCGGGATCGATCTTGCCTCACGTCCGGATCAGCCGGGCAAACGCGGCTTCGACGCCCTCAACAGCGCATTTTTCGACAACGATCTGATGCTGCGTATCGCGGGAGATACGCTGGCGCTGACCCCGCCCCTGATCGTCAGCGAAGACCAGATCGGCGAGATCGTGGACAAGGTCGCCAGGGTGATCCGCGCGGTGGCCTGACCGCCCGGCTTCCGGCGGACGAAAAAACAAGAAGAATCGTCCGCCGAATCAGCAATGGTGGTAGGATCGGCGCGCGAGGGGCAAAAGCAGCACCGTTTCCGGGGGACGATTGCGCTAGATGATCCGCATTTCCACGATTTTCATCGCCATATGCATGGTGCTGGTTGCGGCATCGCTTGGCCTGGTTGTGTATTCCGTCGCGGGGATAAGCGGAACGGAATCGGCGATCGTCGCCCTCACCGCGCTGACCTTTCTGATCCTCTACAACGCGGTGTCGATGCGGCTGCGCGACCGCACCGATGTCGGCAGCCAGATTGCGGACTTGTCGCGCGGCACCGCCGACCTCGCGCGTCAGGTCGCCGAGTTCGGCCGCAGGCTCGCGGCGGTCGAGGGTCGGCTCGCCTCGGCCAATTCGGCAAGTGCCGACCGCATCCAGGCGGTGATCGGCGAGATCAGCGAACTTGGCGTGCTGGTCAAGCAACTCGCGGTCTCGGTCGCCGGCCACGACGACATCCTCTCCGCAGGCGTGCCTTCGGCTACAGTTGGCGCAAGGCCGGATCACGAATCACCGAGGGAATTGCCGGCTGCGGTCGTGAGCCCGAAAGCTATGACGGCAGCGGCAGGGCCTTCGGCGGCCGAGAGCCCGAAGGAAACGCCGACGGCCCGCGAAACGCAGATGCTTGCCGCGGTGAGGAGCGCCATCGACGCCAACCGGCTCGACATCTATCTGCAACCGATAGTGACCCTGCCCCAGCGCAAGGTACGCTTTTACGAAGCGGTGACGCGGCTGCGTAACGAGGACGATTCCATTCTCGCGGCGGAGGATTTCGTCACCATCGCGGAAGCCGGCGGGCTGATCGGACGAATCGATCACATGGTGATGCTGCGCTGCGTGCAGGTGCTGCGGCGGTTGATGGTTCGCAACAAGGACGTCGGTGTCTTCTGCAACGTGGCCGCAGCCACGCTGGGCAGCGAAGGCATCTTCGCGCAAATCCTCGACTTCCTCGAAGCCAACCGTGCGCTTGCGCCGTCACTGGTGATCGAGTTCAAGCAGGCGACATTCCGCAATCTCGGGGAGACGGAGATCGAGCATCTGGCGGCGCTGGCACAGCGCGGCTACCGCTTCTCCATCGATCACGTCACCGATCTGCGGATCGAACCGCGCGAACTGGCCGACCGTGGCGTCCGCTTCATCAAGGTACCGGCCGCGCTGCTGCTCGATGCGAAGCAGTCCTCGACATCGGACATTCATGCCTCCGACCTCTCGGATTTGCTGGGCCGCTTCGGCATCGACCTTATCGCCGAGCGGATCGAGGGCGAACGCTCCGTCGTCGATCTGCTCGACTACGACGTGCGGTTCGGACAAGGCTTCCTGTTCGCGCCGCCCCGGCCGATACGGCCCGAAGCAGCGCCTGCCAACGGCGCGGGCACGCCGCACAAGGCGCAGGAGCTCAGCGGCAATGCAAGGCCTGCGGCCGTCGATGCCCCGCTGATCGAGGCGTCGCCACGCGCGGGCGGCAATGCCGCGCTGGCCCGCCGCGTCGCCGGTCCGGTGTGAACGCTCAGAGGGTTGTCGGAGTTCTAGCCCGCCATGAACACCCTGAGATTTGCCGAAAGGCTGCGCGACCTTGTCGGCGGCGTGGACGTGCTGCTCAGCGACATCTGGGGCGTCGTTCACAATGGTCTTGCAGCCTTCCCGGACGCCTGCGACGCGCTTTATCGCTTTCGCGCGCAGGGCGGCACCGTGATCCTCATCACCAACGCGCCCCGCCCGGCGGATTCCGTGCAGCGACAATTGCGCAAGCTCAGCATCGCAGACGACACCTACGACGCCATTGTCAGCTCGGGCGACCTGACACGGCATTTCATTGCCGATCATCCGGGAAAGAAAATGTTCTGGATCGGCCCGGAGCGCGATTACTCGATTTATCGCGGCCTGGATGCGTCGCTCGCACCGCTGGAGAAGGCCGACTACATCGTCTGCACCGGCTTGTTCGACGATGAAACGGAATCGGCGGAGAACTATCGCGCGATGCTGCTGCAGGCGCGCGAACGCAAGCTGACGCTGGTCTGCGCCAACCCCGATATTGTCGTCGAGCGAGGCGACCGCCTGATCTATTGCGCCGGCGCCGTCGCCGAACTTTACCTCGAACTCGGCGGCGAAGCGATCTTCTACGGCAAGCCGCACCGGCCGATTTACGAGCGCGCCCTTGCACTCGCCGCCGAGCGCCGGGGTCATGCCGTGCAATCAGGCCGGGTTCTTGCGATCGGGGATTCGGTGCGCACGGATCTGGCCGGCGCCCACGGCTTTGGAATCGATTGCCTGTTCGTGACCCGAGGCATCCACGCCGAAGAATTCGAAGGCATCGATCAGCTCGATCCCGGCTCGGTCATGGAATTGTTCGGCCATCCACCCCGCGCAATGATGCGCGAACTGAGGTGGTAGGGCTCTGCCGCTACCTTCCGTGCGTCGTCCCGGCCAAGCAAAGCGCGAGCCGGGACCCATAACCACCGACGGATCGAAATGAGCGTGCTGGAGCCCCATCCGACATAACGACGAACACAAGTGGTTATGGGTCCCTGCCTCCGCAGGGACGACGTCGAGGAGGTTGAGCCGGGGCGAGGGAAAACTAGGCGTTCGCCAGGTCCGGAAACACCGCCTCGATCTTGGTCTTCAGCGTCGCGGCGTTGAACGGCTTGACGATATAATTGTTCACGCCGGCCTTCTTCGCGGCGATCACATTCTCGGTCTTGGATTCGGCCGTTATCATGATGAAGGGCGTGGTGGCGAGGTTGGGATCGGCCCGGACCTCCCGGAGCAGGTCATAGCCGGTCATCGGCTCCATGTTCCAGTCGGAGATGACGAGCCCATATTTCTTGCTGCGCATCTTGTTCAGCGCCGCCGATCCGTCACTGGCGTCATCGATATTTTCGAACCCGAGCTGCTTGAGGAGATTTCTGATGATGCGAATCATGGTGTTGTAGTCGTCCACCACCAGAACCGACATCGACAAATCAACCGCCATCTTGATCCCCTGCGCAACGCGGAAAAGGCCGAAAAAGCCATTTCAAAAGCCTGCCGGAGAGCCATCGCCACCCCGCAGTTCGTACCAAGGACTACCATCAGCCATTAAACAGCCCGTTAACCGGGTACCTCCAAATCGACCGGGGTTCGCTACTTAAAGGTGCGAAAAGGTCCCGTGGCTTGACTTCATCGCGCCCCCCAAGTCACGGTCCCGCGCCCACCGGACAGATCGAAGAATTAAGAAGATGGCGGCCGACTTTACCGTGATACGCGACGATACCCCTGCCGACTTGATCCCCAAGGGAATGGTCGTTGCCATGGGCAATTTCGATGGTGTCCATCTCGGCCACCGCGCCGTGATCGATGCCGCTGTTCGGATGGGGCGCGCCCACGGCAGGCCCGCACTGGCCGTGACATTCGAACCGCACCCGCGCAGCTTCTTCAGCCCGAACACGCCGCAGTTTCGCCTCACGGACGAGCCCGGCAAGCTGCGCCTGCTGGCGGGGGCCGGGCTCGACGGCGCAGTGGTGATGACGTTCG
>Ga0210397_10001980_pt1 | contig 13005 bp, 15 predicted proteins | sample IncBWH2OmetaG_FD_160126 | JGI IMG/M metagenome (GOLD analysis project Ga0210397, IMG submission 160126) | Forest soil microbial communities from Barre Woods Harvard Forest LTER site, Petersham, Massachusetts, United States - Inc-BW-H-2-O ...
AGAGTCGTCCGGTGCACGCTTTGGGCACGGAAGATCAGGTCGGCGAAGGGCGCTGCGAACAGCGCGGCGATCTGCGCGCGCGTCCAGTCGTGGCGAACCGATCCGTCACGGAGTTCAGGAGCAGGAGCGTTCATCGATCACCGATTTGTCGTGCTGATTTGTAGAGTGGGCGCCCAGCCATTATAGGGGCGGGCAGAAACGCGCAAGTTGGCCGCATGCCGTCGCTCGATCATTTCGCAAAGACCAAGCTGGCGGCGCTGGAGGCGGTGCATTTACGCCGTTCGCTTGTGGAAACCGCGCGCCATGACGGGCTGTGGGTGACGCGGGGGCAACGGCGGCTGCTGTCGTTCTCGTGCAACGATTACCTGAACCTGACGCATCATCCGCGCGTCAAGGCGGCGGCCGTCGCGGCGGTGGAGACCTATGGCGCCGGCGCGGGCGCCTCGCGGCTGGTGAGCGGCAATCATCCGCTCTACGCGGAACTCGAAGCGCGCCTCGCCGCGCTGAAGGGAACCGAGGCGGCCTGCGTCTTCGGCTCGGGCTATCTCGCCAATGCGGGGATCGTGCCGGTGCTGGTGGGCGAGGGCGACCTGCTGCTGGTCGACGCGCTGTCGCATGCCTGCCTGTGGGCCGGCGCGCGGCTTTCGCGTGCGACGGTGTCGACCTTCCGGCATAACGACGTGGCGCATGCGGCCGAGCTCCTGGCGGCGCAGCGCGGCGCGCATCGCCATGCGCTGATCGTGACCGACCGCGTGTTCTCGATGGACGGCGACCTGGCACCGCTGGCCGAGTTGTCGGCGCTGGCACACGCGCATGACGCCTGGCTGATGAGTGACGACGCGCACGGCCTCGCGGTCGTACCGGGAGGCAATCCCGCCGATATCCAGATGGGCACGTTGTCCAAAGCGCTGGGCTCTTATGGCGGCTATGTCTGCGCGTCGCGGCCGGTCATCGACCTGATCGCGACGCGGGCGCGTACGCTGATCTATTCGACCGGCCTGCCGCCGGCGAGCGTGGCGGCGGCGCTGGCGGCGCTCGCCGTGATCGCGGACGCGCCGGCGCTGGCGGCGCGGCCGCTGGCCAAGGCGCAGCGTTTCGCGCGCGCGCTCGATCTCGCGCCTGCGCAAAGCCCGATCGTGCCGCTGGTGCTCGGCGATGCGGCGGCGGCACTGGCGGCGTCGCAGCGCCTGGAGCGCGAGGGCTTCCTCGTCGCCGCCATCCGCCCGCCGACCGTGCCGCCCGGCACGGCGCGGCTGCGTTTCGCCTTCACCGCCGGTCATCCCGACGCAGAGATCGCGCGCCTGATGCGCGTCGTACAGGAAAGCATCCTCGCATGAGCGCGTATTTCGTCACCTCGACCGGCACCGACATCGGCAAGACCTTCGTCACCGCGGGCCTGATCCGCCACCTGCGCGGCGCGGGAAAGAACGTGAGCGCGCTCAAGCCGATCGTCAGCGGCTTCGACGTCGCGACCTCGGCGCTCAGCGATCCGGCCGTGCTGCTGGCGGCGCTGGACGAACCGGTCACGCAGGAGGCACTGCTGCGCCTGTCGCCCTGGCAGTTTGCGGCGCCCCTGTCGCCCGACATGGCGGCGGCGCGCGAGGAGCGCAGCATCGATTTCGAGGAATTGGTCGCGCTGTGCCAGAGCGCCGTCGCCGCGGCGGGCAAGGGTACGCTGTTCATCGAAGGCGTCGGCGGCATCATGGTGCCGCTCAGCGCCCGCTACACGGTGCTCGACTGGACGCGCGCCCTCAACATCCCGCTGATCGTCGTCGCCGGCTCGTATCTCGGCACGATCAGCCACACGCTGACGGCGCTGGAGGTTGCGGCGCGCGCCAAGCTGAAAGTCGCGGCACTGGTCGTCAACGACAGCGGCGACGGCGCCGTGCCGCTGGACGAGACGGTGTCGACGCTGCGCCGCTTCGTCGGCGTGCCGATCGTCACCATCCCGCGCGTCAAGGCGCCGGTGGCGGCGCGCGCCGAGTTCGCGCGGCTGGCAGCGCTGCTCTGAGATGAAATCGGTTCAGACCGTCACCCCGTTCGCTTTCGCGCTCGGACGGGCTGAGACGCGTTTGTGCCAGGCGCTCAGATGCGTGAAGTCCTCCGGGATCGGCATGTTGACGAATTTGGCGAAGTCGAGGCCGCAGAGCAGCACGATGTCGGCCATCGAATAATAGTCGCCGACCAGGAACTGGCCGCCGCCGGAAAGCTCCTTGTCGAGCCACTTCATGGCGCCGCCGACGGCGCGGCGCATATGGGCGCCGTATTCCTTGAACTGGTTGGGATTGACGACGGCGGTGCGCGGGTCGTCGTTGATCCAGACCTGGCCCATCGGCGTCCACAGGCGAAATTCGCTGCGCCGGATCCACATCTCGACCTCGGCCATCTCGAAGGGACTGCGGCCGAACAGCGGCGGCGTCGGATGCAGCGCCTCGAAATAGCGGCAGATGGCGACCGATTCCGAGAGGAAGCGGCCGTCGTCGGTCTCCAGCACCGGCACCTGGCCGAGCGTGTTCTTGGCGACGAAGTCGGGCGCCTTGTGCATGCGCTCGGCCATTTTGGTATGCACGCGCTCGACATTGGCGATGCTTTTTTCGGCAAGGTAGATGTGGACCTTGCGCGGGTTCGGCGCGGGGTAGTTCTCGGTGTAGAGCTTCATGGCGGTTTCCCTCGTTGGCGGATGCGAAATGCTAGACGCCGGCCGGCCAAAAGGCTAACAGGACGGCGGATCGCGGGCGTGGTGGAACTGGTAGACGCGCTGGACTCAAAATCCAGTACCGCAAGGTGTGTCGGTTCGATTCCGACCGCCCGCACCAGCCTTCGCTCGCGAAGCGGGAGAAGGCGTCCGTACGCCGCGCGCCACGGCCCGGCCGGCGCCCAGGTTCCCGCCGCGTAACCGCTTGTTCACCAGTTCGGCGATCGTTCGGGCGGATTTTTAAACGAATACGCCGCCCATGCGTAGTCCCTCTGCAACCACGATGAGGGGGCTCGCTTGGCATTTCTGCCGTCCTTGCATGCGCCGCTGCCGGCAGCGGCGTCCCGCGCGCCGACCGATCCGGCCATCCTCGAACTTGCGCGCACGGGCGTCCTGCCCGACCGCGATTTCGTGCTGCGCTTCTTTCCGGTGTTCGATTTCCAGCGCGGTGTCGTGGCGGCGCTGTTCTGCACCCCGATGTATGCGCGCGCCGGCGCCGAAGCGATCTACGGTCACCAGGCGCTGCACGGCCTGGCACCGGGCGAGGGCGCGGCGGTCGATTGCGCCATCCTCGAGCATGCGCTCGCCTTCGCCGGGCGGCTGCGGCGGCATGGCGTCGTCGCGGCGGTCGGCGCCTCGGTCAGCTTCGCAACGCTGTGCGACCCGAGCGGCCGCGTCGCCTATCGCGAGGCGCTGCGCACCGCCCATGCGCGCGACGAGAGCTATCTGGTGATCAAGATCGAGGCCATTCCCGAGACGACGGGCGGCCAGCGCATCGGCGAGATCGTGTCCTGCGTGCGGGCGCTGGCGCCGCGCGTCTTTGTGCACCTTCCCGGCAGCCACGTGCCGCTGGGCGGGCATGAGCCGCTGCATGCGGCGGGGTTGGTGCTGTCGATGCCGGCGCGGCTACCGCAGCACGGCATGCAGACCGAGGCGCGATGGCTGGTCCGCACCGCGGCGCTGCAATCTGCGCTGGCCTGCATGGACCATATCGGCTCGGACGGCGAGCTGGAGATCACGCGCGCCGCCGGTGTCCGCTTCGTCGCCGGTCATGCGCTGGGGCGCCCCGCGCTGGCCGCCGCGGCGCCGCTGCAAGACATCCGCGAGCAGCTCTACGGTGCGGCAGAGGCGCCGGCGCGCGCGTTCAGGTAGATCGGATTGCCGACCAGCAGCAGCCGTCCCTTGGCGTCGCGGATATCGGCGCGCAGCCAGTGGCGCCTGCCGTCGAAGGCGAGCGTGAAGCGTTTCGTTTCGTCGGCGCCCGCCAGCGCCGGATCCGCGAGCGGCGCGATGTTGTGGCCGTCCTCGACGAAGCTCAGCGTATCGCCTGCGACGCCGGCGGCATGGACGGCGAAGGTTACCCGCTGCCGCGCGTCCACCTTCAGCGCATCGCCCATCATGACCTCGCCGCCCCGCGCCGTGAACTCCAGCAGGCGGTCCTTGCCGCCGTCGACATCGACGAAGACATGGCCCTTGCGGATGGCGTCCAGGATCGCGGCATCGGAAAGGTTGTCGGCGTAGACGACGGTCGTCGGATAGCCGACGGCATCCTGCGGCGCCGGGCCGCTGTGATTGTCGCTGCCGCCGATGGCGGTGAGGCGATAGCCGCGGTTCAGCAGCGCCTCCCAGAACGGGATGCCCGAGACCGGGTTTTCGGCATTGCCGAACAGCGCCGTGGCGCCGCCATTGACGATCTCGATCGCCTGGACGCGGGCATAGTCGGTGTCCGGCACCATCCAGCCGCAGCCCATGCAGATCTCGCCGCTCGGCAGCAGCGGATGGTTGATGGAGAGCAGGCCGTGCAGCGCCGCGACCTGGTCCTGCAGCCTGGCGAAGGTCGGCACTTCGGCGCCGCCGAGGCGGAAATCGATGAAGTCCGTCGGACCGAAGACGTTGGCGTGGCCGTGGAAGGTCGTGATCTCGCGCCCCGGCAGCAGCAGCAGGCGGTCGAACAGCGGCTGCAGCTCGCGCTCCGCCGCGAACTGCGAATCCGCGTTGTGGTCGGTGACGGCGATGAAATCGAGGCCGCGGGCGGCGGCGGCCTCGACGGTCTTGTAGAGCGGGCACGGCACCTTGGCGCCGCCCTGGCTGAGGCATTCGCCGTCGCTGTGGGCGCTGTGCATGTGCAGGTCGCCGCGAAACCAGGCCGGTCCGGCGCGCAGCGGCGCATCGGAGAAGGCGGAGACCGCGAACGGCGTGCCCGGCGGGTCGAGATGGATGCGCGCCTCGTAGTCGGCATGGGCGTCCTTGCGGATGTTGGGGATGCCGAGGATCAGCTTCCACGCGCCCGGCACAATGGGGCCCGGCAGGTAGGACGGCGTCGCGTCGGTCGCCGACAGGGTGAAGCTCGCCTTGTTGCCGCCGCTCCAGCCGCGAAAGCGCTCCGGATCGAACAGGCCCAGATCGATGGTGGTGTGCTGCTCATGGCCGGTAAAGGCGAAGCGGATCGTCAGGCGGCCGATGCCGGCGGGCACGGTAAAGGGCAGGGTGCGGTAAGTCTGGTTGTCGGCGCCGGCAAGGCTGCCTTTGAGCACGATGTCGGGCGTCCGCTCCCCCGCCACGCAAGCGCCCGCCGGCCCGAGCGCAGCGGCGAGCAGGACGATCCATATGGCGCGGCGGCTCAGCATGGTCCGCTCGCCTTGGTGCCGGGGCGGAACGGGCAGACGTCCTGGCGATAGCGGACCAGGTCTTCCGCGCAGGGCTGACGGTTCGCGAAAGCGGCCAGATGGGTCTGCATGTCCTCTTGCAGCGTGCGGCTGAAGCTCGGGTCGGGCGCGTTCAGCGCGATCCTTTGCGTTGCCGTGGCGGCATCGAAATCGCCGCGCCGCGCCTCGACGCAGGCCTTGGTGTCCCAGAAGCTCGCCTGCGGCCAGAGCGCCGTCGCCCGCGTGCTGTAGGCCAGCGCCTTTGGGTTCAGCGCCGCGTCCGGCCGGACGGCGGCCAGGAACCACGCCACACGGTTGTAGGGCGCGGGATTGTCGCGATCGTAGCGGATGGCTTGCTCGAACGCGGCGAGCATGTGCGCATAGTCCGGATCGACCGCCGGTGCATGCAGGAACTCCAGGCCCATCGCGTCGTAGTAGTAGGACACGATCTGGTTCTCTGTCATGTCGGCGAAGGTGTGTCCGCGCGACAGCGACGACGCCGGCACGCCATGCGTCTTGTAGAAGGAATCGACGTCGAGGTCGCCGGCGACCGTCTCGTCGACGCCGTCCATCGTGTCGAAATCGAAGCGGTGGCGCTCGTCCACCGTCCAGCGCACGAAATCGTGGCCCGGAATCTCCACCAGGTGGAGCGGATAGTGCATGACCTGCGCCACGGCGAGGTAGAGGAACGAGGCGATGTCGCAATCCACGACGTAGAAATTGCTCGTGGCGCGCTGTTCGATATAGGTCCGCCGCCGCCGGTTGTGGCTTTGTGCCAGGAGTTCCGACCGGTCGGCATAGGCCGTGGCGCCGAGGCCGTCGCTCAGCAACGGCACCAGGCCATGGCCCGGATAGACGAAGCCGCTTTCGACCAGGACGCAGTCGATAAGGTGCAGCGCCGCCCGGCCGTATGCCATGTCCTGTTCCGCGGTCCGGGCGTTCGGCCGATAGGGACCGAGGCGTTCCAGCTCGGTCGCCGATCTCGCGATGACCGTATCGAGGTTCAGGTACATCTGCGGCGTCACGCGGCCGAGGACTTTTTCGTCGTCGAGCAGGCGATGCGTAATGGTGTCGTAGCGGGGCGTGTAATGCGCCGGCGCGCTGGCAAAGTCCGAAGACGCAAGCGGCTGTGCCGGGCAGGCGATCCGCGACGGCCCTTCGGAAAGCGCCTGCGGCGTTTCGGAAAGCCCCTGCGGCGCTTGGGCGCTCCGTACCGCTGTTCCCGCGACGACGATAAGGCCGGCAAGGGCCAGCAGGCCGTGAACGGCCTTGCGCCTCAACATGGCGCCCACCCGGCGCGATAGGCGACCGACGCGATGGCGTGGTCGGCGCTTTTTGTGACGACGATGTCGGCGGCGGCGCGGTCGCGGACGATGTGATCGCGCAGATTGGGCAGGTTGATGGTCGTCCAGACGCGGCCGGCGAAGGCGCGGCGTCCGGCGTCGTCCAGGTCGCGGAAGGCATGGTAGAAACTTCCGGCGTCGTCGCGGCCGGCCAACATCAGCGGCAGCAGCCTGTCGGTGAACCAGGTCTCGATCGCGTTTTCCGCGGCATCCAGATAGATCAGGCAATCGATCAGGCGCGCGTGGCCGGCGCGTTCCACCTGCGCCAGGTGCAAGCCATCGAGAATGACGACCGCGGGGTTCTCGACGATCTGCGGATTTTCCGGATCGACGTCGTAGGCGACATGGCTATAGCGCGGCACCGCGACGCGCGCGCCGCGGCGGATGGCGGCGAGCGCGGCACGCAGCGCCGCGACGTCGTAGGATTCCGGAAAACCCTTGCGCAGCGACAGGCCGCGCTCGGCCAGCGCCGCGTTGGCAAAGAGAAAGCCGTCGGTGGCGACGCTCTGGACGCGGGGGCGCTCCGGCCAGGCTTCGACGGCCGCGCGCAGCGACGCGGCGAAGGTGCTCTTGCCGACGGCGACGCTGCCCGCGATGCCGACGACATAGGGCGTGCCGGCGGCGCGGCTCGCCGCCGAGCGCCGGCGAAGCTCTTCGCTCAGCGAATGGTGTTCGGTCATGGCATCCCCGTCGGCGGCCGGACTATGCCATGAAAAATACTGAAGTGGTCGCTTGACAATTTTGGCCGCCGCCTCAATAGTGAAGTGTGTACTTCAGTAATAAGCGGAGAAAATCATGGCCGAACATACGGTTATCCACAACACCTTCGTAATCCCACGCTTTTATCCCAAGCCGCCGGAACGCGTCTTCGCGGCCTTTTCCGATCCCGCCAAGAAGCGGCGCTGGTACGCGGAGAGCAACAGCCATGAGGTGACGAATTTCGAACTGGAGTTTGTGCCGGGCGGCGTCGAGCGCGCCGCGTACCGCATGGGTGCGATGACGCCGTTTCCCGGCGCGCTGCTGGAGAGCGACGGCCGCCATCTCGACGTCGTGCCCCATGCGCGCATCGTCATCGCCTCGGCGATGTCGCTCGACGGCAGGCGCTTCTCCGCGTCGCTGTGCACCTTCGCGTTCGCGGCGACCGCCACGGGTACCGATCTCGTCTTCACCCATCAGGGTGCGTTCTTCGAAGGCGCCGATGGGCCGCAGATGCGCGAAGGCGGCTGGCAGGCGCTGCTGGACCGGTTGGGCGAAGAGCTGGCGCGCTGATGGCGGAGGCCCGGATCGATATCGACCGGCTGTTCCATGCGCTCGGCGATCCGACGCGCCGCGCCATCGTGGACCGCCTGAGCGCCGGTCCGGCATCGGTGTCGCGGCTGGCCGCGCCGCTCGCCATCACGGTGACGGCGGTGTCGCAGCATCTGGCGGTGCTGGAGCAGAGCGGCCTTGTGAAGACGCAGAAGAGCGGCCGCGTGCGCCTCTGCCACATCGAGGCGGCGGGCTTCAACGCGCTCGAGCGCTGGATCGGCGAGCATCGCGCGCGCTGGGATGAGCGGCTGGACCGGCTGGGCGACGTGCTGAACGACGAAGACTAGCCGGCGGGCTTTCCACCGCCGCCGCGATGGCCGAATATTGCCGCGAAAGGGGAAAGCCATGACCACGACGAGCGCGGACATCGCCGCGCGCCTCGAGCGCCTGCCGCCTGGCCGGGCGCTGTGGACGCGCGTGGTGCTGCTGTCGCTGGGCGGCTTCTTCGAGTTCTACGACATGTTCATGTCGGCCTATGTCGCGCCGGGGCTGGTGAAAAGCGGCATCCTCACCGCCACCACGCCCGGCCTGTTCGGCACCACGGGCATTGCCGGCTTCGTCGCCGCGTTCTTCGCCGGACTCTTCATCGGCACGGCGCTGTTCGGCTTCGTCGCCGACCGCTTCGGGCGCCGCAGCATCTTCACCGTCTCGCTGCTGTGGTACACCGCCGCCGCCGCCGTCATGGCGTTCCAGACGACGGCCTTCGGGCTCGACCTGTGGCGCTTCATCGCCGGCATCGGCATCGGCGTCGAGCTCGTCACCATCGACACCTATATCGCCGAGCTGGTGCCGGCGCGGGTGCGCGGCCGCGCCTTCGCCTTCAACCAGGTGGTGCAGTTCAGCGCCATCCCCGCCGTCGCCTTGCTCGCCTGGCTGCTGGTGCCGATTCGGCCGTTCGGACTCGATGGCTGGCGCTTCGTGGTGCTGGCAGGCTCTGCCGGTGCGCTGGCGGTGTGGATCATCCGCCTTGCCGTGCCGGAAAGTCCGCGCTGGCTGGCGCATCACGGCCGCCTCGCCGAGGCGGAGGCCATCGTGGCGCGCTTCGAAGCCGAGGCGGCCGGCGAAAGCGGGCCGCTGCCCGTGCCGCTGCCCGAGCCGGTAGGCGAGGTCGTGCGCGGCCATTTCGGCGAGATCTGGCGCAGGCCCTATCTCTCCCGCACCGTGATGCTGATCGTCTTCAACCTGTTCCAGACGGTCGGCTTCTACGGCTTCAACAACTGGGTGCCGAGTTTCCTGATCAAGCAGGGCATCGCCGTGACGGCGAGCCTCGGCTACACCTTCGTGATCGCCATCGCCGCGCCGTTCGGGCCGCTGCTGGCGGCGTTGTTCACCGACCGGATCGAACGCAAATGGACGATCGTCGGCGCCGCGGCCTCGGTCGCCGCGTTCGGCCTCGTCTTCGCGCAGATGCGCCTTGCGCTGCCGCTGATCGTGTTCGGCGTCCTGGTGACTCTGTCGAACAACATCATGTCGTTCTCGTTCCACGCCTACCAGGCCGAGCTTTACCCGACGCGCATCCGCGCCCTCGCCGTCGGCTTCGTCTATTCCTGGAGCCGGCTGTCGACCGTGTTCAGCGCCTTCGTCATCGCGTTCTTCCTCGGCCGCTTCAACGTCGGCGGCGTCTTCGCCCTGATCGCCGCCAGCATGGCGGTGGTGATTGCCGCCATCGGCCTGTTCGGGCCGCGAACCCGCAACCTGCCGCTGGAAGCGATCTCGAAATAGCGGCGTGGGGGCGCGACGCAACGCCGAAGCGGATGTACGTTTTCGTACAGAATTACACCTGTCGCCGCCCGCAACAGGCGCGGTAAATTGCAGCCGGGCGCTGAGAAAATACCACTGTGAGCAATGGCCTCGACAGACGAAGGCCTTCTGCCGGCTTTGCCTGGCTCTACGGGGTTGCGATCGCCGTCGGCCTCGGCTTCGCCGTGCTCTACCTCCTGGGTTCCTGCGCCCTCGGAGGCGGCTGCTGGCCGCTGAGCCCGTAATCGCCGGGTTCCAAGAAAATCCGAATAAGTTCAATATCTTACGACAAAATCAATAAAATCAATTTTTCCCGCTTGAAAAATCAATTTTATTGATCCATATCTGAGGGGCAGCGGAACTTTGGCGCTCCTAAGATGGCCAAACCCAAGGACTGGCAGGAACTGACGCAGCTGACCCAGGGCGCGCCTCTGGTGGTCGAGCGGGTGCGGCTGGCGGACCGGGACGTCGCGATCGAGGGCGCTTTCGAGCTGCCGCAGCTGGCGCGGCTGGCGCTGGAGGACCAGATCTTCATCGCCGCCTTCGTCAAGAGCCACGGCTCGATCAAGGAGATGGAGAGTGTCTTCGGCGTCAGCTACCCGACGATCAAGGCGCGCCTCAACCGCATCGCCGGGCTGCTGCAATTCATCGACACCGATCCCGCGCCGCCGCGCAGCGAAATTCTGGACCGCCTGGCGCGCGGCGAGATCACCGCGTCCGACGCCATCGCAGAACTGGAGGGCAAGTCATGACATTCCTGCCGCCGATGCTGGCCATCGTGCATGTGCTGCCGCGCAGGATGCATCGCGGCATCCGCCTGTGGGTGCCGCTGTTCCTGGTGTGGCTGCTGCTGGCGCCGTTCGTGCTGGTGCTGCTGCCGGTCTATTTCGTGGTCTGCGCCGTGGTCGACATCGCGCCGTTCAGGACGCTGGGCACGATCTTCGCCGTGCTCGGCAGTCTCAATGGCACGCATGTCGAAGTCGACAGCCCCGCCGCCTCCGTCTTTATCCACGTCTACTGAGGCCTCCGGCTTCAGGGCACGTTTACTGAGAAGGACATCGCCATGAGCGAGAACCGCCGTCAGATCCTGGACATGCTGGGCCAGGGCAAGATCACCGCCGACGAAGCCGAGCGCCTGCTGGCCGCGCTCGAGAAGGAGCCCGCGGCGCTCCCCACCGCGCCCGCCGGTCCGAACGGCAAGATCAAATATCTGCGCGTCCTGGTCGACGGCAAGGACGAGCGCGAAGGCCCGGTCAAGGTGAATGTGCGCGTGCCGGTGATGCTGCTGCGCGCCGGCGTCAAGCTGACCTCGATCATCCCGCCCAGGGCTCGCACCGAGGTCAACGACGCGCTGCGCAAGGAAGGCATCGACGTCGATATCGGCAAGCTGACGCCCGAGAGCCTCGAGGACATCGTCGAGCAGCTGCGCGAGCTGCAGGTCGACGTCGACAGCGAACGCGCCAAGGTGCGGGTGTTCTGCGAGTAGCCCGCGCGATCAGTCCGGACGCAGCGAGCTGGCGCGGCGGTTCATGTCGAAGTCCTTGAGGCGCGGCGAGTCGTAGTTGAGCGTCACGCATTTGCCGCCGAAATCGTCGGCGGCGCAGACCAGCCAGCGGCCGCGCACGCGCGCGCTCTGCGCCCGGTCGTTGAAGCCGTAGCGGCTGAGATCGCGGACCGGCCGGTCGATGTCCACCGCATGGCCCTGGTAGTTGGGCGCGCTGTAGAGCGTGATTTTCGGCCGCGCCAGGACGGGCGTCGCCGCCAGGGAAGCGGCCGCGACCGCCGCAAGGATCGTCGCCGATAGTTTCATGACCGTCCCCACAAATCCGCGCCGATGCTATACCAAGGCGAAGGGTGCGTCAGCCGGGCGCGCCGCGTCGGGAGGCGCATGAACTACCGCCACGCCTATCACGCCGGGAATTTCGCCGATGTCGTCAAGCATCTGGCGCTGACGGCGATCCTGCTGCATCTGCGCAAGAAGGACGCGCCGTTCGCGGTGATCGACAGCCATGCGGGGCGCGGCCGCTATGACCTCGCCGGCGCGGCGGCGCAGCGCACCGGCGAGGCGGCGAACGGCATCGCAAGACTGGCCGGCATCGCCGATGCCGCCGGCGCGCTCGGCGCCTATCTCGGCCTGGCGCGGGGTGCGGACTATCCCGGCTCGCCGCTGATCGCCGCCTCGCTGCTGCGGCCGCAGGACCGGCTGGTGGCCATCGAGAAACATCCCGAGGAGGCCGCGGCGCTGAAAGCCGCGCTGGCCCGCTTTCGCAACGCCCATGCCGAGGAAGGCGACGGCTACAAGCGGCTCGCTGCGCTGCTGCCGCCGCCGGAGCGGCGCGGCCTGGTGCTGATCGACCCGCCCTTCGAGGCGCCGGACGAATTTCCGGCCGCGGCACGGGCGCTGGCGATGGGATTGAAACGCTTCGCCACGGGCGTCTATCTGCTCTGGTTTCCGATCAAGTCGGCCGGCGAGGCGCACGCCTTCTGCGGCGCGGTGCTGGCGGCGGGCGCCAAGCAGGCTTTGCGCATCGATATCGAAATCGGCGACGCCGGCAAGGCCATCGGCGGCAAGACCCGGCTCACCGGCGCCGGCCTCATCGTCGTCAACCCGCCCTATGGCTTCGCTGCGGAGATGCGGGCGGGCCTGGCGACTATTGTGCCGCTGCTGGCGGACAAAGCCCGCGCCGACCTGCGCGTGCTGGCGGGTGAGGCGGATTAGCCAAGATCGCGCCAAAACGCCCGCTCCAGCATCGTCAGGCGCAGCTGGCCGCGCTTGAGCAGGGCGTCATGGAATCCGATCAGGCTGAAACCCGCGCGCTTGCGCGCCGCCTCGCGCAAGTTCAGGAGCGTGGCGCGGCCGAGCGCCGGGCCGGCGGTGAAGCCGGGCTGCACGATGATACGGTCGACCTCGTTCTCGAAGCTGTCGGGCGCGTCGCCGGCGATGGCGAAGAAGCGCGCGATCGCGGCCTCGCGGCTCCAGCGCTGGAAATGGATACCGGTGTCGACGACGAGTCGTCCGGCGCGCACCAGCAGCGATTGCAGGAAGCCGAGCTGCGCCATCTCGTCGCCCGCGAGCAGGCCGAGTTCGTCCGCGAGCTGTTCGGCATAGATCGCCCAGCCTTCGAAGAAGGCGTTCGGCATGGCGCGCAGGCGCAGCGCCGGCGGCGCCGCATGTTCCTGCAGCGGCAATTGCAGCAGGTGGCCCGGCAGCGTCTCGTGATGCACGACGGTGGGCAGCGACCAGCTGGGCCGGCGGCGGATGTCGCGCAGGTCG
>Ga0210397_10001984_pt1 | contig 13002 bp, 9 predicted proteins | sample IncBWH2OmetaG_FD_160126 | JGI IMG/M metagenome (GOLD analysis project Ga0210397, IMG submission 160126) | Forest soil microbial communities from Barre Woods Harvard Forest LTER site, Petersham, Massachusetts, United States - Inc-BW-H-2-O ...
ATGCAGGAGCTTTGATTAGGCGATGCGGCTGCGACGCGCATTGATAAAGGAACGAACGCAGAAAAGGACATAGATCAGGCTAAAGAGGCCGAGCGCAGCTTTCTCTTCAACGGCTACGGGGTACGGAAAGGACACGCCACGCGAGAGCCGGATCACGTCGATACATGCGGGGATCATTCCGAGAAAGACAAGCAGAGCGACTGTAACGGAGATGTGCATCCAGAGCATACGTTTTTTGCTGTCCGGAGAGTTTGCCATCATTCCGAAAAGGATAAACAAGAGACCAATACCAACGGGAATCAAGGCGGTTGGATGTGCGCTGCCGGTCGCGAGGAATCCGAAGATACCAAGGACAAGGAGCAGAATGCCGAAACCAATGGTGAGCTTTGCCATGATGATTGTTCCTCGCGGGACGCAGTCTCAGAATACTGGAGGATGCCCACAAGTGCATCTCAGAATGCTTCCCCGAGGCTGACGTAGCTCGCCTTGCTGTTACTTCCCCACGCATAGTCAAAGCGCAGGTTGATATGGTTTCGCTTGGCAAGAACGAACCGAAGGCCAACACCACCACCCGGTTCGGCCTGAGTATCATTGAAATCTCTCCAGGTGTGAGCCACTGCACCGGCCCCGGCAAAGGCAACCGCGCCGATACGCCAGAATAGTTCGCGGCGGAACTCAACCTGGCCGACCAGCATGCGGTTGTCACGAAACTGCCCTATCTGGTAACCGCGAAGATCCTTCGAAAAGCCGAGGGTGCAGATGTCGTAAAAAGGAGCGGCTTCGGTCACCATACAGACAGATCCGTGAACTGCGAAGACGTTTTTGCTACCGAAGCTGAGGTATTTGTTGTAACTCACCGTGAGATTTTGATAAGTCCTCCTACCGCCAACCGCCGGCCCATAAAGATCGCCCAGGATATCGAGGATGGAGCCATCGCGCGGATAGAACGTACTGTCGCTGGTATCCCGCATGGCACGGCCTCCAAAGGCTGCCGTTCGCAGATGAAGATCACTTGGAAGAGGAACCGGCAGATCGTCCGGATTGAACTTTGTCGAGTTTAAAGAGGTGTCGCTTGAGATCCAGTGATAACGTGGACCAACATACCAGCGGCGATAGACGCGGATCTTCGGCTCGATAAGGATGGCGCTGGAGCGTTGGGCAAGAGGAATGCTCTTACCCGCCGCACCTGCCGCAGTTCCAATTCCAAAGTAGTTGTAATTGATTTGGCCGCCTCCGCCGGCAACCGTGATTCGATATTTATCGTCTTTCAGGTTCAGCCGCGCACCGACTCCTACAAGCCAACTGCCGGTTGCCGTGAACAGAGCACCGGCCCCAAATGTTGATGGAGGGGAGGACTCGTTGCCAAGGTGAACGGCGTAGATAGCACCGAGACCACCTCCGTTCCCGATCGACGGATTAATCAGTGGGATGGGAGCGACTGCAAATTCACCACGCCTCTTCTTTTTCTTTGCGGCAGCCTTGTCTTCCTGATAGGTCCCGAGGCCAAGTTCAACATTTCCTTTTCCCGACGAACTTGGCAGATCAACATTAGTCCCGAAGAGAACCGGTTGTGCCTTTTCAGCAGGAGTCTGATTCGACGGGGAGGGATTTTGGGCAACGGAAAAAGATTTTAGAGAGATGCAACCGACCAGCAGGCCACGTTTGATGACCGCACCCCACCGCGATAAGTGACGATTTCGCCGGGCGAAGTCTCCGACGCTCAAGTGGGTTCGACCCGTCATAGCCGAACGATAATCAAGCGATGGGACAGCCGAAACTGGCAGATTTTGCAGAAAAGAGACCGATACCCCCTTTGGAACGCAAAAATGCCCGGCATCGGTTGCCGGGCATTTTGTTGCAAGGTATGCAGGTTTACCTGCGGGGACCCGAGTTCACGTTCATGAGATGGTCCATCGCTGCTTCGTAACCTTTTCGAAATCCTTCGCGGTAGTCGGCCTGTGCGCTAGGGGCAACGTGAGGATGACGATATTCATCCCGGTTATTTACATCAGGGCGACGTTTATTGTCGAAATCCTTTCGCGCCCCTTCGATTCCATCGTGAAAGCCCTGGCGTTGTATTTCGCGAAACTCTGCCGGGGGAGTATCCCACCCCCCTTGCTGGAACGCAGGGAGCGGCATCGCGAACGTATGAGCGAATACGAGACCGGGAGTTGCAAGTGTCAAAGCAAGAAGAGGGACTGCAAATCGATTGCGCATCATTGTGAAACCTCCGTTTTTTACACAGAGGATGGGATGATTGAATCTGTTGGCATGTTGTCTGGTAGCTTTTGATGAGAGTTTAAGTCGTGCTCTTTCTGATAGCTGCGAGAATCTCCTCAGGCTTCCAATCGTTGCCGGGATACCACGCGACGATTTTGCCTTCCTTGCCGATAAGGATGGTCGACAACGAGTGATTGAGCGAATTGCCTTCGCCAGGTGTGACGCCTACGTTAAAAAATTGCGTCACCGCAGGCAGATCTTTTTCTGTTGGAGCGGCGAAGTCCCAGTGATTGAATTTTTCGTTGGTGTAGTTGCCAGTGTAGGCCCCGCCGTAACAGCGCAGAACCTTCGGCGTGTCGTAATCAGGATCAAAGCTGACGGAAAGAAGGTGAGTCTGTTTGTAGAGGGCGGGATCAGCCGCCAGCACCTTATCGATATCCGCGAAGTTGCGGCTCATGCGAGGACAGTAGTCCGCGAGCGGGCATCGCGTGTAGATAAAGGTCATCAGAACAAACTTGCCTTTGAACTGGTCGAGGTGAATGATGCGGTCGCTCTGATTACGAAAATGAAAGTCTGGGACGGCGTCGCCGGTTGCAGGAACGTGATAAGTGGCAATCGGTTTGTAATCGGGCCTGGCTTGTGCGATAACGACAATGTCGTCGAGCTGGATGTTGGTGTAATCGTCACCGGTCTTGTCGGCGAGAACTTTGGCGGTAATGCGGTCACCGGGGTGAAGCTCGCTGCTAATGCCGGGGTTTTTAAGCTTGTAGTCCATCGTCATTGCTTCCATAAAGCCGGGAACAGCTTCGCCGTCGAGAGTGACGTGGCCGCTGCTGGCGGAGACGATTTTGCCGCGAATCGTGAAGGTCTTCTGGCTGCCGGAACTGGCTGGGATGGTGGAATCTTGATGGCAACCGAACAACAAAGCGAGAAAAGCGAGGAAAAAGAGAGGCTTGCGTGACACGAATGACTCCTGTGTCCATGATAATGGCTGGGGCACAGGTCTGTTGGCGAGGGTCGATTGGTCGAGCGTAGAACGGAAGCGCCTTCGTTGGGGTTAATGCACTTCGGGCTGTTGTTGGCTGGGCTGGGAACCGCGCTGTTGGGGCCGATTCTGCCGTTGCTGGCTCGGCAGTGGGAAATGCAGGATTCGCAGAGCGGATTTCTAATGATGGCGAAGTTCTGTGGAGCATTTCTGGGCGGAGTGACCGTCAGCCGACAACTCCGACTTAGTCTCATGGTCGGATTGATAGCCGGGGTGGTAGGGTTTGGCGGGTTCGCGGTTGCTCCGGGAATGATGCTGGGATGTGTCGGGTTGTTTGTCGGCGGTTTTGGGCTGGGACAGATCATTACGTCGGTAAATATTCTGGCGGGGCGAAGATTTACTGCGCATCGCGGATCGGCATTGGCAATGCTGAATTTTTCATTCAGTCTTGGAGCGATGTTGTCGGCGTTGTTGTCTGCCTGGTTGTTGCCGCGATTCGCATTGCGTGGCCTGCTGGAGTGTTTTGCGGGGATGTTTTTGGTTGGAGGAATTGTTTTGTCAGTTCAGATGCGGCGAGGGGGGACAGAGACGGAAATCGCCGATGTCACAGCGTCGCCGGCAGGACCGCAGGCTGGATTGAATACGCGCGCCTACCTGTATTTCGCCGGATTACTGGTGCTTTATGGTGGCCTGGAGACCTGCCTTAGCGGCTGGCTGACAACCTATGCGCTGCGCTATGGCGATAGAACGCTTGCGGTAAGCGAGTACACAACGCTATTGCTCTGGATGTCGTTGACGGTGGGCCGTGCCGGAGCCTCGGCGGCCATGCTGCGTGTGGGTGAAAAGACTGTACAGCGATGGGGGCTTGTGCTGGCAGCCATCTTCACGGCGGGTCTGGCGGTCGCGCATTCGGCTGTGACGATCGCGGGATTTGCCGTGTTGCTCGGGCTGAGCCTCGCCCCGTTCTTTCCGGCTACCTGGGCACTGCTGATGGCAGAGCGTCCGACAGCGCGACAGGCGGGGATTGTGCTTGCCGTATCGGGGTTGGGTGCGGCGGCGCTGCCGTGGATGATGGGCGTGGTGTCAACGCGAGTCGGCTCGTTACAAGTAGCCTTGATACTGCCGTTTGCGGCGGCTGCAGCACTTCTTGTCATGAGCTGGTTCACGCCGGCATCTTCGGTTGTACCGGACTGATTTTCCAGCGACCCCAGGCGTATAACCGAGATATGGATGGTGTGGGGTTCTTGCCCGTCGAAATTGCTGAGGCTCTGGAGCGGGGCGCGTTGATCGTAACTGGAAATCAGCGGGCGGCACGGGCTTTGCGACGAGGGTTCGACCGGCGGAACCGAGAATTGGGCCGCTCAAACTGGGCTCCTCCGAAGATCCTGTCCTGGGATTCCTGGATGCAGGCACTGTGGCACGGGTTAGTGATGGAAGGGCATGCCACGCAGATGTTGCTGAACCGGATGCAGGAGCACGCGATATGGCGGCTGATTCTGGAGAGAGATAAAGAGCTGGCGAGCCTCCAGAGTGTCGATTCGCTGGCCGAGATGGTAGCCGAGGCGTGGCAGTTGTTGTCACGCTACCAAGGGCGAAAGCGTCTCCGTGGAAGTGCGGAAGGCTCTGACGCGGGTGCGTTCCTGCGCTGGGCGCGAATATTTGAAGGAACCTGCGAGACGGAAGGATTTCTCTCCGTCGCGCAGTTGGAGGAGACGTTGGGAGGGGCTGCAGAACGCGGGCTTTTGGCTCTCCCCTCTACGGGTGTCGTGTTAGCAGGGTTCGATCGGATGACACCGGCAGAAGCAGGTTTTGTCGGGGCAGCGAGGTCGGCCGGAATAAAGATTGAGGAAGTACAAACTGAAGTTGCGCCAGAGCGACGAATACTAATAGAAGCGATCGATGAACGTGAGGAGCTGGTCGCGGCAGCGCATTGGGTGAGAAAGGTTCTTGAAGATCGACCTGACGCAAAGATAGCAGTGATCGTGCCAAACCTTGGGACCGAAAGGCGGGAGATCGACCAGGTATTTAGGGAGGTGTTAGCTCCAGAACTCGAAGATATTCGGGCCCCGAGTGATGTGGGTCCCTATGAATTTTCGCTGGGAGCGATGCTGGCGGAGACTGCGATGGTTGCAACGGCGCTCGACCTGCTCCGCTGGGCAGTAGAGGCTCTCCCGATGGAACGGACCAGCAAGTTGTTGATGTCAGTTGATTTTTCCATGATCGAAGATGAACGAAGCGCTCGAGCAGAATTCGACGCGTTTGAACTTAGGAAATCGCTGATGTTGCGGCCCGAGATCTCTCTCACTGAGGTGATCGCTGCCATCGAAACATCGAGGCGGCGCGGTAAACTTTCACGATTTCTGGGAACGCTTCGTTCGATGCGACTGGTTGCGAATCGTTTGCGAAAAATGAGCCAGAGTACGAACGCAATGTGGGCGGAAGGGATGCGCGAACTCCTGGACGCCGCCGGCTGGAGTTTGCGTTCGGATGAAAACAGTATTCAGTTTCAGACGCGTCGCAAATGGGAGAGCGTGCTCGATGAGCTGTCGACTCTTGACTTCAACGGCATCCCGGTTGAGTACTCGCAAGCGCTGGAGGATGTTGAACGAATTGCGAGAAAGACCATGTTCGCACCGGCGTCCAATGATGCGCCCGTACAGGTAATGGGAGCGCTCGAAGCTGCTGGCAGCGCCTTCGATGCGATCTGGTTCATGCGCGCCGGTGAACTGAGCTGGCCGCTGGAGTCCAGGAGCAATGGATTGTTGCCATGGACACTGCAACGCGATTTGGGAATGCCAGGCACCGAGGTCACGAGCGACAATGAACACACACGGCGAATGACGGAGCGGATTGCAGGTAGCGCTCCAGTGGTGGTGTTCAGCTATGCTAGCGAGACCGAAGAAGGCAGGCAGCGCCCTTCGCCTGCGCTCGCTGGACTGGGGCTGGAAAAGATTCACGGAACAGAGTTCGTCTCTGGCATAGAGGCACAAGAAATCATCACTCTTGAAGAGATTGAGGATAACGCAAAACTGCCGTTTCTGCCGGATCGCGTGATACGAGGCGGCGCGGCGGTCCTTCAATCACAGGCGGCGTGCGGATTTCGAGCGTTCGCAGAATACCGATTGTGGGCAAGCGAGCTGGAATCGATCGACGCTGGAATGGATGCGAGAGAGAGCGGAACAGTGGTGCATGACGTTTTGAAGCGTTTCTGGGATGAAGTAAAAACTCAAGAACAGTTGCGCTTCATGACGATGGAAGAGCGCGCTGAGACGATAAAGCGGTGCGTTAACGAAGCCTTGAAAAAACCCGGCGAAATGATCGCTACGGAATGGGATGAAGCCTATATCGAGGTTCAGAGCGACAGGTTATACCGGCTGTTGAGCTGGTGGTTGGAACTCGAGTTGCAACGCGGAATGCCGTTCGCAGTGCGATTGAGTGAGAAAGAGTTCAGAGATGTGAAGGTTGGACCGCTGCGTTTGAATGTACGAATGGATCGTGTCGACGAGGTTGAAGGCGGAGAAGTCCTGATCGATTACAAAACGGGAGCTGCTTCCCCGAGCGATTGGCTGACGGAAAGACCGGATGCGCCGCAGCTTCCGCTCTATGCAATCTTGTCGGAGAGCAGGCTGAAAGGTGTCGCGTTTGGACTGGTGCGCGCAGGCGAGGGCAGAAGTTTGAAAGGGTATGCCGTAGGCAACGGCATACTGCCCGGCAGACCGGCAAGGTCGCCCGAGGCAACGACTCTCGAAGCACAGGTCGAGCGCTGGAGGCAGGTGCTCATAAGTCTGGCAGAGGAGTTTTATACAGGCGACGCGCGCGTGCAGCCCAAGAGCTATCCAAAGACATGTGAGTATTGCGCGCAGAGACTCATATGCCGTTTGGATGTATCTTCGCTTGAAGAAGTAGAACAGGTGGACGCTACGGCTGTCGATGAGGTGGGCCGTGGATGATCTTTTTGTTGTTGGCGAGAGCGAGAAAACCCACCATGAGAGTCGCGAAGTGCTGCCGCCGGACTGGCAGGAGCGCGAACGTGCGCTGGATGTCGGAAAGTCGTGGATCGTCGAAGCACCTGCGGGGTCGGGCAAAACCGGCTTACTGATTCAGCGTTATCTGAAGCTACTGTCGGATGAAAGTGTCGAGCAGCCGGAGCAAGTACTCGCGATTACGTTCACAGTAAAGGCGACCGGAGAGATGCGGGAGCGCATTGTTGAGCAACTTGAGTTGGCTTCTCGCGGCGATGCACCGAAGGTTGACTCCACCTTTGCACGTCAGACTCGAAGCTTTGCGCAAGCCGTGCTGCGGCGGGATGCGATGCTCGGTTGGAGGCTGTCTGAAAATCCACGCCGTTTGAGGATTCGGACGATCGATTCGGTATGTGGGGAAATTGCTCGTTCCCTGCCGGTGCTGACGGGAGGTGGAGGTAGACAGACGCCGGTAGAGGATGCGACGCCGATGTATCGCGAGGCTGTGAGACATACGCTAATGCAGCTCGGAGGCCGTGATCCGGAACTGGATGCGGCTCTACGAACTGTGATGCTGCATCGCGACGGAAGTCTGGCGGATTGCGAACGGCTACTGATGGAGATGCTTTCGCTAAGAAATCAGTGGGGCGGGTTGATACCTCTGCTGGGGCAATCCGCGATGACCGATGAATTTCTTGACAAAGAAGTTCTGCCGCATTTGCAGCGAGCCTTGGAAGAAGCGGTCTGCGCAGGATTGACGCGGCTTTCGCAGAGTGTTCCTGGAGACATCCTGGCCGAGTTGGCTTCGCTTGCGGGTGAGATGGGACACGCGGAAGGTTATAAGGATGAGCCTTCGCCAATTGCGATGTGTGCGGGGCTGCACAACGCTCCGGGTGATACGGCTGAGCATCTTGCACATTGGAAGGCGCTGATTCATCTGTTGACAACAGGCGAAGGAGAATGGCGTTCAGGCTTTCGCAGGAACTGGTTGAAGTTCGAGGTCGAGAGTGATCAGGCAGTTCGCCTGGGCAGGCTCGTCGATGAGTTACGCGAGCATGAAGAAGTCTTGGAAGAGATCAACAAAGTGAAGAGCCTGCCACCTGCTACTTACCCTCCGGAACAATGGAGGGTGGCAAAGGCATTGTTTCGCGTGCTGAGCCGGGCGCTTGCTGAGTTGCAACTCGTATTCGCGCAACACGGCGAGTGTGACTTTGCCGAGTTGGGGCTACTTGCCAAGACTGCCTTGGAGCACGAGAACGGAATTGAGAATCTGAATGCTGCAGCAGGGATGAAGCTGCAGCATATCTTGGTCGATGAGATGCAGGACACATCCACGAGCCAGTATGAACTGCTTGAATTGTTAACTCAGGGATGGGATGGGCAGAGCCAAACGGTATTTCTGGTAGGCGATCCGAAACAATCCATCTATCTTTTCCGGCAGGCCCGCGTAGAGCGGTTTGTCCGCATGATGGACACGCAGATGCTTGGCGATCTGCCTTTGGGGATTCTTCGACTAACAGCTAATTTTCGCTCGCAATGCGAGCTGGTCAGTGCGTTTAACGAGGATTTTTCGACGCTGTTTGCGCAACAGATCGATGTCCCAAGTTCTTCCCACGTGCCCTATGTAAAAGCGCAGGCAGTGCGGGGACATTCGAACGCAGGAGCGAAGAACGTAGTGTGGCATCCACAGATTATGGATCCAGACGCGGACGTCAAGAAAGAGAGACGAAGGCTTGCAAGGACCGAGGCAGAGAAAGTACGAGCCATTGTTCAAGAGTGGCGTTCGCGCCCGCTGCCCGAAGGCCGAAATGAGCCGTGGAAGATTGCGGTGCTGGTCCGAAGCCGGAATGTTCTTCCTGACATTGTGGCCGAGTTTAAGAACGATGCAAAGTGCGCGATTCCCTTTCGTGCCGTGGATATTGAACCCCTGGGAGAGCGCCAGGAGGTACTTGATCTTTTTGCGTTGACACGCGCTCTACTCCATCCGGGCGACCGAGTGGCTTGGTTTGCAGTCTTGCATGCTCCATGGTGCGGATTAGGGTTGGCTGATTTGCATGTACTCGCGGGAATGGATGATCCGGCGTGGGCCGAGCGTTGTGTTGAGGATTCGATTCGAGAACGTGGCGATCTCCTAAGTGAAGAGAGTTGTGCGCGACTAATGCGCGTATGGACTGCATTTCAGGCGGCCCGTGCTCATCGAAGTGTACTGACGACCGCACAGTTAGTAGAGCGAACGTGGAGATCTCTGGGCGGCGACGCCTCCTTGACAGCTGAGGAAATGGCAAATGCGCGACGTTATCTGCACCTGCTTGATGAGATAGAAGGACAGGCTACAGGGATGGATCTTACGCTTTTGAAGCGACGACTTAAAAATCTCTACGCCGAAACTGTTCCGATTGCCGGCGCCGTTGAAATCATGACGATTCACAAAGCGAAAGGCTTGGAATGGGATGTAGTCCTTGTCCCAGGGATGGAAAAGCGAGCCCCAGCAAATCGGGAGAGGCTACTCAATTGGAGCGAAATTGATTCCGACAATGACGAGGCCGCACACATCGTACTAGCGCCGATCGCAGAACGCGGCGAGGGCTCGAAAGAGTTGAATGCATGGCTGAAGAATCTCGGCAGAACGAGAGATGCTGCGGAGCGGACGAGGCTCTTGTATGTCGTATGCACACGTGCCCGAGAGGAACTGCACCTTTTCGCATCTCCAAAGCTGAAGGCCTCGGGCGAGGTAGACCGGGAGTATGGCAGTTTGCTGGCGACGGCTTGGCCCGTGGCAGAAGAACACTTTGCCGATGTCTCCCCGACGCCGCGCCCGACAACGCAGATGTTCATCATGTCACTGCCGTTTGAGCGTGGCAACAAGCTCGAAGGTCATGTCGACGTTGCCGCGGTGGCTGAAGATTACGATTCCCGGCCTGCGATGTTGAAACGCTTGCCGCTGAGTTTTGCTCCCGAGAAACGGTTCTCTCTGGCTCGACGGCTCCGCTATGGAGAGATTCCGGAAGAGACTGGGCTGTTTGATCGACCAGAAGGGTCGTTCGAGGCGCGAGCGTTCGGCAATGCGGTCCACGCGTTTGCCGAGATGCTGACGAAACGGTTCGCTCAAGGTGCTGACACTGAAGCCCTGCTGCGCGAGACGGCGCGTTGGACGCCACGAATTGCTGCAATCTTGCGCGGGGATGGCTTGACCCCGGCCGCAGTCGAGCGAAATGCTGCAAGGGTCAAGACCGCGCTAAGCAACATGCTGAAAGATGCTGAGGGACTGTGGATTCTTGGACCACGCTCCGGTGCGTCGAGCGAACTCGCACTCACAGCTTATGCTGAGGAGCGAAATAGCGTGCGACTTGATCGGGTGTTTTTCGCCGGCGCAAAGCCTCTGGAGGCTGGAGAGGAATGCTTCTGGATTATCGATTACAAGACGGCGACGCATGGCCGCGAGGGGCTGGATGACTTTCTAGACAGCGAACGAGCAAAGTATGGGGCACAGATGGAAGTGTATGCGCGAATGATGCGAGACCGCATCGAGAGCGGCAAGTTGCGAGTGGGGCTGTACTATCCGATGCTGTCGCGATTGGTTTGGTGGATACCAACTATTGGTACAGCCTGAGTCTACGGATTCGTAGCCGCGCTATGGTGGCGAACATCGGCACCGCGGACCCAGAAGATCACGTCCTCAGCGATATTGGTGGCGTGGTCGCCGCCGCGCTCAAGATTGCGAGAGATGATGAGGGCGTTGAGCGACTGAGGAGTGAGTTCGGGTTTCTCTTTGATCAAGGTGCTCAGCGAATAGAATGCAGCATCATTCATCTCATCAACTTGATCGTCAAGGAGAAGAACGGAGTCTGCCAATTCAGCATCGGCTTCGATGAAGGCCTGGAGTGCTTTGCGAACCATCGCGGAAGACAACGAGGCGAGCTTAGGAATATCAACAGGAAGATCGATGTTGGCGAAGGCGCCCATCTCGCGCACGCGAACGGCGATATTGACTGCTTGATCTCCGACTCGTTCAAGATCAGCGTTGATTCGGATAACCGAGAGGATGAACCGGAGATCGATCGCCATGGGCTGCTCCATCGCGAGAAGGTCGAGCGCCATCTGGTCGATCTCACGCTCGAGGCGGTTGATCGAAGGCTCGGCGCGGAAGACAAGCTCGCAGATGGAGAGATCACGGGTACGGTAGGCCTCAATGGAGCGTTGAATTGCCTGCTCCGCCATGCCTGCCATCACGAGAAGTTTTTCCTTGAGGTCGTCGAGGCTCTGGTGAAATTTTACGCGCATCAACCGAACCTCCCGGTGATGTAGTCCTCGGTTCGTTTGTCCTTCGGGTTGGTAAAGATCTTATGAGTGGAATCGAACTCGACCATCTTGCCGTTGAGAAAGAAACCCGTATTCTCGGCCACGCGAGCAGCCTGCTGCATGTTGTGAGTCACGATGACGATAGTGTATTGGCTCTTGAGCTGGAAGATGAGGTCTTCAATCTTGGAGGTAGAGACGGGGTCAAGAGCTGAGGCGGGCTCGTCCATCAGGAGAACTTCAGGATCGACTGCAAGCGCGCGGGCGATGCACATGCGTTGCTGCTGTCCGCCGGAGAGCGAAGCTCCGGATTTCTTCTTGAGATCATCCTTGACCTCCTCCCAGAGCGCGGCCTGTTTCAGCGAGCGCTCGACTGTCTCGTCAAGAATGCGGCGGTTGCGAAAGCCATTGAGTTTAAGACCGCTGATCACGTTGTCGTAGATCGACATTGTTGGAAAGGGGTTGGGCCGCTGGAAGACCATGCCCACGCGACGTCGGATCTCGACAGGCGAGGCTTCTTTATAAATGTCGACTTCGCCCATCTTTACAACGCCAGTGGCCCGAGCAATGGGATTCGTCTCATGCATTCGATTGAGACAACGCACGAAGGTGGATTTGCCGCAGCCCGATGGGCCGATAAGAGCAGTGGCATGGTTCGCAGGAATGTGCAGGTCGATGTCCTGCAGGGTGTGCGTTGTCCCATACCACGCGTTCAGACCCTCAACTTGAATGCCGACTCCCACTAGCTTCCTCCCTTGAGTGCGCCGCGGTTGGCAAAGATACGAACAAGCGTGACGGATACCATAATCATAACGATCAGAACGAGCGCTCCTGCCCAGGCGAGGCGATGCCACTCGTCGTAGGGTGAGATCGCATATACATAAATCTGCAGAGGCAGTGCAGCGATGGGCTCGCTGAGCTTGAAACTCCAGAACGAGTTTCCGAAGGCCGTGAAAAGCAAAGGAGCCGTCTCTCCGGCGACGCGCGCGAAGGCTAGCATGCAGCCAGTGATGATGCCGGGCGAGGCAGTACGGAGGCTGACAGAGACAGCAGTGCGCCACTTGGGAACACCCAGACCCAAGGCAGCTTCGCGAATAGCGTGGGGGACAAGCGCAAGCATCTCTTCAGTTGTGCGCGTGATGGTCGGAACCATCATGATCGCAAGGGCGACTCCGCCAGCCAGTGCAGAGAAGTGTTTTTGCCGAATAACAATCAAAGAGTAGATCGATATACCCATGACGATAGAGGGGACGCCATTGAGAACATCAGCTGTAAATCGGACGGCTGTACCCAGCGGTTTGCCTCGACCGAATTCAGCAAGATAGACGCCGGCCGCGATGCCGATAGGGATTCCCATAAGGCTGGCGAGCAGAAGGACAATGCCCGAGCCAACAATGGAGTTCGCCATACCGCCGCCCTCTTCACCGACAGGTGCGGGAATGTGAGTGAAAAACGCCAGGTTGAGCGAACTCGCGCCCTTGTAGATGAGATAAAAGAGAATCGCAATCAGCGGAAGGATAACAATCACCGTCGCGAGGA
>Ga0210397_10001989_pt1 | contig 12997 bp, 14 predicted proteins | sample IncBWH2OmetaG_FD_160126 | JGI IMG/M metagenome (GOLD analysis project Ga0210397, IMG submission 160126) | Forest soil microbial communities from Barre Woods Harvard Forest LTER site, Petersham, Massachusetts, United States - Inc-BW-H-2-O ...
AGATAAAATCATTTCGACTCTAGGAGCGAAAGACGAAGGAGCATTGGGTAGTTTCCAGGGAAAAACCTTTTCTCTAGCTTATTGCGATGAAATTACTCTTTACCCAGAGAGCATCATCGATATGATCGATACACGTCTATCAAATTCACATTCGATGTTATTTGCTTCTTGTAACCCTTCACATCCTACGCACAAAGTTAAACAATGGATAGACAAAGCAGAACACGGAGACAAGAACTATTACGCCTTACATTTTAATTTGGACGATAATCCTTATGTAGATGCTACATACAAGCAGCGCATCAGAGACAGCTTATCAGGCGTGTTTTACAAAAGAAACTACCTTGGGCTTTGGTGCCTTGCTGAAGGAGCTATTTTTGATTTTTTCGACAGAAAGATACACGTTGTTAAACGTCCTCCTCGTGCTGCAGAATATTGGGTTGCGGGCATTGATGTTGGAACAGTCAACAGTTTTGCGTGCGTGCTTATGGGAGTAAATTCGGGTTTTAATACTCAATCTGGAGTCATGAGATGGATAGAAAAAGAATACTTGTGGAATTCCAAAGAACAAGGAAGACAAAAGACCAACTCCGAATATGCCGATGATGTTCAAGCATTTCTAGAACCATATGGAGTAAAGGCAGTGTATGTCGATCCAAGTGCCGCTTCTTTCAAATTAGAACTGAGAAAAAGAGGCATGCATGTAGTAGATGCGGATAATGATGTACTCAATGGTCTTACGTACATGACCTCTGAAATGGCAAAAGGCTCTTTTCTGATCTGTGAAGATTGTCGTGTATTGATCAAAGAAATTGAGGGATATGTATGGGATCAGCGAAAAGCATCCCTTGGAGAAGATGCGCCTTTGAAAGTCGCTGATCATTCAGTCGATGCCGCTCGTTATTGTTTCTATACACATAAAGTCGCGAAATACAATCCATTCGCACACAGTCCACATGATTTCATGAAAAATAAATATCAGGTTACGCGAAATTTCTAAGTGCACAGCTTGCGCCAATAAATAATTTAGTTTATCTTCAAGTCTTAAATTTATAAGATTTCGGAGGCTATACGTCATTTTATTACCCCCCTTGGCAACAACAGAATGAACCAAATGAAGGCAATGTAAGACAATGGCTTGATAATCTATACAGCAAGTTCATGCCAATTGAACAAAGCAGATGGAACCAAAGTAATATCGATACTCTATTCTACGCTGGTTCACAATCCTTTGTAAATAGATATTTTAATTTTTCCCCAGCGACCAGCTATAACAACTATTACTTCAACCTAGTCCAACAACCTGTGAATATGATCACGGGCTATCAACGTCAACATCGTAAATCATTTATATATATCCCCACAGAAGGAGCGGATACACAGACAACAGACCAATATACTCGGTTGATGACTCATGTTGCGAATACAGAAGGCATTCATGAGCAATTCTCTCGTGCCTGTGAGCAAGCAGCCATCACAGGAATGGTTCTACTACAGCCATATTTGGATTATACAACTAATGATCAAGCGCAAGGACAAATGAAAGTGAAGTTATGGGAATATAATTCCTTTCTACTTGATCCCTACTTTAGAAATCCAGACATGAGCGATGCTCAATTCGTGTGGTGTCAAGAATATATTTCACAAAAAGAAGCTCAAAGTCGTTTCCCTGACCAGATCAAAAAAGTAACTCCAATGATCGGTGCACCGCAACGATATGGCTCATTCTATTTCCTCCCAGAAAACTACAATATGGCCCGCAATGATTTGATGGTGCTGTCCTATGTCTGGTACAAATGGAAAAAGAAGAAAAAACGCCTCTACAGTCGCACCAGAAACCAGTTTTTTGACTTTGCTGGTGGAGATGGACAGCTCGATCAAATCTTATATGCGATTCCAGATATGGAAGAAGTCACCGTAGAAGTTCCGTGCTGGAAATTAGCAGTCGTCTTAAACGATCAGCTCATGTTCCAGGGAGATAACCCCCTAGATTTTGATGATTGTCCATTTATCCCAGTATTTTGGAATTACGAACCACATATTAATCAATATGATTTAAGATGTCGTGGATTAATTAGAACTATGAGAGATCCTCAATTTCTTTTTAATTACAAAGTCATAACTAATAATGATATTACAGCTGCGACAATTAATGCAGGGTGGAAAAGGAAAGTAGGTGCAGTAGCCAACGAAGATAACCTTAAGAAATCTGGCCAAGGTTGGGATGTCATCATCAATGAAGGCTATGAGATGTCGGATTGCGAGAAGATCATTCCTTCTGGCGTCCCCGAATCAGATATGGCATTAGCCCAACAGATGGCTGACTTGATCTACAATACATCAGGAATCAATCTAGAGAATTGGTCAGGTCAAGAAGACAAACAAGTTTCCAGTCTCACAGTTCTTCTCAAACAAGCGGCCAATTTAATGGTGTTTCAAAAGTACTTCGACCAATGGGATTTTTCTTTAAAGCTACTCGGAGAAAGATGCCTTCAAGTAGCACTAAATAATTGGAATGCAGCAAAAGTGGCTCTATATATCGGAGAAGACCCAAGTCCCTATTTTTATTCTAAGATCTTCGCTAAATACCACACAATAGTCGAAGAAGGGCTTCTGACTGCTACCCAGAAAAACATGGCTGCTCAGCAGAAAATGGACATCAATGCTCAATTTGGAAGAGAGGTATTCCCACCTTCCATGATCATCAAAGACATGAACATCCAAGATAAATCTGAAATCATGCAATTCTTCCAACAGCAGGAACAAGAAGCAGCAGCAGTACAACAACATGCTGTTACCGTCCAACATGCAGTTGAAGAAGCTAAACTCAAAGAGCTTTATTCTAAGACAGCATCTAACATCGCCATGGCTAGAGAGCGTCATAGTAGATCTGATTCTAACTTAGGGTTGTTCGAAGAGCGTTTAAGCGAGATAACTAGGAACCATGCTCTAGCGACAAAAGATAAAATGGCTGCTCTCACAGAACTCATGAACGTGATAGAGCGGTATGGAGCATTAGAGACCCATTTAAAAATGAATGACCTGAACTCATTCCAACATCAGAATCTTGTCACAGAAGAAATTGACAAACAAGACGCTAAAGATACATCAGCTGGAAATGAATTCTTGTCCAAATTATTAGCGACTCAAGAAAGTGTAATGGACCAAAGAGTAATGTAAAGAATTCCTTGAAGATTATGGTTATAAGCTTATAATTGAAAATTAACAATAGCCACACATGGCTTATAGAGGATGAGGTTTATATGAAACAACACGATGATAGCCGTCCTGGCACATTTAAGTCAGGTGGGCAGCGCATAGACGATCACCAATGGTGGGGTGGAAAGTCTGAAAAAGGCCAAGCATTCCCAAAAGGTGCCAAAACTAAAGAAGAGCATTCTGCTGGTGGAGCTGGTTCACTTGGACACTATGAAGATACAACAGAAGAAATTAAATCTGCCCAAGAGAAAGGACAAGCAAAAGTCAGATCTCATGGACCAAAAACTTCTTATAGAAACTAAACCCGTCCCCCGGGTTGGAGATTGCGCGTTGATCCATGAGGACTAAAAAACCAAATGCGCTTATAAAGGAACAATATGGCAAAAACTAAAATGGCACAGACTGGTTTTGTAGATCCGATAGCGTCTGAGATCAGAGTCGCTAAAGTTAAATCTCCTTGGAATTTTAAAGCTCCTTCGTATGATGAAAGCAAAATGATTCAGGCAGGAGATAACTATGGAATGGGTCATCGTAATCCTGTTGGTCACTTAGGGAAGCCAATGTGTGAAGTTCCCGTCTTGCCTAAAGGTCGAGTTAAAACGATGGAAAATACTGCTTCCAAATTCGATCAAACAAAAATTTATGAAAAAGACTAAGAAAGATCCTTATCCTAATACTCATACCGCAAGGACCAAGTATGGATCTGGTGATTATTATGGTTCAGGAGTAAGGCAAAAAGTCGGAAAAATGGTTCTTTCGACTGGTGTTGACGCCACACCAACATCTAAAGTAAAGAAGCCTCCACGAACGCTGGCATAACTTGAACTCATTATATAATAGGTTCAAACCCCTTATGTAAGGGGTCTTTCCTTTTCTCAAAATTCTTTCCTATCTCTTTTTGGATCGCTTTAATACGCCATTCTGGCAAATCATCACTTTCAGCAGCTTCAAGTTTCTCTTTATTAACCTTGAAGTTATACAGGCTTTCAGAAACCACGTTATTTTCGATCATCTTTCCCTGGTCATACTGATCCCACAGCTCACGTGCTGGAATCATCCAAATGACCTTTATTTCATCTCCTGGAGGGTATGCCTTGAAAAGCATGGAATTCTCTTGTGCTTTTGGCTTTGTAAGTCTGGGTTGCCATAGAAAACGCGCTGCGGGGACATCACCAACAGATTGATATTGGCGTTGATAATTTGGATTGAGCAGAGAATGCCTTAAGTCCTCATTAAATACCGCGATCCGTTCGTCTGTCTCAATAGTCCTAGCATGAGCAAAAATGTAGAAAGGATAGTTCTGAAACTCTTTAGGCCGATTCTTAATGCAATCCAAACATCCTTGAGAAATATAATCAGATTGTTTTTTAAATTCTAATAGTCGGTCGTGTGTTTCAAGGCGATTAATCTTCATTGAGTTGTAAATAATTAAATATTTAAGTTTAATAATGTATTCTCTAACCGCATGCCAGCGTTACGGCAAAAGGAGATACATGAGCGTACCACCAAATGAAAATCAACCTCAAGCACAAACTAGTGATAAAGAATTTAATTTCAGACGACAAGAGCAAATGTATAAAAGCCAAATAGAGGCTGAAAGACAAGAAAGAGCAAGAATTGAAGCAGAACTTCAAGAATATAAATCCAGAACACAAGCAAAACACTCAGACGACGATGACGATGACGATGACTCAGAACCCTATGTTGACCAGAAGAAGCTTAAAAAAACCCTCAATCAATTTGGCGAGCAAACGAAACAAACCACCACTTCAATTGTTCAACAAGAAGTGCAACGTGCACTGCAGGAAGAAAGAAAAAGCTCTTGGTTGAAGAACAACCCTGACTTCTATGATGTCATGAACCATGCTCAAAGATTTGCCGAAACAGATCCAGAACTAGCAGAGACTATTCTTCAAATGCCAGAAGGATTTGAGAGACAAAAATTAGTCTATAAGAATATCAAAGCTCTAGGTTTACATAAGCCTGCAGAGAAAGCGCCTTCCATCCAAGACACTATCGATAAAAATCGTAAGAGCCCGTATTACCAACCTTCTGGAGTTGGATCATCTCCTTATGCTTCCCAGGGGGATTACAGCAAATCTGGTCAGAAGAATGCATATGAAAAGATGCAAGAACTAAAAGCTAGATTGAGAATTTGATCTCTATTTTTCATTGAAAAAAAGTTTCTATCTTACATAAATCCTCCGATTTTGGTATTGTTGCACTAAATAGGAGGTTTTTTATGGAATGGATGCAAGCATTTATGATAGCAGGATCAACTATAGGAGCTTGTTGGATGATGCATAAAGAAAATAAAGATTTATCAAAAAAATTTAATGAAGAAACAAAAGATTTTCATGCACGTCTTTGTGTGTTAGAAGAAAAATATATCCAAATGATGCGAGAAGTTTTAGAAAATAGAAATAAATAAAGGAGATCCTTATGCCACTCAAATCAGGGAAAAGCAAAAAAGTAATCAGTGAAAATATTCGCACTGAAGTTCATGCAGGAAAGCCACAGAAGCAAGCTGTAGCCATTGCTTTGAATGTAGCGCGTAAATCAGCCAATAAGACTAAGAAAAGGAAATAGATTTGTATGATTATAACTGGTATAATAGCTAGCGCTTTAATTACTTGGTGTTTATTATTTTTTATTAAAAGTATAAACTCAAGTTTTAAGAAACAAGAGGACCATTTCTTAAAATTGCTTGCTGTCAGAGATGAACAAATAGAGAAGTTATCCAATTATATTGATAGGGTACAGGCAACACAAAGCTTAATGAAAACAAGATTGCAAAAAGCAAAAGTTATTGATTTCTCTCAGCATTGATAGTTGGCGCAGCACGTTCTAAGATCGCCTCAGCGATTTTCTGCATTCTTTTTGCATCATTTTTTTCAGTAGCAAGTACCATATCTCCGACTAAACGCAAGAATTTAGGATCTGAGATCATTTTATTTAGATATCTTGCTCCTATAATTCCTCCATAGGGAGCTAGCATCCATATGTTTCCACTCAAAAGAGCAGGAATACCATTTAAAATCCCTAAAATATGAGTCAAAGCTTTTGTATCTAGTTGAACAGTACCTGTTTTGGAAGCATTGAAAAACTTTTGGGCTGATTCTGCTAACCTACCAGATATTTTCTGCAATCTAGTCAGATTGCTAAAAGCTTCGGGACTCAATAACTCATGTACAATTTCTTTATTCTTTCCCTTATTCAGCAGGTTAGAAAAAGTACCCAACTTGAGTTGATTAGATACTCCATCGACCATATTTTTTTCTATGATCGAATCGAGTTTTAATCTAGATAAATCATCAAAAAGTTTTTTTCCTTCTTTGCTTTTGCCTAATGCTTTCTTTAAATCCTTTATGCCTTGCACAGTATTGAACTTATTGATCAATAACTGAGGATCTTCTTTTGTCAGTACTTGATTAATGTTGTCGTTTCTAAATATCTTTGCATGTTCTGCAAATTCCTCATTAGCTTTAGCATAATTTTTTAGAAATTCCGGATCACGATGCCCATATGACAAAATCATTCTGTCAATGTCAGATTGTAACTTTCTTAAAAGCTGTTTCTGACCGCCCTGCACTTCAAAATTTATAATATCGTTGAGAGCAATCTTATTATTAAGCAAGTCTTGGACAGATGCTGGTTTGAGCCGTCCTTCTGCATCATGAATATCGGACTTTAATTTCTCTAAAATATCTAAAACAGCTTTTTGCTCAGTGGATTTTACAGCACCTGGTTTCAAGGAATGCTCTAACTTTTGAATCGAAGCAGCTAACTTTGTAGGGTTAACTACAGATTTTTCATTCAATCGAGCTCGCGATTTATTATACATATCCGATATCCGAGACTTTTCTGCATCCCTGATATCAGTGAGCATTCTTTTTCCAGCTTCAGCAGCATCTCTTTCAGTTACAAAACGGGCTTCCCCTAAATCATTAGCTATTTTCTTGTAGCCATCCACGATCTCTGAAGTGATTTGTTGCTTCAATTTTTCAGACGCTTCTCCGGTGAGCCCTGATGCAGTAAGTCTAGCTTGAACTGCTTTGATCAATTTATTGTCTGTAATTGTACCTAAATCTGCAGTCACTCCAGCGTCTCTGAATTCTTTGATGATCTGTTGTTGAAGTGCTTTTTGTTCACTAGGTATTAGTGAACTTAAAAGTTTAGCAGATGTTTTAATAGGATGTCTTAACGATTTGATCACTGATGGAACTCCACCAGAAGCTATATCGCCCACAATAGCCGCTGTCATTGTTCCTAATGGTCCAAATTTCCCTTCTTCAGCTAATTCAAGCCCTAAGCCTGCCCCAAGTCCACGAATCGATTCTTGGCCTGTTGGAGAAATAGCTTTAACGACATCTTTTAATTTTAACCCTGTAGCTGCTAATTCTTTCAAATTTGCTGGTTTTTTTACGAATGCTGTCCAGTTAGCTGCCTTCTCAAGCACTCCTTCAGGATGTAAATCTAAACCCGTTGCCTTTTCAGCTAAACCACGAACTCCAATATCTGCAGTTTTGACAAATTGTTCTGCCTTTTCTGGATTTTTGACTTGATCTACTAAACTATCATACAAAACTTGATCTTGTTCATCCCATTGTCCGCTTGCTTTTTGCTCCTGGAGTCTATCGATATCCTCAAAAAGTCTTTGTCTGTATTCTCCATGCTGCGCTTCTTTAGATGCTAATGGAGCAACAGCTAATTCGTATGGCATGAGAGCATTTTCAGCTCTTCCTAAAGCAAATTGACCTGCTATTCTTCCTGCCTTTGCGATAGAAGAACGTTTTGGCGGCTGAGAAAGATATTCATTTATCTCTGCTGGTGAATACCCTTCTTGAATAGCTCCTTCAAAGTCAAAATTAGGTCTAGATTGCTGAAGATGTTGCATGATCTCTTCATCAGAATAACCTTCTTTTTTAGCCCCTGCATAGTCGAATCTCTTTACCATGTTAATGCCCAAAAAATGTTAACTGACGGCGTTGAGGTTTTTTTTCTTGTGGTCGGTGTCTCATTTCCATATTTATCCCACCTCCTTGCTCTTCTACTAGTTGACGTAGTCCATTTATTTTTCCACGAATTTTAGCTTCTGTGTCATGAACTTGAGGCATGTAATGTTCATTAATAAACTTGAATTCTTTTTCTGTCATGCCCCTAGGAAACATTGATTTAAAGATAGGTAAAATAGCTGCTTGTAAAGACTCGAATTCTCCTCGATTTTGTCTAGCTGATGAAGAAGGATTCATTGAATATTCAAGAAATCCTACTCCACTTTTTCCTATTAGACTTTCTATTTTGTCTAGAGCTCTGACTGCTCCTTCAACCCCATGCTGATTCTTAGCACCTTGGCCTTTCAATTTTTCTGCCAAGATGAGCTCTCTGGTTTTTGGATCTTTAATCCCAGAAAGATCAATGCCATAATTGGATTTTATCTGTTCGTTTTCAAAATCGGATTGTTCGTTTAGTTTTTTTTGCTTCCGCTGATCTAACTTTTCTTCTAAAAATGCCTTTCCGAATTCTCCCGCTGTATTTGCTAATCCTCCAACAAGCTGTGAAGCGAAACTAGGTCTATCTTGTAATATCTGTACCATTTAAAATCCTCCCATGGCTGCTTTTGCTGCAATAGGTGCAAATTCATTCGCTTTTTCATTCATATTAAGCAGTAATTGTTTCCAGAAAGGTTGTTGTTTTTGAATTAGGAACTGTTCTGTAGGTCGTTGATTCAATAGACTATTACTTAACTCAAACATTTGATTCATTGCATTGCTTTGCAATTGGTGCCTTCTAGCTGCTAATTGAGAAGCGAAATCACTGCCTAATTGTCCAGCTGCATTCTTAAATCCACTCCCTCTTGTAGCACTCATCGCTCCAGGTGCTAACTCAGCAAAACGCGAACCTAATTGCCCTTGTGCTTCGGAAAATAATCGCCAATCAGGTTTTTCAATTTCCTGAAAAGCAGCTTCATCGCCACCAGCTAATCTAGCAGTGTAACTTTGAGGGCTCAGATTTGAAAATAATCGCTGGAATAATTCTGTCTGTTCAGGAGTAAATTGCTGTAGTTGTCCCTTCCGATATCCCTTAGGGATGATATCCCCAGTGGCATTCCCTTGTTGTGCTGAACCAGCGGCTCCTCTATTTCCTGTCATGGGCATGGACATAAGACCTCACTTTTTATTTGAGGATAGCATTGTCAAGGAATTTGTTGTATATGAATTGAGACATGGATGTAAAACCGTTTTACAAACATGCTTTAGAAATTAGAAAGCCACTGGAGTACAATAATACCACTCACGATGGCTGGTGCTCCAGCGCCTGCTATGACGACTATATTAGTCGGTGTAACATAAAATGACACCTGACCAACAATAGCCACATTACTAGCATAAATCGCTCCATAATAATTTGTACCATCTGTAAATGAACCGAATGGAGCTGTGAAAGCAGATACTGACGCAAAATTAATCCCGTGAGGTATATTACCCGTTGCTGTGAAAGTATACACCTGCCTGAGGGTTTGTTGTCTTAAATTTTGTCCATTGATGAACCACGTTTCTCCCGTGAGAACAGGATAATTTGTTGGGAAAATGCCTATTGTTCTTAAATTCACCTTTTGAGCCACATCGATATAGGCAAGGTCACTCTGTAGAGCCAAATCACTGATATTTTCATAGGGGAACTTTCTTTGACTCGTAAGAAAAGGACTGACTTGAAAATTATTTGTTGTCATGCAAGGTGATAAGATTTCTCTACAGTTAAATGAATGGCATGTAAGGCAATTTCACTAGTTGCAAAAGTAAGATTCTTCATTTGCTCTTCGCTTAAAGTTATACCAATCTGCACTGAATCTCCTATCATGGAAGTATTGAAGCGATGCCATATTTGAAATTGTGATTCAGCAGTGGGCATTTGTAAATTCGTATTTGCTGGAGTCAGCCCAATATTCGTACTTTCAGGACAGGTATACATCAATTGACTGTATACCAAACTGTTCGGAGGAGGATTAAATTGAGGGCTATTCCAGAAATTGTCTGGATCTTGGCTTAAAGAAATATTAACTGTCACTTGCCCATTTGCAGTAAAATCCATCAAATATTTCTGCACGCAAAGTCTAACTTTTCTACCCTGTTCCCAGTAAGGTGCAAATTGTTTTGTCTGAAGCCAGGGATGTGCAAGACGAGTAAATGTTCCCAATCCTAAATATGTTCCTGCAGGAAAAGGCAGATCAACTACAAAAGTATTAGCATCAGGAGTACGAATGACTTTTCCTATTTGTCCATTCAAACTTGAATCTGTACCTATAATATTCAGAAAAAGTAAAAAATCTCCTTCATAAGTACCTGGGTTAGATGCCGTCACGCAATGATTTGTTGATGTAATTTGAGTAAAACCATTTCCATCATCTGCTATAGCTTGAATATCTCCTGAAGGCGCTTCTCCAGTCCCTTGACCTTTAATTAAAACATATCCTTGAGGATTTCCGCCTACAATGCTAGGAAATTGGGGAGAAGTAGATCCAGAATTCCATGCCTCTCTCCACGTATTCCATGATCTGAATCCTGTGGTGAGCCAAGTCTTTTTATTTGCTCTCCTGAAGGTTCCTTGAGCTGTAAAATTTTCGTAAAGAATTGACCAAGTATTATCTCTATAATTGAACAAAAATGTTTGTGTAGGAAATTTCCATTCACTTCCAAAAAGAGGATAGCAGAAATAAATCCATTCTCTTAAAAAATCTCTGACTGCATTGACTCTCAGCATTCCATTATTTAGAGCTTGGATAGTGAAAATTTCATCAGGAATATCTAAATCGACACGCGCAGAGCTTTGCTGGTCTGTCATTGTCAATCCGTATATACCAATATCCAATGCTCCTTTATCCATTACAACGGAAGAAAATGTGGCAGTCGAAGGCAGTTCAGAGTTAATGCTATAAAATAAGAAAGGATTAAAATCATTACCAGTATAGACAAATCTTGTCTTACGTCCATCTCCTCCAAATCCTATAAGCAAAACATCTTCATTATTTGCTACAGTGATGATTGGCTGCGAAATTCCAGCTGGAAGATAACCTCCTTTACCTGTCTGATCAACATAATAAGCAGTCACATCGAAGGTTTGATTTACTGGAACTGGAGCAGCATAATATGGAGTGCCGCGCCAACTCCACAGAACAGTGTCCTGTAAAACTATTACTCCGCCTGTACTTGTCTGAATCTGTGGACTAAAAAACAATAATCTATCTCTAAATGGCAAAATTGCTAGAGCGCCAACTAAATAATATAATCCGGCTATATCATTATTCAAGGATACGGAAGTTGCTGTCAGTGGCGGAGAGAAATTGACCCAACCAAGGCCTGTTCCAGTTGGTATTCCTGTTCCAGATGTTGGATCTCCATCATACCACTTAATCCCATCCTCTCCTGGAACACTATTAGTTAGCAATTGAGCAATACCAGTGCCAGCTACAGTCTGATTAGTATCAAAAGTTACGACATATTGGCCTATTGCTGAATTTCCACCGCATATTGGAATAGTACAACTAACTGTTCCTGTTATTCCATTGATGGTAGATCCGCCAGTATTCCATTCATTAAACCAAATTTTGTCCCCTACTACCAGATAGTTAACAGCTACAGCGTTCTTTGTAAAAATAAATGTTATATTCGTAGTTCCTGTACCAGAAACGTAAGCTCCTTGGACAAAATGAAAACCAGCTTTGTTATTTGTTGCCCAAAGAGCTCCGGAATAATTTGTAGTCCAAAATTGTTGAAAATCTTGTCCTGCCCATACAAAAGGTACATTTGTGCCTTTGTAATAACTTGTGAGATAGAAAAAAGGCGTACCTGTTTGATTAATCTGATAGCTATATTTTGTATCAAAATCCAGTGAAACAGGGTAAAGAGCGGCAAATTCCGAATATTCTCCTCCCGGTGTCGCAAAAACAAAATCTTTCAATCCCATTACAGGCAAACCAGGAAAATAAGAAAAAGTTCCAGTTAATGGTCCTACACCGCTTCCGGTAATTGTTATTGCTCCTGTAGAATAATTGATTGTACCTGTTCCTGCAGGCGCTCCTACTAAAGTTCCATCGGGAGGAACTGGTTCTGTATAGATATTTGCTCCTACTACTACCGAAATACTTCCAGGCGTTATTGAAGAAGTGCTTTCTAATCCAAAACCTGAAATTAGATTTCCAGCACCTGCCACTAATACAAGAGGTCCTTTTTCCCAGGGATTTGTACGAGATGTTACAGATATAATCTGTTTTTCTAGTCTGCCTAGGAATACAGTCCCTCTTTTCCTTTTTGCCCTTCCTCTCCATACATAAAAATTAAAAAGATAAGGAAACGCATCGTTGTTTATCACAAAAGGTAGACGACTTGTGACCAGACCTCGCGCGAAATTGCCTATAAATATTTGTTCAGGCATTAATTTCCTATGGCCATATATGAAATAGGTACTCCAGTTATAACTGTTGATCTGAAAGTGAATCCTGTTGTTGTAAATCCATTTGTTCCGACTGGAACGAGCGTACTAGCAATGTTCGCTGTTACTTGAACACTAAAGCAGTTATTTGGAAAAGCATTAACAAAATTATATGTTACTCCATTAAAAGCTGCGACAATTGTACCCCATTTCAATACAATTCCTCCCAGCACCATCGTGCTTCCTTGAGCGGCAATTTGATATTGAGTTTGAGTTTGACTAGCGTTTCCAGAATAATAAAATAGTTGGGGAATACTGCTACTTCCTGTTTGGGTAAATAACACTCCGA
>Ga0210397_10001995_pt1 | contig 12966 bp, 12 predicted proteins | sample IncBWH2OmetaG_FD_160126 | JGI IMG/M metagenome (GOLD analysis project Ga0210397, IMG submission 160126) | Forest soil microbial communities from Barre Woods Harvard Forest LTER site, Petersham, Massachusetts, United States - Inc-BW-H-2-O ...
ATTCTTCCTGCTCAGTGAACGGCATCATGAACGCCGTGGAGCTCGACGTAGGCAACCTGTCCCGGTGGCTGAACACGGCTAGCCCCTTGCCCGGTGGCCACATCGCGGGCAGCGGCGGCAGCGTGAACTACACGAACTATAACGGCTACGTTCTTTATTTCTCTGATCACCGAGGCATGTTGCCCTCGACCCATCCTTCGAACGGCGGGCAGACGGCCGCCAACGTGATCAACGGCGAATCCGGGATTGAGGATGTCGTCAACTCATCGCAGAACCTGACTTCCACCACGACGGATGGAGTTCCGGAAGCCTTGAGTTACTACGGCTACTCTCCCGAGGACGTCGATCAGAACGGATTCCTAGACAACTGGGGCGAGAAGAATATCGGATACGGCTTCGGCGTCAATACCAACACGGCGCCACTGAATCCCTATAAGCGGATTCTCGTGTCCGGTGCGGGCACGGCTGCCTCCGTCGACTGTGCCAGCTACAACACCTCCACTGGCGCACTCCTTACCGGCAACACCGACCAGGAAGGCCTGGCCAATCCGGTCAGCGGTGCGCGCCATGTTCTGAAGTTGGTGGATGCCGGTATGAGCGCGGGTGGTGTGAGCTACCTGCCCGTTATGCCTGCCGCGAGCGGATGCTCGCAGAGCGCGGCAAATCCTACGGGCTGCGGCGGATTCACAATCGCATCTGAGAATCCGGTGTATGTCCAAGGCAACTACAATAGCAGTGCCGCAGATCCATTCTGGGGCACCGCCAACAACGCAACTCCAAGTCAAACACCCCATTCGGCGGCTTCCATCATCGCTGACACGGTTACGGTTCTATCTAACTCCTGGGGTGACATGAACAGTCTCATGTTCCCGACCGTGCCCGGCAATCGCTCCGTGGGCGCGGCCGCGTACTACCGTATGGCGGTCTCAGGTGGGAAGAATGTTCCGTTCCCCAGCCCAGCCTGGGCCAACAGCGCAGGGATTAATGACTTCGGCACGGACGGTGGATTGCACAACTTCCTCCGCTATCTCGAGAGTTGGGGCAACCCCCTGAACTACGATGGCTCGCTGGTCAGCATGTACTACTCTGAGTACAACACCGGCACATTTAAGTGCTGCACCACCGTGTACAGTCCGCCAACTCGTAACTACTACTTTGACGTGCTGTTCCTGAACCCCAGCAACCTGCCGCCTGCGACGCCGGAGTTCCAGGACATCAATACGCTGAGCTATCACGAAAACTTCACACCACAGTAAACCGAACCATATCTGCTGGCCCGGTTCCGCTTCTGCGGGGCCGGGTCGTTTTGTTTGCGGCGATGCACTCTAGCGGTATCACTGAGTATTCCGTCGAAGCATCATGCCAGCGATTTCATTCGAGAGAAGCCGTCCCGCAAAGGCAGGGTCCTTCGTAACGTGAACCTGCTCCCTTGCTCCGTTTATCCTTGAGCTTGCACTGGCAGGCAGATAACTTTCTGGAGGACGATTGTCTTCGCTAGTCCAACGCGCGCGACCCGGTATGGCCCGGCGCCCCGATCCTACAACCCAACATTGGGGTATGCTCCTTTTTGAAAGCCTCTCCGCTGGCGTCCTGACCATCTTCATCGTCTTCGCGTTGGTCCTAATCGCCGTTGGCGTTTATGGCGTCGTCGTCTGGCCCCTCACCTTCTGGGATCTCGCCAATCTCGGATTGGAACAATACGGCTCTTGGGTTGAGACCATAGTGTGGTCGCTCTTCGCCGGCGGCTCGCTTGCCGGATACTACGTATTCGGCGGCGCTGCTTTCAAAGCGAAGCAGAAAGCCCGCACCCCAGTGCCGTCCCGATCGACTCGATCTAGTAGATAAAAATCCCGTTCAACTCCCTATTTTCCTCGCGCCTGATTGCTACAATTGCGCAACGCACTAGCACTTAGAGTGCACCATGGGGAGCAGTCCTTCGCTATGCAATCGTCTTCCGATCGTCGCGGTTTCCTATGGCTCGCCTTTGTCGCATCGGCTGCGGTGGCCATCGGATTATTTTTCGTGCCCGCTTTCATCATCCGTCCGTTCACCCGCCAGAGTCCTACAGGGCTCGCTGTCGCCATGGCGCTGCGCCAGCGCGCACCTTGGGGAACCCTAGCCGCCGTTCTGCTTTGTCTCGTATTGGCGCTTGTCCTATGGGGTATCGCGAACTGGTGGCGCAAGATCGTGCTCGCTTCAGTGATGGTGCTGGTCACGTTCTCGGCTGTCATGTCTCGCCTGAATTACTTTGAGTGGATGTTCCACCCCGTACCGGACGCGCGGTTCGAATCCGCCTCCGCCAGCAAGCTCGCCAACGGAGAACTGATTCTCGCCGTCCGCTTCGGCTCCGATGCCCGCGCCTATCCCATCCGCGAGATGGCGTATCACCATGTGTTGAACGACGTCGTCGACGGCGTTCCGGTGGCGGTCACCTATTGAACGCTTTGTCACACCGGTCTGGTGTGGACACGTACGGTGAATGGAAGAGTCCTGCATTTCTATCTGGCGGGCATCAACAACCAGAACTTCCTGATGCGCGACAAAGAGACGGGCACGTGGTGGCAACAGATTACCGGCAAAGCCATCTACGGTCCCCTCAAGGGCACGTCCCTCGAACTGGTGTTGAGCGATGAACTAACTTTCGGCGAGTGGAAGACCGAGGTGCCCGACGGTAAGGTGCTGTCGGAAGTGCCGAAGTATGTGAAGGAGTATGACAGCAACTGGGAACCGGAAGTCGCTAAGCTTCCGGTGGTGATCAGCTTTCCCGGCACTGAACTCAAATCGCGCGACGTGGTCGTCGGACTAGAGATGGCGGGCCCCAGCCGCGCTTATCCATGGGACACGTTGGTGAAACAATCGCCGGTCGTCGACCACGTGAACGGCACTCCGCTGCTTGTCGCCGTTGGTCCCGATGGAAAATCCTTCCGCGTCTTCATCAGCCGCATCGACGGAAAAGATGCGGAGTTCTTCCTGAAGGGCGAGGCCGAAAGCGAGCCCGCCAGTCAACTGGTTGCTCAAACGAAGCCTGAGACACCGGCCGCCGCGAAGTCCGACCCGCCGGCAGAGTCGAAAGCCGCACCCGCAGTGCCCGTCTCACCGGAAGCAAAGCTTGACCCGTCAGCCACGCCAAAACCGGCACCTACCCCTAAACCCTGGATCCTGCTCGACACAACTACTGCCAGCGAGTGGAACTTCCAGGGCTGCGCCATCTCCGGACCGTCGCTTGGCAAATGCCTCGACCGAGTCCCCGCCCTCAAAGACTACTGGTTCGACTGGCGCAACTACCACCCCGACACCACAATCTACAAACGTTAGTAGCGCGGGGGGGTGTTCACACCATCAGCAAAAGCTCCCTGTCGTCCCCGTCGTCCCCCAACGAAGCGAGGGATGACAACAACCCCTCAACCGAACGGATTCTCATCCGCGCTACGTCCATAAATCACCGGTACCGGCACATCAAGCATCCGCAGATAAACCGACAACTGTCCCCGATGGTGATACCAGTGGTTCAGCATGATCGACCGCAGCACTTCCACTCGTGATCTGCTAAACGCCTGTTTTCCATTCACCAGCAGCCGCCAGTCCCCTCGCGCTCTTTCGTCACTCATCCCGCCTACGCATTCTTTAGCCACACGGACACTTTCCTCGAGAGCGGCATTGATCTCCTCGAGATTCTTCGGCTCCGGCGGATTGAAATTCGCCTGCGCTGCGTCGAACTCATCGAGTTGTGAGATTCTCGCGAGAGCCCCTGGCACCGTCGCGATGTGCAGCGCCAGCGCTCCCAGCGTCATCGACTTCTGGTGCGGCTTCCAGCACAGCTTGTCTGCGGGCACCCGGTCCAGCACTCTTTTCGTGATCGCCACTTCCTCGTGGAATTCCTTCAGCATGGGCTCCATTAATTGCGTCATTTTGGGATCCTCACCTTCTCCGGCTGATGTTGCCTTATACGCGCCGTGTTACGAAGATTTCGCCTTCGCGGGCTGCACGTACAGCGCTTTCACGTCGATTACCTCGCCGTCGATGTACTTGTCGTGGTGACGAACCCACGCCATCGAATGGGCGAGTTCATCTTCGTCGCGACCCTTGGGCGTCAAGTCCAGCCAGTTGTAAGTACTGATCATCGGATCCAATCCACGTGCGTAGCTGGAATAAGTGTGAAAGACTTCACCCGCCGCATTCTTGTAGAACACGCTTGTGCCCGGACCTTCTTCGGACGGGAATTCTGTCATGTCGTAGTTGTAGTAGACCTTGCCCTGCCCCTTCTGCCGCTCTTCCTGCGAAAAGGACACGTGATAGTCGTAGTTGAAATCATTGCCAAACGACGACACCCAATTGAAACGCCAGCCCATACGCTTCTTGAACGCTTCGATCTCGGGAAGCGTCGCTCGCGAAATCGCGACGAAAGTCACGTCGCGGTGCGCGAGATGCACCGCAGCACCGTCGAATCCGTCCGCCAGGAATGAACAACTCGGGCAACCCTCTTTCCATCCCGGACCAAACATGAAGTGATAGACGATCAACTGACTCTTTCCCGCAAACAGATCGGCGAGCGTCTTTTTCCCCCGCGGCCCGTCGAAAACGTAATTCTTCTCCACTTTCTCCCGCGGCAGCGCGCGCCGCTGCCGGCTCAGTTCATCGCGCAGGCGCGAGAATTCCTTCTCCTTGCGCAAGAGTTCTTTGCGGGCGGCCAGCCACTCAGTGTGTGGCGCTACCTTGCCCAGTTCCGTTTTGCTTGTCGTCATGGTTGCCATCGTCGTTTCTCCTCTCCATCACATTCTGTGAATTCTCTTGCGATCCGTTCCTCTTTCCACGAACGACCCTCACGGCGAGCGCGGCAATTCCTCCGGTCGACATCACACTGCCCGCCATCAACGCGGCACTTGCCATACATGCAGGACACATAATTCCTTCTTCTCCGCAAGCGCCTCGGAGGGTTAACTCTTGCCCTTATCGTCATACTTCTTGCCCTTGCCCTCGGCCCGCTCCCGCACGCGCGTGTGCATGTGCGTCCATCCCTCGGTGACGCCCTTCCGGTGCTCGTCCTGAATCAGCCCCAAGGCTGTGTGATGGAACCTGATCAGCGTTCCGCCATTTTCTTCGCTCAGCCGGTACTGCAAATTCGAAACCACGGGATACGACATAAACAACGGCCCGGTGATTTCGAGCAGGGTCGGTTTCTTGATCGCTTGCACGTGGCCCCAGAAATGCCCGTTGTTGTCGCCCAGATCGCGATACCACCGGCCGCCCGGCCACGGCTCAATCTTCATTGGCATCCGCTTGCCATCGGGCGAGTCATTCTCGCTCAGTTGCTCCAGAAGCGCTTCGAAGGTCGTCTGCAGCGAGGCCCGCACATGGATCTCCTGCGTAATGTTCAGTGTGAGATTCTCAATACCTGCTGTTGCCATCGTACTCATCGTTCCTCCTTGCTTCCCTTTTCGATCAGATTCGGTTGGATTCAGTTTGTGTCCAAAGATTTCTGTTTCGCCTCGGCGCGCTCTTTCACGCGGCTCAATTGATGCTGCCAAAGCCGCTCGAATGTCTTTGTCCACTCATGCAGCGGGCGAATGGCCTCTGCATGGGTGCGATAGAGCATTTGCCGCCCGTGGCGGCGTACTCTCACCAACCCAACTCTCCGGAGCACCCCCAGATGTTTCGACACCGAGGGTTGCTCCATTCCCAGGCCCACAACAATATCCCCGACGGCCCGCTCCTCGCTCGCCAGATAGTTCAAAATGTCCCGCCGACGGGGTTCTGCCACCGCGTTAAAAGCATCCGACGTAGTAGCAGCTCTTGCCATGGCGTCAATATATATTCCTATATAGGAATATGTCAAGTTTCGTACGACGCGTAAGATTCATCTCAACCTTAGCTTGGATCACCTCCAGACGCGCACTTCGTCGGAAGAATTTAGGGGGATCAGAAACGATGTCGGCCATCACGCGACGAGCTTTCCTGGCGATGGCCGCCGCCGTGGGCGCAACGGCGGCCTGGGGCACTCCGTTCGGTGCGAAGTCCCGCATCGCCTGGCGCGAACGCCGAGATCTCTTCCCTGAAGGCGTTGCGTCCGGTGACCCAGATAGCGCCAGTGTTCTGCTGTGGACACGCCGTCCACCCGCACAGCACCCAGTTCAGACTTTGACGGTCGAGGTCGCCGAGGATGAGCAGTTCTCCCGCGTTGTGGCGACATCCGAGGTTCCCGTCTCCGCAGCGTCCGATTGGACCTGCCGAGTGCTGGCGGGCGGCCTGAAGCCAAGCCGCGTGTACTGGTACCGCTTCACCGATTCTGAAGGCTTCGGCAGCCGCGTGGGCCGCACCATCATCGCACCCGCCGTGGACGACACACGACCGGTTCGCTTCGTCTTCGTCAGCTGTCAGAATGCCAACGACGGCGCGCAGAACGCCTACCGCAGAATGATCTTCGAAGATGAGCGCGCTCCTGAATCAGACCGGATCGGATTCGTCCTCCACCTCGGCGATTTCATCTATGAAATCGTGTGGTATCCCGAGGACCGTCCCCAAGGTATGTACGACCGCCGCATCCGCGATATCGTCCGTTATCCGCACGGCGAAAAGATCCGTGACTTTCACATCCCAACGACAGTGGACGACTATCGCGCCGTCTATCGCGCCTACCTGCACGATCCCGATCTGCAGGACGCGCGCGCCCGCTGGCCGTTCGTCAACATGTGGGACAACCACGAGTTCAGCTGGCTGGGCTGGCAATCCCTGCAGCGATTTGGGGGCAAGAGCCTACCCACGCAGACCCGCAAAGTCGCGGCCAATCAGGCGTTCTTCGAATATCAACCGGCGCGCATCATGAAGCCCAGCGGGCCGTCACTCGAACGCTTCGACCCTCCACAAGTGGTCGATGCGCCCGTAACTCGTTTCGACGAGCACGGACTCGGTCAGGAACCGAACAACCTCGCGGCCATCGGCAGCCTCAGGGGGTACCGCGCACTGCGCTGGGGACGCAACGTGGAACTCATCGTCACCGATCAGCGCAGCTATCGTTCCGAGGAACCAACGGATCAGCCCGAGGCGCAAGCGCTTTCCAGCGACGACTTTCCCGAGTTCATCGCGGAAGAGGCGATGGAAATTCTCGATGCTGGCCGAACCTACAACGCCGGCCAGCCACCCGCAACGATTCGCTTCGGCACTACCGAGATCGCCAACTTCTGCAAAGACCGCCCCGCGCAGACGATTCTGGGTGTCGAACAGAAGGCTTGGTTTCTCGATCGCCTGCGAACCTCGAAAGCGACGTGGAAGATCTGGGGCAATACCACTGCCACGCTCGACATGCGCGCCGACCTGCAAAACCTTCCGAAGGAATTTTCGAAGCGCTGGCCGGGGGTTGGGTACGCCACTTCCCCGTTAGGAGACCACGGCACTGCATACGTCGAGCGGGGCGAAATCTACGACTTCGTGAAAACTCACGGGATAACAGGTTTCGCGACCATCGCCGGAGACCGCCACAGTTTCTGGGCAGGACTCGCAGCCAAGACCCTGCCCCCAGAGCCTTTTGCGCCTGTCGGCATTGCTTTCGTGACGGGTTCTATCTCTGCCCCCGGAATCGTAGAAGCTCTAGAGCACTCCTTGCCGAAGGACCATCCTCTGCGCTCGCTCTATGTTGGAGAAGGGCCCGCAGACCACGCCCCGCAACCTCTTTTAAACATGCTCATCCGGCATGGAGTGCGCTCGTGCCTGGAGTACGCCAAGAGTGGCGACATCGCGAAAGCACGCGCTCTGTCGAATCCAGATTTATCTCCCCACGTTTCGTTCGTCGATATGGGAGGCCATGGCTACTCGGTGGTTCACGTCACGAGCGAGTTCCTCGAGACGGAATTCGTCTGCATCCCCCGCCCCATCGAACGCAGTGACCGTCCAGACGGCGGCGCCCTTAGTTATCGCGTCAAGTCCCGCACTGCCCTGTGGAAAAAAGGCGTAGCTCCGAAGCTCCACATGCAGATTCTCGAAGGCGATCCGAAATTCTCGGTGTGATCCGGCAGGTGGATTTAGGTTGGAGGGGCGTCCCAGCTTTCGGGAGGCCCGCTCGCGTCGATCATTCTTCGCGCAGTGTCTGCGCGGGGTCGATGCGTGCAATTCGCAGCGTTGGGGCGATGCCCGCAATAAGCGTTATAGCCGCGAGAATCAAGACGACGAAAAGAATGGTGGGTGCGTCGTAGACACCGACTCCATACAACACGCTCCGCATTGCCCTTAGTGCTCCTGTGCACAAGACCAAACCCAGAATGAGTCCAAGCACCGAGGCTCGCACTCCTGGGCTCCCGACATTGACCATGGCCTGATGAATGGTGGAGCCCAGCGCCATGCGGATGCCGATCTCTCTCGTCTTCTGCGCTACGATGTTCGCGACGAGCGCGAAGATTCCGACCGCGCTCAGCAGCAGGGCCAGAGCCGCCATTGCGGTCAGGAGCACTACCTCGATGCGCTGTGTCGCTAAGGTCTTCGCCAGCAAGTCGGGCATCCTATAGAAGCCCGAGAAGGGCAGGTTTGAATCGACACTCGCCAGCGCCCGCTGCATCTGAGCCGTCAACCCTCCCACCGGGCCTACCGTGCGGACGATCCAGCTGGGCTGAAACCAGACGTGCAGCAGTGAGAGTGATCCAGCGTCTACTTGTGTGGCAGGAATATACATGGACTCCTCTGCGGAAAGAGGGGCAGCAGGATCCAAGCCTGGCTCGATGGCCACGTCTCCTACGACGCCGACGATCATTGTGTCCTTATTCACATAGTGGCCGACCGGGTTTATCCCGTGAAAGAACTTGCGTACGAAGGTCTGGTTGACTATTGCGACGTGCTGCGAATTGGGGCCGTCCGAATCAGTGAATGCGCGGCCCCGGAGGATTGGGATCTTCAACGCGGCGAAATATTCGGGCGTAACGTATGCCTCACCGGTCATGACTTGCTGCCCGGCTTCTTTACCCTCGCTGAGGGTCACTCCATCATTTAACGACCGCTCGTAGGGCAGACTCAGACCGACCGCGGCCTGTTGCACTCCTGGAATTTGTCGCATGGCGGCCGTGCTCTCGTCCAAAAGCTTAATGAAGGCAGCGGGATCATGGAAGCGCGAATCGTCCAGGGATGCTCTCGCGGTCATCACTCCCGTCGCATCAAACCCCGATGGCAAGGTTTGGAGGTGGACGAGGGTGCGAATCAGAAGGCCCGACGCAGCCAGCAACACCACGGTCAAAGCAACCTCTCCGACGATCAACGCCTGCCGCAAATGCAATTGGTGGTTGCCGCTCGAGCCGCGCCTCGCAATGGCTGAGCGCAAGTCGAAGCGTCGCGCGGTAAGCGCCGGAATCATCCCAAACAGCACGCTCGTGAGCAACGATATCAAAATCGCAAATGCCAACACACGCCCGTCCAGAGCAACGTCCGCCACCGGCAGGAAGTGTTCGGGTAGAAGGAGGAGTAGTCCGCGCAGAGTAACGAAGCCAACTGCTACCCCAGCGATTCCGCCAACCGATGCCAGCACGAGAGTTTCGACCCAGAATTGCTTTTGTATCTGCCAGCGCGACGCGCCGAGTGCTAGTCGCGTTGCAACTTCAGAGGTCCGCCGCAGCATGCGGACGAGCGTTAGACCCGCAAGATTGGCACAGGCGATCAGCAGGATAATCCCCGCGGCCAGCATCAATGCCAAGACCTGCGGACGCAGCCCAGCCGTCTCCCCTTTTTGAAGCGGCACGGAATAATAAGATACCTGCGCATCGGGGTTGTCCTGTAGTTCATAACGTTCCGTGCGAAGGGACCACGCATGGTTGATCTCAGAATCTGCCTGCTGCCAATTGGCACCATCCCGCAATCGCGTGATCACGTCAAAGTTCGTTCCCCCTCCTTCGCCGTCGCGGCTGGCCTGGAGTGCCGTATACAGGTCAGCGTTCAAAGGAATAGTCGCATCCTCAGGGAGCACTCCCACGACTGTGTACGGCTCCCCTCTTAACAGAATGTTCCTGCCCGATATGTTGGGATCAGAACCGAAAACACTTCGCCACAAACCGTAGCTTAGGATCGCAGTTTTTGGTCCGTGCGGCCGATCTTCCGTATCCGAGAAAGCACGACCAACGATCGGATGGATAGCCAGCACATCGAAGTAGTGCGCGGAGACGCGTCCAGCGTGGAGGTACCGTACCTGTTCACCCGCTTGGAGATTGACACCTGAAATTCCTGTAGCTGAAACACCCGAGATCAGCGAGGGAACATTGTCGCGCAGCAATTCCCATTGCTCGCCGTTCAGGTGGTGCCGCTCCTCCGAAACAATGGGCGCGGTGAAACGCGTGTAAATCGTCCCCATGCGTTCGGGATGTGGGTAAGGCAGGCTCTTCAGCAAGAGCGCATTGACCACAGAGAAAATTGCAGTGTTCGCTCCGATGGAAAGCGCCAAGGTGAGAATCACCGTGACAGTGAAGCCGGGATTGCGCAACAGCTGCCGAACCGAGAACCTAAGATTCTGTCCGAGTATCCCCATCGAGGCCCCCCCTCACATGCAAAATCCGCAACGGATCGAAGCGCTGGACGCGACTACGCCAGAAACAAGAGTTCCTTATACGGTAGCATCCAGGCTGCCGAAGTCCAGCTCTCTGTAAGAGCAACGTATGATGGCACTAATGTCGCCGAACCGCGTCTTCGTGCGTACCGACCATGTCCGCTTCCGAACATCCTTGTACGCGAGTGGACAGGCGCCATCCTGAATGGGACTCCTCCTGTAATCTTCACATTCTCGTCGAATCGTCCGATTCTCTTAAAAATTCGCTCACGGGTTGGAGAGTGGGCGCGGGAAATAAGCTGCTTTCAATCAATGTTTGCGGGCGTAGTCGACTGATTCTACATAACTTACAGCATCGCGATCCGCGCGAGTCCCTTAAGCATAATAATCTTGCCCGTAACTGATCGAGCTGCATAGATAATTTGTCGATTCCACTAGCTCCCTTGACTGCAATGGAAAGAGGAGCGAGGCGCGCCAAAAATCATCGCATACTCCCAAAAACGAGACTCCGATCGCTCTCTTCCTCATAATTCTCATCTAAACTCATTCCCAGAATTCTTCTATGGGAGGAACCACCTTGTCTGCCATTCGCGCCCTGTTTTGGGACGTCGGAGGAGTGCTGCTCACAAACGCATGGGACCGCACGGAACGCACCGTGGCGCTCGAGCACTTTCATCTCGACCAGGAGGAATTTCACGACCGTCACGAGATGGTGGTTTCGTCATTCGAGCGCGGCAAGATTACTCTCGACGAGTACCTCGACCGCACGGTGTTCTATCGCACGCGTCCGTTCGAGCGCGACGCATTCCGTGACTTCATGTTTTCTTTGTCACAACCGTTCCCCGAGGTGTTGAACTTCGCGCAGGCACTCAGCGACTCCAGCAAATACTTCATGGGAACAATCAACAACGAATCGCGCGAGCTGAATTATTACAGGATTGAGAAGTACGGACTGCGGAAGACCTTCCGATTGTTTGTTAGCTCCTGCTTCGTCGGACTCCGGAAGCCGGAACGCGATATATATCGCCTCGCACTGGAGACGACGCAGATCCCGGCGGCAGAATGCTGCTTCATCGATGATCGCGCTCTCAATCTGGAATGCGCGGCTAAACTCGGAATGCAAACGATTGAGATGCAGCAAGCAGAGCAGTTGCGCGGCGACTTAGCGAAGCTTGGCGTAAGTCCGTAAAGGCGCGATTTGGCAAGAAGTCATGAACTCTTGATGAGCGCGAGGTTGCGGAAAACCGAGGAACCCGTGCACCCCCGTGGAAGAACGGCCCTTCAGTGGCCGCGTAAGGCGGATGAAGCAGAGTGGGCTACGGGCCTTGAGGTCCGCGGCTAGCCTCTCTCACGGGGCTTTGCGTGGCTGGCTCGTCTTCACGCCCGCATTCTGTGGAACATCCGATTCCAGCGAACTCAGCGTCAGATCGCTGGACCAGCAATCCGCTGCCAGCTTCCATTCGCCATTGCTCTGCCGCGCGCAAACCCACAGATACTTTCCGCGTTCTTCCCGGCGTTTTCCAGTTGCGCTGGGGATCAAAGCCTTGCAGCGTCCCGCTTCATACGCCAGGTCGCCGACCACTTCAACTCGCAGAGGATCCACTTCCACTTCTCCGAGTCCGGCGTCAAGCGCCCCAAAAAAGAACTCACGCACCGCAGCCGCGCCACGTACCGGAGGACAGTTCGACCGCAGCACCAGCGCGTCGTGGGTGTAAAGCTCGATGAGGTCATCGAGATGTTTGGTGTTACAGGCCAGCACCCACTCGTGCGCGAGGCTCCGAACTGCAGCCTCGGCACGGCTCATGTCGCCGCGCAGCGCTGCCGTAACCCGCAGCTTGTCCTCTCTCATCGGCTCACGCCCGGAATCTCGCAGTGGCTCCCGCATTGCATCCGCGCCGGAGCGGGCCGCCATCGCTTCCCCACCAGGAAAATAGTGATGATGATAGTGATGATGGAAGTGATGAGTTTCCTGCCCCGTAGGTCGAGAAATCGCCTGCCGTTCCGCAGGATCGTGATCAGAAAACGGATTCGGTGGAATGGACAGAGCGTGCACAGGACGCTCTTCCTCCGCAAATGATCCAGCAAGTTCCGTAGTGATGCCGCACATGCCGCAGAATTTGTTCCCTGCGCGATTGCGGTACCCGCAAACGCTGCACACGATCGTGGTCGTGTCGTCGGTCAAGTCCTGCGCGGCATCGTCCGCAGCCTGTTCCGCATCGCCTTCAGCAGCTAAGCGCTGCGCAGCCTCCAGCGCCGCGGCGATCGCGTCCGCACCTGGCTTGGGACGACGCATTTCCGGATGCAGCCGCCGGAAAACTTCTTCCATCTCGGCGCTGTGCGCTGGAGCGTCAGGAGATCTGGGATTCTTATTCTCTTTGTCCACAAACTTGTCCATGAACTTGTTCACGCATCGAGGCAATCGGCCGCTGGCGTAATTCTAGCCGAGCAACTCGGACTCG
>Ga0210397_10001999_pt1 | contig 12955 bp, 12 predicted proteins | sample IncBWH2OmetaG_FD_160126 | JGI IMG/M metagenome (GOLD analysis project Ga0210397, IMG submission 160126) | Forest soil microbial communities from Barre Woods Harvard Forest LTER site, Petersham, Massachusetts, United States - Inc-BW-H-2-O ...
GTAGCGGGCAAATTGATTCATGGCCGCCTTGGGGACGCCGAGGTTGATCATGCCGTTGCGTGGATGCCGCGACGGCTCTGCGGTGAGGTACAGCAGACGGCCATAGCCACGGGAAGTCATGCCCGGCACAACGGCTTTGGTGAGAAGAAACGCGGCGTGCAGCTCTCGGTCCAGCTTTCCACCGAGCTGTTCCCAGGTCAGATCGGCGAACGAGACGATGTCGTAGGGGATCAATGCGTTGTGCACGAGCACGTCGATCCGGCCCCACCGCTGTTCGGTTTCGCCGACCATCGCCGAGACGTCATCCGAGACGGTGACGTCGGCCCGAACCGCCACCGCCTCACCGCCGGTCGCGGCGATCGCCGCGACCACTTCTTCTGCCTCCTCGGCGCTCGAGTGGTAGTTGACGACCACCCGGAAGCCGCGTTCGGCAAGAACCCGCGCAGTCGCAGCGCCGATTCCGCGGCTGGCTCCAGTGATGATCGCGACTTGTGACATCAGAGTTGGCCTCCGTGTGAAGAGTTGAGGTCTTTGACCCGCAGGTGATGACAATTTCTCCGGCCGACCGCGCCGCATGAACTTGCCGATTGGGCGGTAGTTCGCCCCAGCAACATCACCTGATTTCTGCAGGACGTCTTCAGCAGCAGATGCTACGGCGCGAAACGGTGCCGGTACAGATGTCGACCGCAGATTTAACGCCCGCGACCTGCGTGAGCCTATGGTGTACCGCCGCCGCTGCTGACATGATCACTATCGTGGAATCCCCGCCGACGCATGGCTGGATGAGGGCCGACACCATGCCACTCGCGCCTGATCCTGACGACCGCGCGACCAATCGATTGTCGAGGATCCGATGACAGCACCCGATGCAGTTCGCCGTTCAAGGATTCGACTTGCCGATGGACAGGGTGCGATGCCCGCCGTCGGGTTTGGCACGCTCATTCCGGATCTTGCCGCGACCAAACAGGCCACCAAGGCCGCACTGGAAGTGGGCTTTCGACATCTCGATTGCGCAGAACGGTACCGCAACGAAGAACCGGTGGGTGATGCGATTCGCGAGATCTTCGACGCCGGCACGGTTCGGCGAGAGGATCTGTTCGTCACCACCAAGTTGTGGAACACCAATCACCGCCCGGAGCGCGTCAAGCCTGCCTTCGACGCTAGTCTCGCCCGCCTTCAAATCGACTATGCAGACTGCTATCTGATCCACACACCGTTCGCCTTCCGTCCTGGCGATGATCAGGATCCGAGAGATGAGAACGGTGAAGTGATCTACGACGACGGCGTCACGTTAGCGGAAACGTGGGGCGCGATGGAGGGCCTTGTCGACGACGGCCACTGCAGGTCGATCGGCCTGTCGGATGTCACCTTGGAAAAGGTGCGCGAGATCGTGGCGATCGCACGCATCAAGCCGGCCGTGGTGCAAGTCGAATCGCATCCGTACCTTCCCGAATGGGAACTGCTCTCCTTCTGTCAGGAGCATGGGATCGTGCTGTTGGCATTCGCGGCGTTGGGGCATTCTTCGGTACCAAACCTGTTGGAGGACCCGGTAATTGCAGCTGCCGCAGCCCGCCTACACATGACACCAGCTCAGGTTGCCCTGTCCTGGGCTGTGCAGCGCGGCACCGCTTACCTGACCACCTCGACCAAGCCGCAGCGCATCCAAGAGAATTTCGAGGTTTCAACGCTGCCTGAAGACGTCATGTCCGACATCCGAAACCGCATCACCACGAACGTCAGGTTCAACACCGTGGTAGGCAGCGGCGTGCCTGGGTTCATTCCGCGACCCGAGTGAACGCCAGCGACCCCTACCGGCACCACCCCTACTGAGGTAGCGTTTCGAGGAGTCTTCGGTAGTTGACCGCGGAGCGAGGAGCAGCGTAATGGAATCGGCTTTATTTGGTTTTGTGACCGTAGTAGCCCTTGCCTTGGCGTTCTTCTTCGCCATCTTTGCTGGTGCATATGTGAGGCGGCTCGAGGCCCAGACCTTTAATCCGATAGGCGACGAAATAGGCAGTGCCAGAACAGTTACGGTCAAAGTGCGCAAGGGCGAACCCCTGTCGCCCGATGAATTGGACTATGCGAAGCAAATCATCGATGCTCGTAGCTCCATGATCGCGTTCTGCATCCCCGCCACTCTGTTCATGCTGGGGACCTTTTATGTATTCGGGAGTCTTTACCACTTGCATGGAGCAACGCCATCCGAGCGGACATTTCTCGGAGTGTTCCCCATGTTGGCCGCCACGAACTTCACGGCTCAGATTCTCCGCAGCATAAGGTTGAAAAGGCGTCTGCGGAATATTTCATGAAGCAAATCGAGCATGTGCTGCTGCCGTTTCGGTGGTTTCCGGTGCGTTGGACGTTGATTCTTACGCGCTGCCGACTGGACCAACAGGTGATAACGTCGCACACCGCTTGCTCGCGTTCCTGCGGAGGCTGGTAGTGTCGTATCGGCCCTATCTCAACCTAGTTGATATAGGGCCGAGGTAGGCGAAGCGAGAACACGAGGTCGGGGACCGATTCCGGAAGGTGATGGAGTGAGCCCTCGTTCAGTCGGCAGGACTGTCTTGGCGCGAGTCTGGATGCCTTTAGTTGCTGTCGTTGCGGTCGGCGTGGGTGCGGTGGCCATGTGGAAGGTGCACCAGTTTTCCGAGCCGCCTCCTGTCGTCACCGTCAATGAACCGGCAGCACCTCCGGAGTTCAGTATCAAACGGCTCACGTACGAGTTGTTCGGCTCCATCGGGCAAGGGGGGATGCTCGTCTGGGTAGACATCGACGGACATCCGCATCAGGTTAATCTCACGACCCTGCCGTGGTCGCACACGGAGTCGACCACGCTCACCGTGGTGTCCGGCAGCATTTCGGCGCAGGTTCATGGTGGTCAAGTCGGCTGCCGGTTACGGGTGAATGGCGTTGTCCGCGCTGAACAGTCCGACACCCATCAGGATGCGCACGTCTTTTGCCTGGTGAAGTCCGCATGAGCGAGCATCGGGAGGAGCCCCCGGCGAAACGCCCCTTAGTGCCCAGAATGGTTCGCGCCTTCGCGATACCGATCATCGCCTTTTGGGCCCTTCTCGCCGTGTCGACGAACACCTTCATGCCCCAGGTAGAGAGGGTCGCAGAAGAGCTCGCGGGGCCGGTGGTCCCACACTACGCACCGTCGCAACGGGCGTTGCTGGCCATCGGTGCGAAGTTCCAGGAGTCCAATTCGACCAGCTTGGCCATGGTCGTGCTGGAAGCCAACCGGCCACTGGGCGACGTGGACCATCAGTACTACGACGATTTGATGCGCCGGCTGCTGCAAGACACCAAGCATGTGCAGTCCGCCATAGACCTGTGGGGGAAGCCGATCACCGCGGCGGGGGCGCAGAGCCTTGACGGCAAGTCCTCGTACGTGCTGTTGCGTCTCGCGGGCGATATCGGCCAAATGCAAGCGAACGAGTCCGTTGCTGCCGTTCGGGATATCGTCGCGAAGGACACGCCGCCACCCGGGCTCAAGGTCTACGTCAGCGGCGCGGCGCCGCTCGCCAAGGACACGGTGGCTATTGCGAATGCAAGCCTGAACGACATCACGATCGTGACGATCTTCCTCATCATCGGGATGTTGCTGCTGGTGTACCGCTCCCCTGTCACCCTGTTTGTGCCCCTGGCCGGCGTTCTGTTCGAGCTGCTGGTCGCGAAGGGGGTTATCGCAACCCTCGGGCATCTCGGGTACATCGAGCTCTCGTCATTCGCCGTGAACATCGTCGTCGCGCTGACCCTGGGAGCGGGAACGGATTACGGCATCTTCTTGATAGGCCGCTATCACGAGGCGCGACACGACGGCGAAACCAGGGAGGAGGCGTTTTACACCGCGTATAGGAGTGTCACACCCGTCATCCTTGGCTCGGGGCTGACGATCGCGGGGGCGTGTTACTGCTTGACTTTCGCGCGACTCAACTACTTCCACACGATGGGGCCGGCTGTCGCGATCAGCATGCTGTTCACCATCGCGGCAGCGCTGACGCTCGGCCCGGCCTTCTTGACCGTGGGCAGCCTCTTCGGGCTCTTCGACCCAAAAAGCAAGGCCAAGGCGCATCTGTATCGGCGGATCGGGACGAGCGTGGTCCGGTGGCCGGTGCCGATCCTCTTCGCCAGCGCCGCTGCCGTCATGCTTGGGGCGATCTTCGTGCCGACGTACCGGCAGAACTATGACGACCGTGAGTACCAGCCGCGCAGCGGCTCCGCCAATCAGGGTTTCCAGGCGGCGGATCGGCACTTCCCGAAAAGCAAGCTGTTCTCCGAGATGCTGATGATCGAGTCGGATCACGACCTGCGAAACTCGGCTGACTTCATCTCACTGGACCGCGCGGCCAAGGCTCTTGAGCGCCTTCCCGGCGTCGCGATGGTGCAAAGCATCACCAGGCCCATGGGCCGAGCTTTGGAACATGCCACAATTCCCTACTTGTTCACCACACAAGGCAGCGGGAGCGGTCAACAACTCCCGTTCAATGTCCAACAAAACGCTAATACCATCCAGCAGGCACAGATCACCACCCACACCGTGGCCGTCTTGCGGAAAGAGATCGACTACTTCCAGAAAGTGTCGGACGAGCTGCACAAGACGGTTCTCACCGTCCAGGATCTGCAAAGGGTCTCCGACGATTTGAATGAGGAGATCTCGAACCTCGACGACTTCTTCCGTCCGATCAAAAGCTATTTCTTCTGGGAGAAGCATTGTTTCGACATACCGATTTGCTGGACGTTCAGGTCGGTGTTCGCGGCAATCGACAACATCGACAAGTTGGCCGAAGACATCAAATACGCGAAACTCTCCTTGGAAGAGATAGACAAGACCTTTCCGCAAATCATCACGCAGCTGAAACTCACGGCAGACGACTCGGAGGCTCTAGCGCGTCTTTTAACCAACACCTACGGTTCCTCGTCTCTGCAGTCCACACAGACCGACCAGACATTCTTCGACCAGGTCAATGTGGGGCTTGACTTCGACCAGTCCCGCAGCGATGACTTCTTCTATATTCCGCACGAGGGTTTCGACAACGAAGATGTCAAGACGGGTATGAAGCTCCTGATGTCGCCGGACGGCAAGGCTGCTCGGTTGATTATCACCCACACAGGCGACGCCAATGGCCCGGAAGGCGTGCAGCATGTCGAACAGTTCCCCGCAGCTATAACTGCGGCGCTCAAAGAGACGTCGCTGGCCGGCGCGAAAGTTTATATCGGCGGTTCGGGATCAACCAACAAGGACATTAAGCAATACGCCATGTCCGATCTCCTCATCGTGGCGATCGCTGCCTTCGTGCTGATCTTCTTGATCATGTTGTTCCTGACGAGAAGTCTGATGGCCGCCTTGGTCATCCCTAGCACGGTGGCCTTCTCCTACGCCGGAGCGTTCGGGCTTTCCATACTCGTCTGGCAGCACCTGATCGGCCTGCCCCTGTACTGGTTGATATTGCCGCTCACGTTCATCATCCTGGTGGCGGTGGGTTCCGACTACAACCTCCTGTTGATCCTGCGTGTCAAAGAGGAGCTTCACGCCGGAATCCACACCGGCCTGATCCGCGCGCTCGGAAGCACGGGTGGCGTGGTGACATCGGCGGGTTTGGTGTTCGCGTTCACCATGCTCGCAATGCTCAGCAGCGACCTCCGCACTGTCGGCCAGGTGGGCTCCACCGTATGCATCGGCCTGCTGCTCGACACGTTGATCGTGCGTTCGTTCGTCGTACCGTGCGTCCTCAGAATCCTCGGACCGTGGTTCTGGTGGCCAACGCTGGTGCGTACCCGTCCGCTACCGCAGCGACAAGACCAACCAGTGGGCCAACGCTAATAGTTGACGGTCAGTCGAGCCGAGATGCCTGGTAATAGGCAATGCTCCAGCCGTCCCCGTTGTGCTCGATCACCACACCGAGGAACACGCTGGTTGTGGGCCGGTCTGGAAATGCGAAGTCGGCGTGGACATATCCGAGCACCCGATCAGCGCCCAGCGGGCGGGTCTGCAGGATCTCATAGTCGACTGTCATGCCCGGCCGTTGGCTCGCGTAATAGTCAATGACGCCTCGGCGGCCAACGCTGTAAGGGCGCAGACCCTGGAAGATGGCGTCCTCGGTGAATACATCGGCGACCCGTTCGGGCTCCTGCGCGTCGATCGCAGCCTTCCACCGGTCCAGGGCATCGCGCAATGCGTCAATGTCCGGCACTTTGACCACCATCCACGTGCAGGATCTCGCCGGTGACGAAATGCGCGTTCTCCAGGTACAACACGGCCCCGACCACATCGTCGATCTCGCCCATGCGTCTCATTGGATGCATCTCTGCCAAAGCTTCGTAGGTCGCTGGGCCGTGCATGGGGGTGCGAATGTTGCCGAGGGCGACGGCGTTGGACCGGATGCCGCGCACGGCGTACTCGACGGCCAGCGCCTTGGTCACTGCGTTCAACCCCCCTTTTGTCAGCGATGCTAGCGCGGCCGGAACTGCAGAGTTCGCCTGGTCGACCAGGCTGCTGGAGATGTTGACCAGGTGGCCGCCTTCCCCGCGAGCTAGCATTGCTGACACCGCCGCACGGGAAAGCTCAAAAAAGCCACGGAGATTCACCCCGGTGACGGCGTCATAGTCCTCGTCGGTGTACTGCGTGAAGGGTTTGGCGACAAAGACGCCGGCGTTGTTGACAACCGTGTCAATCCGTTCGAACCGCTCCATCGCGGCATCAACGATGCGCTGGCCGACACCGGGTTGCGCGATATCGCCGGGAACCGTGAGCACCATAGGGTCGTCACTTGCGGCGATAGTCCGCGAGTTGGCTACCACCGCGTAGCCGAGCCCACGGTAGCCGACGACTAGGCCGGCGCCGATGCCCTGGGAGGCGCCGCTGATTACGACTACCGGCTGAGCGTTCATTGTTCCGGTCCTTAACGGCTTGTGGCTGTCACAGGTCGACGACGATCGGTTCTGCGGGGCGGGCTGGTCGCGTGCAGCACAGCAGCATGTTGCCCGGCGCCATCGCCCCGACCCTTTCCTACAACCCTCCTCGTCAATCAATTGTCGGTGACGCGTCAAGAGCGCGCAGGTTCGACCACTGCGACTCCGTAAACTGTTATGGAGATTAAGGCACTTGACATAATTTTCATGCAGTGCTGTCCTTGGGACATGGCGCGCCAAACATCCCCTGAGCCACGGGGATCGACGGTGGACCGGCTGATCGAAGTCGGCGAAAGGCTGTTTGCGATGCACGGGCTCGACGGTGTCTCGCTGCGCCAGATCGCTGTGGAGTCCGGCACCTCGAATAACTCGGCGGTGCGCTATCACTTCGGCTCCAAAGATGCCCTGGTAACGGCGATCGTCGAGTACCGGCTACCGCACATCATCCAACGCCGCGAATTACTCGCTGCCCGTTGCGATCCCGAAGATTTGCGGTCGGTGCTGGAAGCCCATCTGCTGCCCACAGTGGATATGGCCGAGAGTGCCGACAACCACTATCTGATGTTCATCGAGCAATTGCAGCGGTACGGACGCAGCGCCGACCACCCGTTCCTGCGTGTCTCGGCACCGTTGCGTAACTCGCATAACAAGTTTCTGCGGACGGCGGGAAATCTGATGCCGCACCTGCCTCATGCACTTCGGGCCGAGAGGATCGGAGCTGTTGCAGCCCTGTGCCTGCATGCCTCGGCTGACCGTCAGCGGGCGCTGCACTTCGGCGCGCCGCGGCGCAACTATGCGCTGCACGTCAACGACCTCTTCGACGGACTGGTTGGCTATCTCAGCGCCGCTGCGTCGGCTGCCACCCTGCGCAGTGTGAAGGCGAGAGCAACCCAATCTGTCTCCACGGTTACGTGAAATGCGGTGCACCCGATGAACACGCTTGAGGACACGGTCGCCGTCGTCACCGGAGCGGCCAGCGGTATCGGCCGCGCGATCGCACACTCCCTGGCCGGACACGGCTCTCACATCGTCGCGGTCGACATCGACACCGTCGGCATCACGACGTTGGCGACGGAGCTCACGGCCCAGGGAGCCACCGCTGCGGCCTGCACCGCGGACATCTCGGGGGCTGACGCCTTCGACGACGTCCGTAACACGGCACTGGAGCGGTTCGGCCATGTCGACATCGTGGTCAACAACGTCGGCGTGCTGACCAACGGTCTGCCACAAGACATTCCGGTCAGCGAATGGCAACGCATCCTGAACATCAACCTGATGTCGATTGTCCGCAGCAACACCGTGTTCTTGCCGCTGCTCCTCGACCAAGGCAGCGGACACGTCGTCAACACCGCGTCATTCGCCGGCCTGTTCACCTACTCCTACGACCGGCTGCCTTACGCGGCGACCAAGGCCGCCATCGTTCAGATCAGCGAGGGTCTGGCACTTTATCTGCGACCCAGGAATATCGGCGTCACGCTGCTGTGCCCGGGACCAGTGCTGACCAACATCGCGTCGTCGGTACCGAAGTTCGGCGCCGGCGCGGCCATGCGTACCCCCGGCGATCAATTCGAACTGCTCGACCCCGCACCAGTCGGTGACCTGGTGGCCGACGCGATTCTGCACAACCGCTTTTTCGTGCCCACCCACCCGCAGGTCGTCGATGAGCTACGCCGGCGCGTCGACAGCTGGGATGCCTACCTCGATTACCAGATCTCCCGTGAACCCTCCGCACCGAAAGGCCAAGACCGATGAGCGATGCCCGAACGGATGGCCTCAACGTATTCAAAGAGCTGATGCCCGGACTGATCCCGGACAACCTGGCAAGCTTGCGCGACGGCAGCTTCGCCGACGAACTCGCTGACCTGAGCTTCGACCACGTTTTCGGTAGCTTGTGGACCCGTCCCGGGTTGGACCGCCGTTCCCGCAGCCTCGTCACGCTCGGCGCGCTCATCGCGCTGCGTGCCACCGAAGAACTTAGGTTTCATTTCCCCATTGCGCTGCGCAACGGGTTGACCATCGAGGAGATCGAGGAGGTGGTCTACCACATGGCCGGCTACGCGGGTTTCCCGGCAGCGGCGACAGCCCGCAATATCGGCCGCGAAGTGCTACCCACACCGCGAGCCACAACCTAGGGACGCCAGGATGGACTCGTGGAGATTTATGACGTCATGCGCAGCACCGCCGCGGTGCGCGAGTTCACCGGCGATCCCCTGCCCGACGATGTGCTCGAGCGCATTCTCGACAACGCGCGGTTCGCGCCCAGCGGCGGGAACCGCCAGGGCGCCCATGTAATCGTGGTGCGTGATCGGGCCACCCGCGAAGCGCTGGCCGAGCTGTCGATTCCGGGCGTCCGACGGTATGCCGCGCAGCTGGCAAACGGTGAGAGCCCGTGGAACCCACTGCACCCGCCGAAGGTGACCGCGGCCGAGATAGCGGCCACCGATGTGCCGCCCCATTTCACCGCGCCGCTGCTCAACGCCGCGGTGGTGCTCGTCGTCTGCGTCAACCTCGAGGTCGTCGCCGCGATCGACCAAGACCTCGACCGGATCGGCGTGATCAGCGGCGCCTCGATATACCCGCTGGTGTGGAACATCTTGCTGGCCGCGCGCAACGAGGGCTACGGCGGCACCCTCACCACCAACGTCGTGGCGGAGGAACCGCGGGTCCGCGATCTACTCGGCCTGCCGGAGTCATACGCGGTCGCCGCGGTCTTGCCGCTGGGAAAGCCGCAGCGGCAGCTGACGAAGCTGAAGCGCAACAGCGTCGCCGAACTCGCAACCCGGGAGCGGTTTGACGGTGAGCCGTTTCGCGCGAAGGGCTAACTACTCAAGAAGCGTGTGGCAGCTTCCAGAGTGTGCTCTGGGTGGCTGACCGGCGGCGTGTGACCCGCCTCATCGATGCCTGCGATAGGTCCGCTGCCGGGGAGAGCTCGGGCTAGTTCTTCGCCACGATCGAAGGGTATTGGGATGTTCCTCACCTTCTCTCGAAGTCGGTCGGGCCAACGCATCGACGAAGACCGCGCCAGCGACACTGCCACCCGGCGATGTCGCGATCGGTCACAGATTTGTGTGAGACATCGGTCCCGGCGCGTGTGCCAGTGGTGACTTTGGGGCAGCAGGGCAAACTGAAAACACGGGCGGTCAGCGGGTTACCGACCTGCATGCCGTCGTCAATAGTCCAGCGCCGAAAGGACTTTCGCGGTCCATTCGCAACAACACGGTGCTACATAGCTAACACTTAGGTTAGCGAAAGGTCAGGGCAAAGTCCCCTGCCTAGCGTCGGTGTTGTTACGCCAACGAAGGGAGATCGAGATGGGATCACGCCCCTCACCCGCCGCGGCAGCTTGGGGCCCACCCCCGGCCGCCGCCGATGTGGGGACCGCCACCTCCCACACCGCCAGCCTGCATCCCGTTCCTTCCCTGCTGACCGATAGGTGAGGAGAGAGGTGACCGGCAACGCTGTGGACGCCGCCAATGACCAGCCGGCGTCCACAGCGTCCGCCTAACGTCAGTCGTCTTCGGCGTTGGGAACGATAAAGACCTTGCCGCTGCGCCCGACCGATTCGGATTCGGTTACCGCGTAGTGAATGTCGTCCAGACTGAATTTCTTGCCCTGCGCCCGTCCACACCGCCAACCACACCCCGGGCATGTGCCGACCGCGATCGCAGAACTCGTCGACCAGTTCCCTATGCCGGCGATCCTCGTGAGTCGCTATCAGGACGTGCTGGCCGCTAACCCGATCGCCCATGCGTTGTCACCCGGATTTGAAGTGGGACAGAACCTCTCGCGTTGGCGCTTCCTCGACCCGCGACCACCATGGCAAGCTTTTCGCTGGCGGCGTATCACCCATTCAGGTGAGTTGGGTGCGCTGTCATCAAGGCGCTCGCATGCTCGCTGCTGAGCGGAGTATCTGCTCGACACCAAAATTGAAGCGGGCGCCGTAGTCAAGAGATGTGAAGTCGTCGAGAACTGCGTTGAGCGCGGGGAAGCGGTGCTCGTCGACGGCGTTTTCCAACTGCGGACGGATTGCGGTGGATGCGCGTTGTTCTTCTTGAACGAGGCCCAAGGTGAAGTAGAGGAGATTCCATGCTGTCCAGGCAGCCGATCTGTACGTCGGGCACACCTCGAACAGCACCGTAAGCAGCTGGTCACCGAAGGCCAGGGTTGCGGACATGACGGGGGATGTCCCCGCGAAGACGCTCGCCCCGTCGCGGTGGCTCAGCATCGCCTGGCGTAACCGTTCGATTAGCTCGCTGGCCTGCTCGCGGTCTGATCCATGCAGTTTTGCGAGATCAACCTGCCCGACGATGGTGTCGGCCATGACGTCCAAGAGTCGGTCTTTGGTGCCGATATGCCACATGACGGTGTTCATGCTGACACCCAGTTCTGCTGCGATCGCGCGTGTCGACAGTTTGGCCAGACCGTCGCGGTTCAAGACGACGAACGCGGCGCTAACGACGTGATCGAGGGTTAGCCCCGCCTTCGCGCGCCGAACCTCTTGCCTCTTGGTCACTGACCAAGTATAACTGGACGAGTCTTGGTCAGCGATAGAGAAACACCGCGAGTCCGTTCGGCAGGCGAGGGAGTTCACGCCATGGCAAGTCAGATCGATCCGACCTTTGACACCATGTACGGTGGCGAGCACGCAGCCGCCGACATGGTCCCGTGGGATATCGGCGGACCCCAACCGGTCGTGCAGCAGTTGGTGGCCTACGGCGGCGTGCGCGGTCGGGTACTCGACGCGGGCACCGGCCCTGGATATCACGCGATCCACTGTGCGTCGCACGGATACTCGGTGGTCGGGGTCGACGCCTCGGCGGCGGCGATCGACCGAGCAGAACACAACGCAGAGCGCGCCGGCGTGCGAGTCGACTTTCAGGTAGCAGACGCGACGACGTTGACCGGATTCGACGACTGCTTTGACACCGTGATCGACTGCGCCTTCTATCACGTCCTCGCCGACGATGAGGAAGCCCAAGCGCGCTACGCCCACACGTTGCACCGCGTTACCCGGCCAGGCGCACGGTTATTCATGTTCGAGCTGGGGCGTCACCCGGTCAACGGGGTGCATCTGGACGGGCTGTCCGCTGACACCCTCGAACGGGTGCTTACTACTGCTCGATGGCGAATCGATCATCTCAGTACGTCAACCTACCTGAGTGTTTTCAGCCCTCAGACGATGGCTTTTCTCGCGCAGGTGGAATCAGGGCGCGGCATCGCCCCCGTGATGAAATCGCTAGTCGAGCAACTGGAAACAACCGGCGCAGCGCGCGATAGCCAGCTGGTCCACCTGCCCGTGTGGGCACTCGCAGCCACCCGACTTGACTGACCGCGATGACCGCCCGATGAATAACGAGGCCCAAAAACCTCTGACGTCAGGCAGACCCAAAGATCCGGCGCTCACGGGCGGGAATCTGCGGGCACCTCACCTAAATGGATGACGGTGCGCCAGCCGAAGCCGTGCCACGTTGAACCCACCGGAGGAGGCTTGGCATGTCGACCTATCGCGCCTTTCAAGTCACAGGGCAGCGGCAATTCGAATTGGCGGAGCGTGAGCTGCTGGACCCGCAGCCTGGTCATGTGCGGTTTCGTGTGCAGAGTTGCGGTGTCTGCCACAGCGATGTGCTCGCCGTCGAGGGCCTGCGTCCAGACCCCCGCCAGCCGGTGGTGCCGGGGCATGAGGTGGTCGGCGTCATCGACGCCCTCGGAGACGAGGTAACCGGATGGAGCGTCGGTGACCGCGTCGGCGTTGGCTTTCTGGGCGGTCACTGCGGCGTGTGTGTCTGGTGCCGTCACGGGGATTTCGTCAACTGCGAAGATCAACCTCGACCCGGCACGGACGCGGACGGTGGATACGCCGAGGCGGTCTACGCCCGCGCCAGCGGGCTTGTCAGCATTCCCGACGCCCTGGAGTCTGTCGATGCCTCCCCGCTGCTGTGCGCCGGCATCACCACCTACAACGCATTGCAGAAGTTGAAGGCCGAACCCGACGCGCTAGTCGCGATCCAGGGCATCGGTGGACTAGGTCATCTGGGTGTGC
>Ga0210397_10002000_pt1 | contig 12954 bp, 12 predicted proteins | sample IncBWH2OmetaG_FD_160126 | JGI IMG/M metagenome (GOLD analysis project Ga0210397, IMG submission 160126) | Forest soil microbial communities from Barre Woods Harvard Forest LTER site, Petersham, Massachusetts, United States - Inc-BW-H-2-O ...
GCGGCGATTGCGGGGTTCTTTCCTGTCGTCGCCCGTCATGATGCGCAGATGGCTCTCGCCCAGGCCCTGGGCGGCGAGGCGGGATTGCGGCACGCCTTCATGCGCCAGGGCGGCGGCGATCGCCTGCGCGCGCTTTTGCGACACGGCGAGGTTCTGCTGCGCGCTGCCCCAGGTGTCGGTGTAGCCGTTCACCGCCACGGCGGCATGGGCATAGTTGCGCAGGATCGCGCCCAAGGGCTCCAGCACGTCGTCGCCGGCGACGCCGCCGTCGGCTAAGAACAGCACATCGTTGCGGATGACGACGGTGATGGCATCGCCCTGGCGCGACACCACGACGCCGTCGCCGCGCACATGGCGGCGCAGGTCGATCTCCAGCGCGTCCATGTAGGCGCCGATGCGGGCGACGACAAGCGGGGCGGACGGCGCAGCGGGGATGGGCGCGACAGCGCGTGCCGGCGGCGACGGCTTCTGCCAGACGGGCCGCGCGGGCGGCGGCGGCGACAGGTCGGCAACGGGGCGCGGGCCGCCGCCGCAGGCGGTGAGCAAAAGCGCCAGCAGCGGCACGGCGGCGGGACGCAGGACGGCGAGCCTGATCATCGGCGGATTTCGCGCTCCAATGGTGGCGGATATTTGGCCGCCCGGCTCTCGCCTGCTAAAGAGACATCAACCGACATTTCATAACGCACAGGTGGGGAAAATGACGCTGTTCGATCTTTCCGGGAAAGTGGCGCTGATCACCGGCTCGACCAAGGGCATCGGCGAGGCCATCGCGCATCGCATGGCCGAGCACGGCGCCAAGGTGGTGGTCTCCAGCCGCAAGGCCGACGCCTGCGACAAGGTCGCTGCCGACATCAACAAGGCGCGCGGCGCGGAGGTCGCGTTCCCGATCCCCTGCAACATCAACTACAAGGAGCAACTGCAGAACCTGGTCGACGAGACGCGCAGCAAGCTCGGCAAGATCGACGTGCTGGTGTGCAACGCGGCGCTCAATCCCTATTTCGGGCCGTCGAAGAACATCCCCGACGAGGCCTTCGACAAGATCCTCGGCGCCAATATCCGCTCGAACCACTGGCTGTGCCAGATGGTGCTGCCTGAGATGGTGGAGCGGCGCGACGGCGCGGTGATCATCGTCTCCTCGATCGGCGGCTTCCGCGGCAGCCAGGTGCTGGGCGCCTATGCGATCTCCAAGGCCGCCGATCTGCAGCTGGCGCGCAACCTCGCGGTGGAATACGGGCCGCACAACATCCGCGCCAATTGCATCGCGCCGGGCCTGGTCAAAACCGACTTCGCGCGCGCCCTGTGGGACACGCCCGAGGCCGAGAAGCGCTCCGCCACCGGCACGCCGTTGCGCCGGCTGGGCGAACCGGACGACATTGCCGGCGCGGCGGTGTTCCTGGCGGCGAAGTCGGGCGCGTGGATGACGGGCCAATGCATCGTGGTCGATGGCGGCGCGCTCGCCTGAAGGAGATGACGATGAAAATCGCGATGACGGTGGCGGCGCTGGCGCTGTTGTGGCTCGGGCCGGCCGCGGCGGCCGAGGTCGACGGCGTCGACTGCGCCCACGCCGAGGCGCAGAACGACATGAACATCTGCGCCGACCGCGATTTTAAGAAGGCCGACGCGGTGCTGAACAAGACCTACAAGGACACGCTGAAAGGCATGGACGCGCACACCACCGACCTGTTGCGCAAGGCGCAGCGCGCCTGGGTAGCGTTCCGCGACGCCGAATGCAGCTATGAGAACGCCGAGAACGAGGGCGGCAGCATCTATCCGATGGTCTATTCGGGCTGCCTGACGCGGCTGAGCAAGCTGCGCACGCAGCAATTGAAGCAGGGCAACAGCGAATGAGGCGCGCGGCGAAGGCTGTGGCGGCGGCGGGCGGGATCGCCGTGCTGCTCGGCGCCGCGCCGGCCGTGGCGGCGGGCAGTCCCGTCCTCGACGATTACATCCTGAAATGGCAGGACGATGCCAAGGTCGATTGCAAGAAGCCGCAGACGACCTACGAGATCGATGTCTGCGCCGGGCGGGACTACAAGAAAGACTATGCCGCGCTCGCCGCGCTCTATGGCCGGCTTTACGCCAAATACGACGCGGCGAACCGCAAGGCGCTGGAGGCCTCGCAGCGCGCCTGGAACACGTATCAGGCTGCCGAATGCGACTACGAAACCGAGACGACCGCCGGCGGCACGATCCATTCGACGATGGTGACCATGTGCGACGCCACGCTGGCGCTGGAGCGCATCAAGCGGCTCAAGGCGCAGGCGGATTGCAGCGAGGGCGACCTGTCCTGCAATCACCCGTGAGGCGAGCGGATCGGCGATCCGTCCACAGCCTGAGATGTGGAAGTTGAAGCCGCCTCGTCTATACTGAGCCAATATTCGGTGCGTATTTCCGAAGGCGCGTATTTGCCGTCGCGGAGATCGTCTTGCCCTTGATTGTCACGCCGCGCGCGCCGATGGGGCGCCGATGAGCCTGTTCACCAGCCCCCCGGTCCTGCGCACCGCGGCGCGGTTCGTGGCGCGCTTCGGGCCGCGCCGGATCAGCTTCGGGGCGACCGTGCTGGTGTTCCGCTGGGCCGACGTCGCCGACGTGCTGGAGCGCGACGGCGATTTCCGCATCGCACCGGTCAATGCGGGTCGCATCGAAGCGGTCAGCGGGCCGTTCATGCTGGGCATGGACCGCTCGGCGGCGCTCTACAAGCAGCGCGAGGCCGTCTATGGCGCGATGCACGCCGCCGACAAAGCGCCGGTGGCGGCGCTGCTGGCGAACGAGCCGGCGCGCCTGCTCGGCGCCGCGCTGGCCAAGGACGGCAGCATCGACGTCGTCAATGGTTATGCGCGGCTGGTGGCGGCGCGCGTCGCGGCGGCCTATTTCGGCATCGCGGGCCCGAGCGAAGCCGACCTGATGCGGGTCGCGCGCGCCGTGTTCCAGGAGACCTTCCTCAATCTTGGCGGCGACAAGACGGTCGAGGCAGCCGGCATCGCGGCGGGCCGGGAATTGACCGGCTGGATCGCCGCCGAACGCGCGGCGCGGCTGGCGCGCGGGGCGCCCGGCGCCGACGTGCTGGGGCGGCTGCTGGCGCTGGAGCAGGCCGGCCTGATCTCGGGCGACGAGGCGGCGCATATGCTGGCGGGGCTGCTGGTCGGCGCCATCGACACCACCGCGACCGCGGTCGCCAACATCATGGCCGAAATCGTCGCCGACCATGCCCTGCAACAGGCGATGATGCGCGATGTCGACGATGCGCCGCGGCTCGCCGGCTGGTGCTGGGAGGTGCTGCGGCGCCGGCCGCACAATCCGCTGGTGCTGCGCCAGGCGATCGCCGGCGCCAGCGCCGCCGGCAAGCCGGTGAAGGCGGGCGCGCGGGTCTTCGCCATCACGCTGAGCGCGATGCAGGACGGCCGTGTGTTCGACGATCCGAAGCGCATGGATCCGGGCCGGCCGCCGCTTCTCTACATGCATTTCGGCCGCGCACTGCACGCCTGCGCCGGGCGCGACATCAATGCGATCCAGATTCCGGCGCTGGTCGCCGGCCTGCTGCGCCATGGCGCGGGGCGGCGCTCGGGCGTCAGCTTCGCCGGCCCCTTCCCCGATAAACTCGTGGTCTCGCTGAGGAGCCCGACATGACCTGCTTCGTCACCGTGGCGCTGGCGTTCGACCGCGCCAAGGCCGATGCCGTCGACGCGCATCTGGAGACCTATGCATACGACCTGCAGGAAAGCGCCGGCGCCGTCCGCACCGCGCTGCGCCGCCAGGGCGTGCATTTCATGAGCATCACCGTGGTGCGCGGCGACGTCGGCGAGCCGACGCATCTGCTGATCGAATTCTCCGCCGATGGCGAGGAGGACGGCGCGCTGGCGCTGGTCGAACGCTGCCTGCAGCCGCAGATCGCGGCGATCCTGGCGGTGGCGGGGATCGCCGCGCCGCCGCCGCTGGCGAAATTCCTGAGGCGCCACGCCATCCATACCGGGCAAGGGCTGCTCGACGTGCCGGGACTGAATTTCTGCGGCACGCCGGGGATGAGCGTCGGGCGCATCCTGGATGAATACGCGCTGGCGCGGTTCATCCGCTGCTATTTCGACAAACATTCGCTCGGCGGCTCGCCGCTGGCGACGGTGCGCGAGATCCGTGCCGCGGTGGCAAAGGATGCCGCGCTGGCGCCGCTGCTGGCGCCCGAGCCGGTGCCGGCGCTGCCGGTCAAGAGCGGGCTGGGCGGCGGCCTCGATCCCGCCCTGCTGCTGTCGCTGTTCGTGCCGGCGCTGACGAATTTCTTCTGGCCGGTGCTGCTGGTGCTGGGCATCGGCGTCGCCGCCGCGACGGTGGCGGCGTGGCTGAAGGCCGGCGCCACCACCGGCCTGCTGGTGCTGGCGACGACACTGTGCCTCGCCGTCTTCGCGCTCGTGCTGGTCGCGGTTCTGGCCTATCTGCGCCTGCACAAGCTCGAGGCCGCCAACCAGCCGGACAATTCGGTGCCCAACCGCACCGTGCTGGCGGATGTGCTGGCGCATGAGGACTGGGCGGCGCAGAACCATCTCGCCGGCGTCTCGGTCATGCAGGGCGGCTGGTTCCGGCGCGTGACGCTGCGCCTCGCCTTCTGGGTGATCCTGCAGCTGGCGCTGGCCAAATTCCGCCCCGGCTTCCTCGCCGATATCGGCACCATCCACTACGCGCGCTGGGTGCTGCTGCCGCGGACGAACAAGCTTCTCTTCTTCTCCAACTATGGCGGCAGCTGGGAGAGCTATCTCGAAGATTTCATCACCAAGGCGGCCAGCGGGCTGACCGGCGTGTGGAGCAACACGGTCGGCTATCCCAAAACCTCGAACCTGTTCCAGCAGGGCGCCACCGACGGCGAGCGCTTCAAGCTGTGGGCGCGGCGCCAGCAGCGGCCGACGCGGTTCTGGTACACGGCGTATCCGAGATTGACGACGCTGCGCATCCGCGCCAATGCGGCGATCCGGCTGGGGCTCGCGACCGCCTCGACCGAGGACGAGGCGCAGGCCTGGCTCGGCCTGTTCGCCTCGGGCGTCAGGCCGGCGGCGCTGATCGAGACGCCCGACGTGCAGACGCTGCTGTTCGGCGGGCTCGGCTATCATCCCAGCTGCGCCTGCCTCGGCCTGAAACTGCCGGACGGCAGGGCGGCGGCGCAGGCCTGGCTGAAGGCGGCGCTGCCCGACATCACCTTCGGCGACCAGGCGCTCGGCGACTGCGCGCAGGTGCTGGGCCTGACGGCGGGCGGGCTCAGCCGGCTCGGTCTCGGCGCCGACACGCTCGAGCAATTCCCGATGGCGTTCCTGCAGGGCATGGACCATCCGGTGCGCGCGAAAATGCTGGCCGATACCGGCAGCGACAAGCCGGCGACCTGGCTGTGGGGCGCGGAGGAGGCCCGCGTCGACGCGGCGCTGCTGGTCTATTGCCGCGACCGGGCGGCGCTGGACGCCAAGGTCGCTGCGCTCGCCGCCGCGCTCGCCGCCGCCGGCGGACGCCTCGTTCATCGCGTCACCGCCGCCGACCTGCCGCAGAAACCGCCGGGCGAGAAGCGGCGCTTCTTTCCGCCCGAGCCGTTCGGCTATTCCGACGGCGTGTCGCAGCCGATCGTGCGCGGCACCAGGCGCTGGGCGCGCGAGACCGATGCCATCCACGCCGTCGAGCCGGGCGAATTCCTCTATGGCTATCCCGACAATCGCGGCTATCGCCCGCCCTCGCCCAGCGTGCGCGCGACGCAGGATCCGGACAATATCCTGACGGTGCAGAACCCGCTGCATTCGGTGGACGTGCTGCAGCCGGACTTCTCCGCCAGCGGCGCGAACCAGGATCGCGACTTCGGGCGCAACGGCACGTTTCTCGTCATCCGCCAGCTCGAGCAGGACGTGGAGACCTTCAACGCCTATCTCGACCAGGCGGCGCTGGAGCATGCGAACCATCCGGGCATGCCCAAGGAATTCGACGCGGCACAGCGCGCCTTGTGGCTCGGCGCCAAGATGAACGGGCGCTGGAAGGACGGCACTTCGCTGGTGCGCCATCCCAACCGGCCGGGACGCGGCTGGGACGGCAAGGGCGGTGCGGAGATCGACAACGACTTCCTGTTCGGCGCCGAGGATCCGCTCGGCGAGCGCTGTCCCTATGGCGCGCATATCCGCCGCGGCAATCCGCGCGAGAGCCTGCAGCCGGGCTCGAGCGAGCAGGTCGCGATCACCAACCGTCACCGCATGTTGCGCGTCGGCCGCGCCTATCGCCCGCAGGACAGCGGCGATCCGGCCGCCGTCAAGCCCGGCATCGTCTTCATGTGCCTGAACGGCGACATCGAGCGGCAGTTCGAGTTCGTGCAGCAGACCTGGATCACGGCGCTGCAGTTCCACGGGCTGGAGAACGAGGTCGATCCGCTGCTGACGCGGGGCAAGGCGACGCGGCGGCTGACCGTGCCGACGGCGGAGGGACCGCTGCTGCTGCGGGGCTTCCAGGACTTCGTGCGGATGCGCGGCGGCGGCTATTTCTTCCTGCCGGGAAAGCGGGCGCTGCAATATCTGGCACAGGCGGCGGGTTAGCGCCGCGCTACAGTCCCAGCACGCTCTCGGCGCTCTTGAAGGCGATGCCCTGCGCGTCGGCCACCGCCTTGTAGGTCAGCGTGTTCTTGTAGACGTTGAGGCCGGCGCGCAGGTGCTTGTTCGCCTGCATCGCGCCTTCAGCGCCCTTTTCGGCAAGCGCGATGGTGAAGGGCAGCGTCGCGTTGTTGAGCGCGAAGGTCGAGGTCCGCGCCACCGCGCCCGGCATGTTGGCGACGCAGTAATGCACCACGTCGTCGACGACGTAGGTGGGATCGGCATGCGTCGTGGCATGGCTGGTCTCGGCACAGCCGCCCTGGTCGATGGCGACATCGACGAGCACCGAGCCCTTCTTCATCTGGCCGACCATCTTGCGGGTGATCAGCTTGGGCGCCGCGGCGCCGGGCAGGAGCACGCCGCCGATCACCAGATCGGCGCTGGTGACATGCTCCTCGATGGCGTCGATGGTGGAGAACACGGTGTGCAGGCGCGAGCCGAACTGCTCGTCGAGCTCTTTCAGGCGGCCGAGCGAGACGTCCATGATGATGACATGCGCCTCCAGCCCCATCGCCATGCGCGCCGCGTTGGTGCCGACGACGCCGCCGCCGAGCACGACGACCTTGGCCGCCGGCACGCCGGGCACGCCGCCGAGCAGCTGGCCGCGGCCGCCTTGCGCGATCTCCAGGCAATGCGCGCCGGCCTGGATCGACATGCGGCCCGCGACTTCGCTCATCGGCGCCAGCAGCGGCAAGCCGCCGCGCGCGTCGGTGACGGTCTCGTAGGCGATGCAGATGGCGCCGCTCTTCAAGAGGCCCTCGGTCTGTTCGGGATCGGGCGCCAGGTGCAGGTAGGTGAACAGCACCTGGCCGGGGCGCAGGCGCGCGATCTCGACCGGCTGGGGCTCCTTGACCTTGACGATCATGTCGGCGGTGGCGAAGACGGCGTCGGCGGTCGGCAGGATCTGGGCGCCGACGCGCGCGTACATCTCGTCGTCGAGACCGATGCCGTCGCCGGCCATGCTCTCGACGAAGACCTGGTGGCCGCGCGAGGTCAGCTCGCGCACCGCCGGCGGCGTCATGCCGACGCGGTACTCGTGATTCTTGATTTCCTTCGGCACGCCGACGCGCATGGGCTGGCTCCTTCTCGGACGAGCCGGCGGCTCGCAACGTGGCGGCAAACTACTCCAGCGGGGCGCGCCGGTTCAATTGAGCCGCGTTGCGCAAGCCGGCCCCCGGCGGATCGAAAGTTTCAGGAAATCGTCTTTGTCAGCCAGAGAACGAGGTCGTCGTCGCTTTTGACGTCGTCGTTCCAGTTCACGCGCCGGCCATGCGCGGTGATTCCACGCGCGTCGGGCACGTAACCGCGCAGCCAGTACAGTCGCTGCGCCGCGCCGTAATCGTGATGCAGGCCGACGCCGATGCCGACGATGGACGAGCGGGCGCGGACCAGCCGCTCGGCCTCGTCCATCAGGGCCGTGCCGACATGGCGGTGGCGGCAGGCGGGCAGGACGTTGAAATCCTGGATCTCGGGAATGGCGGCGGCGCGGAACGGCGCGTAGTCCGGCTGCCAGTTGATCGTGAGATAGCCGCAAACCGCCGCCCCCAGGCGCGCGACGAGGACCAGGCGCGCGCCGGCCTGCTGCTCGGCGAAATAGCGTTCGTACTGCGCCACGGTCTTGTTGAGCACCGCGAACGCCGCGCCGACCTCGGCGATGTCGTCGCGGCAGAGCGGCGCGATGGCGAGCATGCGCGTATTAGAGACGAGCGCAATGGCCGGCTCAAGGTCGGCCGCAAAAACAGACGGACGGCTCCCCAGAAAACGCCGGGGGAGCCGTCCGCCGTTACGTTGCCTCCTGCGAGGCCGCGTTCTTAGTGGTGGTGATGTCCGCTGCCGCCATGGCCGCCGCCGAAGCCGCCGCCGCCGTGGCTGAAGCCGCCGGAGTGGAAGCCCGAGCCGCCGTGCCAGCCGCCGCGATAGAAGAACTGGCGATGACCGTCGAAAAAGCGCGAGCGGTAGCCGCCGTTCAGCCAGATGCCGTCGACGAACACCGGACCGTTGTAATAGTCGTAGGCGTCATCGTATTCGTCGCAGCGGTACGGGTCGTACCAGCGGCTGTAGCGGTCGCAATAGGCGTAGGCCGGCGGGCCGTAGTAACCGCCGCCGCCGCCGATGCCGATACCGATCGAGACATGCGCATCGGCGGGAGCGGCCGCCACCGTCATTGCGCCGCCGAACATCAGCGCACCCAGTGCTGCTTTGATCAAAGTCTTCATGGCTCACCTCGTTGAATCGATTGCCGAGGCTGAGATTGACGCCGGGCGCCTGAACCCAGCATGAACACGGTTGACAGGATTCGGCCGGCCAAAAACTCAGGCAGACCGCCCTCTCGCCTCGATCGGCCACAGGGTTTCCAGGGTATCGCCGCGCACGCCGTGATAGACGTCGTAAAGATTCACCGTCGGGTCGCAGTGCGGCACGACGCAGCGCACGACGTCGCCGGGCTGCAATTGGCGGCCGTCCCTGGGATAGGCGATGCCGCCCTGCTCGTCGCCGAAGAAGAAATAGGCGGCGCCGTCGGGCGCGCCGGCGCTGAGCAGCGGCGGTCCGGCATCGGTGGCGAAGGATTTGAAGCCGGCATCGGTGGTGGCGAGGCCGGCGCGGTTGGCGCTGATCACCGTCGTCTGCACATAGAGCGAGGTCTCGAACGGCACGCGGTCGCCGGGTTTTTCCCAGACGTCGTTGTACTGCTTATCCATGAAGATGAAGGAGCCGACCTGGAGTTCGGTCAGCACATGCGCCTCGGGGTCGATGTCGAAGGTGCCGGTGCCGCCGCCGGAGAGGATTTTCGGCGCATGACCGGCTTTGGCCAGCGCATCGCGCAACGTACCAAGCTCTTTGAGCGCCGAAAGCGAGGCCGAGCGACGCTCGTTGGGCGATTCCATGTGCTGGACCTGGCCCGCATAGCATTGCAGACCGCAATATTCGAGGCCGGGCGCGGCGGCGACCTGCGCCACCAGCGCCGGCGCGTTCGCGGCGCGAATGCCGGTGCGCCCCATGCCGGGATCGATGTCGACGAGAACCTTCAGCCGCTTGCCGGCAGCGTGCGCGGCGGCGCCCAGGCGCGCGGCGACCGCGGCGTTGTCGCAGACCACCATCAGCTCCCCCATGCGGGCGTTGAGCGCCACGACGCGGGCGATGCCGGCGTCGCTGACCACCGGCGAGGTCACGAGGATGGCTTCGATGCCGCCCGCCGCCAGCGCCTCGGCCTCGCCGAGCTTGGCGCAGCAGATGCCGTTCGCGCCGGCCGCGATCTGGCGGCGCGCGATTTCCACCGATTTGTGCGTCTTGGCGTGCGGGCGCAGGCCGATGCCGACGCTGCCGGCATGCGCCACCATGCGCGCGAGGTTGCGCTCGAAAGCCTCCAGGTCGACGACCAGCGCCGGGGTCTGGATTTTGCCGGCGCCGCCGGCGACGCCGACGAGATTTTCGTTCAGGAACGTCATGCTTGCCCTGCCGTAACGACACGCCGTCCAGTATTGCGCAGCCGCGCCCAGATTATAAGGTCCCTGCGTGACCACCGCGCTGATCCTGATCCTCGTTTCCGCCGCCGTGCATGCCGTGGTCAACGTGCTGACCAAGCGCGCCGCCGACAAATACGCCATGCGCCTGCTGATCGGCACTTTCTCCGCCGTGCTGGTGACACCGGCCCTGTTCTTCGTGCCGCTGCCGCACGGCGCGGCCGTGTGGCTGCTGTTCGGCACCGCCTTCGTGCATGCGATCTACGAATTGCTGCTGGTCAAATCGTATGAGAGCGCGGCGTTCTCGGCGGTCTATCCGGTGGCGCGCGGCACGGGGCCGCTGTTCACCGCGCTCGGCGCGCTTTTCATCCTGCGCGAGCCGGCGCCGCTGACGGAATTGTTCGGGATCGTGCTGGTCTGCGGCGGCGTGATCGCCATCGGCCTGTCGCACCGGGCCAGCCAAGGCGCGCTGAAGGGCCTCGCCTACGCGCTCGGCACCGGACTGACCATCGGCTGCTACACGCTGATCGACGCCACGGGCGTGCGCAGCGTGGCCGAGCCGTTCAGCTATGTGCTGTGGTTCTTCGTGGCGCATGGCGCCTGCGTTCTGGTGACGGCGCCGGGCATCCGCGGCCGCGCGGTGGTGATCGAAGCGCGGCGGCAGTGGAAGCTGGGCGCCGGCGTCGCGGCGCTGTCGATCGTGACCTACGGCGCGGCGATGCTGGCCTACCGCTTCGGCGCCACGGCGCAGCTGGCGGCCCTGCGCGAGACCAGCGTGCTGTTCGGCACCGCGCTGGCGATGAGCTTCCTCGGCGAGCACATGACGCCGCGCCGCTGGCTCGCCTGCGGCGTGATCGTCGCCGGCGCGATTTTGCTCCAAATCTAGGTCCGGCCTCGCCACACGAGGCGGGCCTGAGCGCCACGGTTGGCCGAAACCTCAACGGTTCCTCAAAGCGCTCGTGACGAGTACCGCCTTGCGGGAATCGGGTGGCCGCACAACATGGCGTCAACCGAAGCACAGAGGCCGACGCAGTCATGCCGAGCACATCCGAACGCAGGAATTGGCATATCCCGCTATCGCGCGGCGAAGTCACGCTGCGCGACGCCGCCGCAGAGTTGGCCCGGGTCGGGGATGCCCCCGAAGATATACCGCTGATCGTTCAGATCGTGGAGAACCCCCAATTCGGCCTGTTTCCCTGCGTGGCGGATCTGCAGACACATGACTTCGTTCATGTGCTTCTCGGACGGGGGCTGAGCACCAAGGACGAGGCCTTCGTTCTGGGCTTCACCATGGGCAGTTCGCGCCGCCTGGGACCGCTGCGGGAGAAATTGTACAGGTTCGTCTCTCGCCGGCTCTATTACGGGGACTACCGGCTCTCGGGCGAAGACCTCGAGGTCTTCCACGATGCCGTCCGGCTCGGCGACATTTCCGGCTGCCGGCCGCTCCACGCGTTCGATTTTGGGCCGCACCTCGACCGCTCACTGGACGAAGTGCGCCGGCATGCCCGGCTCGATGCGACGCTGCTGCGGGCCTATTACGCGATCGAGGGACGGCGCTATCCGCAAGCGCCCGAATGCCAGAGGACACTACACTAATGCGCCTCGGGAGGTATTCGCGGCCGACCAACGCGATTGAATACTTGGCCGGATGTCTGCCATGCTGATGGAGAAAACGGCACCGTCGGCGGACTTGCCCATGCCCGATCGGGTCACCTACACGTTTCCCAACTTCGAACTCACCGTCGAAGGCGACGACTATTGGCTGCGCAAGGACGGCGCGCTGACGCGGCGCAGCGGCGACCCACTCAAGGTTCTGCGCGCTATCCTGGAGCTGTCGTTCCTCGGTCATGACCCGGTAAGGCGTCAGGACGTGATTGGCATGGTCTGGCCCAACCACAAAGACGAAAACGTCAAGCATCAACTCGACGTCAACTTGTCCACGCTCAAGAAAAAGATTCTCGAAGCTCCCGACAACGAGATCATCGAGACCGTTCGCAATGTGGGTTTCCGCTTTCGTGCGCCGTTCAAGAGAACCCTCAACCTCGAAGAAAAACGGCCGCCGGACGACCCCATCGCTGCGATTGCCGGACGAAAGGCGCATGTCATTCGCCGAAGCAGCGACGGCAAGGCGATTTACGACACGCTGCTGGCGGCGGCAGGGGGCGATCTTCTCCCCGGTGAGTTGTCCAGCCTGGACTGCTTCAAGCGCTGGTCGGGCAATCCCAACGTCCTTTACCGGGCGATTTCGGTGATTCCAGCGGATGCCGACGCGTCCGCCAGCGGCGCGATGATCGGATTTTGCTCGGTCCATCCGCTGAAAGCGGAGGCGTATGAATGGCTCAATACAGGCTTTTTGCACTACGATCACATCGACGACCGCCATATCGCAAATTACAGCGAGCTTTCCCTGTTCGACGAAACGCCGCGGGCCGTTCGGGAGGATTCCGACGACGTTTGCCTGTTCATACTCGACTTCGAGATGATCCAGACCAGGAGCATCGAAGGGAGCACCGGCTATCTGCTGTGCGATGTCGCGGAAATTCTGCGCCGCTGGATCATCGCGGACCCACGCATTACCACCATTGCGACTCTGGCCGCCACGGAGGCGGGCCGCAGTCTGGCCAACCGGTTTGGATTTCCTGCGAACAGTTTCTTTCCGATCGAGCAGCCCCCCAAAGTCTGGCAATTGTTCTACCTCGGTCGCCGAGAATTCCTCGGGCTGGCGGCAAAAGTCCTCAATATGCCGGACGTGAAACCGCTGCGGAAATTGCCCAAGCTCGAATACAAGCTGACCGACGATATCGCCCACGCCATGCGCAAAGCCTTTGTCACCATTGCCAAGAGCATCGGAACACCCAAGAGCAAGCGCAAATAGCGGTTGCCGGCTTTCGCTCCCA
>Ga0210397_10002002_pt1 | contig 12950 bp, 10 predicted proteins | sample IncBWH2OmetaG_FD_160126 | JGI IMG/M metagenome (GOLD analysis project Ga0210397, IMG submission 160126) | Forest soil microbial communities from Barre Woods Harvard Forest LTER site, Petersham, Massachusetts, United States - Inc-BW-H-2-O ...
AAGGCCATCGAGAACATCGTTGACCTGTTAAGAGCGGCCTGATGTTACTGCCTGTTTGTTGAACTATTCTTGTTTACGAATTTCGATCCAAGAATCTACACCGCTATGCGTCCTACGACTGCACCGGACAACAACTCCTGAACGAGGGGATCGTCCTTATCAATGGAGAGCTCGCGGGGCTTGATTTGGAATTGGTCCAGACCACCGGCCGACCGTGAGCGGCCGAATGTTTCTAGCGGCTCCATATTAATTGGAAGCGACCTTTACCGCAGGTGTGTATGCGATTGACATGGATTGCTCTTTCGCCGAGTCCGACACCCCACAGAACGATTGAGGCTGGCCAAAATCGAATCGAGGCCGCAATGGGAGTGATCTGGAATGTGACCCGTTTTCCTGCCGAATTGCGCTTGGTAGGATGAGGATGGGAAAGAACGCCATTAGCACATGTTCAGTCCTCTGCGGCCTCAGAATTAGCAGATTCAAGTCCGTTAGCCAGGTTCGATCTTCAACGGAACTGTTGTTGGCCCGGCAAGTCAGGTGTTTCCACCGCACCCGCAAATTCGACCTTAATCTGATTTGCCATCGACTCCTGTTCGAATGGGAACCATGAAGACTCTTTATCTTTGATGGGCTAGCCAAGATGAGCTTCACACGAAAAGGCGACTATTTCTGAACAATTTTCGCCCGTAACCTTCCCTAATCCGCGGATTTCCTTGTAGCGACAACCGATCCCCCGACACCATTTAAGCGACGAGTCGCGCTTCTTCTCTTTTCCGCGCAGAATGCATCGCGTTGGGGATAACCTTCCGCCGTGCAGATGGAGGAATCGCCCATGCGCAGCAGCCCGGCCCTGGTCTCGATGGATTCCGCGGCGCAATCCACCCAGGCACCTACTGATGAAGTGGTACGTATGCTAGCAGAATTGATTGGAAGAACGAGTGGAACAGAGGCGCTCGACTTTCGCAACGGCAATTCTTCCGAGGAAGTTCTGATGGACACGGAGATCTACGGCTCCCGCTACCTTCTGGTGCGAATGCCGAAGCCCAGTTCGGGCCAGATTCGACTCAGTCCCCGGGAGCAGGAAATCGTGCGAATGGTCGCCAAGGGACATCCTAATAAGGTCATCGCGGATGTGCTCAGCATAAGTTCCTGGACAGTCTGCACACATCTGCGACGAATCTTTGCCAAGTTGGGCGTTGGATCGCGCGCGGCAATGGTGGCGCAATTGCTGGAAATGGGTGTACTGGCTTCAGAACATCGCAGGCCATCGTTCGTGAAGCGATAGCGACTACTCAGATCGAGGCCGCCCCTCTAAAGACGGTACTGGCTTAGATTTCCTGGATCTTTAACATGATCGGGCGCTGGCAATTGCGGCTCGCCATCTGTGAAAGACCAGACCCCGGCTTTCTCGCTCTGTTTTTCTCGGCGCGAGACCGTCAATGCCGCTTCGCCAACGCGAGCATGCTCCATCAAGCGCAGCAGGTTCCGACCCAACACGAGCGCTTCCTTTTCCTTTGGCAGTCCTAACAATCTGATCTTGTGTAACTCGACGCCAGGATGAGTCCAGGGCCCGTCAGAGCCGAAGATGAGTTTGAATGGTCCTGCGCGCCGGACGGCCTCGACGATGTAATCGAAGCGCCGAACGGCTGAGGTATCGGCGTAGACGTTGGGATAACGAGCAACCTGATAGACGACCTGTTGGTGTGCGCGCCAATCATCGGTGTAGCTTCCGAGATGAGCCACGATGAAGTTAACGTCGGGATACTGAGGCGCGAGCATGTCGATGACCTCAGGACGGCTGACCACGTCGACGAAGACAGGCACGCGAAACGCTCGCGCCGTCTCACAGACTTCGCGGGTGGGCATGGCCTCAGAGCCGTGAATCTTGATACCGCAAAAGCGCCACTGGCGAAGCGCCTGGGCGACCATCTGGAAGATGCGGCCTGCGTCGCGTGTGGCGTGGACGAAGACAAATCCGATCAGGCGTCCGGGATAGCGGGCGACGATGCGAGCCACGCCGGCATTGGCCTGAGCGTAGTCGCTGTTGAATGCGGCCATCACGACGGTCCGGATGATGCCAGCGGCGCGTGCGCGTCGGAGGTAAGGCTCGATGGCGGCATTGGTATTCCAGGGTGCCGTCATGCGATCGCCCTTTCCTGCATGGCAATGACCATCGATGATCATGCGATCCGTACCTTTCGCTGCTGGCTGCCGGCCGCGCGCGTAAGGCGGGAAGCCAGCGCCAGATACCAGATGCAAGTCTCGATCGCTTTATAGAAAATCGGCAGGTTGAGTTTTTCGTTAGGGCCGTGGATGTGGTCGTCGGGCAGCCCGAAACCCATCAGAACAACGGGAATTCCGAGTACATTCTGAAAGGTATGAACGACCGGGATAGAACCGCCGGAGCGAATCAAGACAGCGGGCACTCCGAAGGATTGCTTGTATGCCTGTCTTGCGGCCTGAACGGCTGGGTGCCCGCGAGGGATAAGAGCAGGATGGATTGGCGACATCGTACGCACGGTCGAACGTACTGTGCCTGGCGTGCTGCGCGCGACGTGGTCGCGAAAGATCTGCGCAATCCGCTCCGGCTGCTGATCGGGCACTAGTCGAAAACTTAATTTTGCCAATGCGCGGGAAGGGATGACGCCATTCACGCCCTGTCCTGTGTGCCCGCCGATGATACCGCTGGCGGACACATCCGGCCGGATGGTAGTGCGTTCGTAGAGGCTGTAGCCGGATTCTCCCCAGCCCTGCTCAACCTTGGCAGCATGGAGAATCTGCCGATCTGAGGGGCCGGACGCGGCCATATAGTCGCGTTCTTTCTCACTCCACATGCGCACGTCATCGTAGAAGCCGGGGATAGCGACGCGGCCGTGATGATCGTGCAGCCCAGCGAGGATTTCGCAGAGAGCCAGAACCGGATTGTGAATTGCGCCTCCAAAGGAGCCGGAGTGCAGCTCGTGCGGTGGCCCAACGACCTCGACCTCGGCACGAAGTCCACCTCGTTGTGCGTAGCTGATGGCGGGCTTCTCCGCAGAGATCATGCGGGTGTCCGATACCACCGCGGCATTGGCCGTTTTCAGAACCCTGCGGTTGCGTTCGACGAACGGGGTCAGGTTGGGACTGCCGACTTCCTCCTCCCCTTCGAAGATGCAGAAGAGGTTCACGGGCAAGGCATGGCTGGTCGCGATATAGGATTCGATGGCCTTCAGATGAGAAAAGAGCTGCCCCTTGTCGTCGGCCGCGCCACGACCATAGAGAACATTGTTTTTGATTGTCGGCGAGAACGGCGGTGTTCGCCAATCGCCGAGAGGCTGTCCTGGCAATACGTCGTAGTGACCGTAGATGATAAGTGTTGGCCGTCCTGGAGCACGGCGCCACGAGGCAACGACGATGGCATGGCGCGAGGTGGGAATGATGCGAACGTGATCAAGCCCAATCTTTTTGAGATGCCGAGCCAGCCAGGCGGCGCATCTGTGAACATCTTCGGCACGCTCCGCTTGGGAACTCACGCTAGGGAAGCGAAGGAAGTCTGCAAGCTCCCCGACAAAGCGTTTTCTGTGGGCACGAGCATATCTGAGTGCGCGAGACGGATCCAAGGCTCACCCCACCGCGTCAAAGTCACCCCGCACCGGGCCGATCAATTCAGTAGAAGATCCTGCAGGAGTCATCGTCACACTCCTCGGGGGAGTCGTCATCAAGCCAAAGCAGGATGGCAGGAAGGTCGAGGATAGGCCAATCTCCATACCGCCTCCGCGCGAGGGTCTCATTTCGACTCTGTCGATCGGGCCAACTCTGTTTGATCGAACGGGTAGGCGGACTGGAAATCAATCGTGCTGATCCGACTGCGCGTTGTAGCAGGGAAACGTTGACTGGCAAAGCTCGGCCTCACTTTCGGATATGTCGACGGGTGGCGTGCAACCAAGTGGTGTCAGCGATCCGCTCGCAAGCGACCACAATTCAACGCAGCTCGAATCCAGCTGCAATGATTCAAGACGTTCAGCCCGGACCAGGAGTCCGCGCGCAACGGTGTGGCACGGTATCAGACTTCGTACTCGAATTCGCGTTCCTGTGATCTCTGCGGGGATGCGCCTGCCTTCTGCCGACCGTTGGCCCTGATCGGCGTTGGCTGAGACTGATCCCAGGGAAGGACGCGATGTGATCCTGTGCGCTTGCTGAGGCCCATAGCCTGTGCACTGGTGAGCCACTCTTCTGATTGCTCAGCGATCTCAAGGAGCAGCGTTTCAAACTGCGCCCGGGTGGTTTGCAGAATGTGCGGCTGAGCCAGCCAGCGCAACACTTCCCGACCAGTGACGCCCATGCGCTGACGAGGCGAGGTAACGAGACGTTCATTGAAGTAGCGGATCAACACTTCTTCCACTACATCCCACGCATTGTCGGCGCCGAACAACCGCTTCACATCATCCGAGTCGAGGATCTTGAATGCTTCTTCGAGCAGTTGCATCACTTCAACTCGCAATACGTTCAGATGGCCGAAAGACAACCACTTGAGGTTGTTGCGCAAATCGAGACCCGCTCGCCGAACTATGGCGATGGAACCGAAACTTGGGTCGTAGGCACGCTCGCGAATCACGTCTGAAATGCGCTTGTCGCGCCAGAACAACGTGACCTGGTGAACGAAGTGAGCGAACAGCTTGTGATACTCCGTATTTGCCCGTGAGCCCGTGGGAACGGCGGCTCCGCCGTATCCGAAGATCCGCTTGTAAGCAGAAAGCCGGTCGTTTTTGGTGTAGCGCAACACATCACGGCGATCGAACTGGTAGAGAGCAAAGGCACCTGGACCCGCGGATAGCCGGACCGTACCCGCCTTGAACAATTCCTGCAGTTTCTGCACAGCGCGGAAGACGCCGATCTTTTCATGCTGCCAGAGGTAGTACATGTCACCCACGGCGATGATTCGCTCGGAGGTTATCGTTTCGTCATAGGGCTCTACGCCCGGCGGCATGCGCGTGGCGCCGAGACTCTTGGCGGCATCGGGACCGACGCCGGCCAACTGGCCCAGGCCTTTGTCCGGCGGTGGCGGAATCCTGGAATCGGCGTCCACCACGGAGGCCAGCATGTCATCAATCTGCTTGGTGATCGCGTCGGCCAGCGGCGGGTTAGAAACCAGGTCCGCCGAAAGCCGGCTGGCGACCTGCTCCCTAAGTGCCGCAATGCGATCGTATAACCCTTGATAGTCTTTTTCTGAAGCCATTGATGTGCCTCCTTGCGTCTGTGCGTCTTGTTAATGCTCAATGTCTGCCGAGAGTCGCTTATGTGCTCCTCGACGAGCGCGCGCAAAGCTACTTAACGGTTAGCTTCAGTGTCTTTAGCGCGGTCGCTCCGCTTTGGTCCTTGACCGTCACAGAGAAGGACTGAGATCCTTTCGTCTTGGGCTTTCCAGAAATTACGCCCGCTGAAGTCAGTTTCAGTCCGGACGGCAGAGAGCCAGGCTGCGCCTTCCATTTGTACGGTGCGGTTCCGCCCTGCGCTCTTAGAGTCCTGGAGTATGTTGCGCCAACCTTTGCGCCAGACAGTGTGCCCGGCGTAACCGAGATTCGGGACGCGACCAAAATCGAAAGTGGCTGCAGGATGGCGCTTCCTCTGCTGTCGTTAACCGTCACAGAGAAAGAGTAGGACCCCGGCATTGTCGGAGTACCAGAAATCCGCCCCGACGCATTCATCGTTAGCCCAGGCGGTAGACTTCCAGATGACGCCGCCCAGTTGTAAGGTGCTGCCCCTCCCTGCGCCCTCAAATCCTGTTGGAAGAGTGAGCCAACTATGGCACCGGCCAGAGCCGTCGTTGTAACAGAGAATGGCGGAGCGACCGCAATGGTCAATGCCTGGGAGACGGCGCTTCCTCCGCCGTCAGTGACCGTCACAGAGAAGGAGGAGGCCCCGGCCGCGGTGGGCGTCCCCGATACATCACCAGCCGCACTCACTGTTAGCCCGGCCGGCAAAGAGCCGGTCCCGATAGACCATCTATAGGGTGGTGCACCTTCGGTAGCTGCCAACGTCTGACGGTACGGCGCGCCAACAGTCGCGTCGGGCAAATTAGTCGTGGTAACTGAAAATGGTGGAGCGACTCCAATCTTGAGCGGTTGCAAGACGGCGCTTCCTTTACTGTCATTGACAGTCGCGGAGAAAGAATAGGACCCTGGAGTCGTGGGCGTTCCCAGGATTTGGCCTCCCGGCGTAAGCGTCAGCCCGGCGGGAAGACTGCCAATCGGCACCGTCCAGTTGTAGGGTTGCGTTCCCCCCTGCACATTCAAATTCTGTCTGTACGAGGAGCCAACCACCGCGCCGGGCAAACTTGTCGTTGTAATTGAGAATGGTGGAGCGACCACGACACTGAGTGCCTGGGACACGGCACTTCCTCTGCTGTCATTGATCGTTACAGCGAAGGAGTAGGTCCCCGCCGCAGTGGGTGTTCCCGAGATCTGACCCGTCGAACTCAGGCTCAGCCCGGGTGGCAGACTGCCGGGGGGCACTGTCCAGTTGTAGGGCGCTGTACCTCCTTGCGCTCCTAAGTCCTGCAGGTAGGACGCGCCCTCAGTTGCGCCGGGCAAACTTGTCGTTGAAATGGAGAATGGGAGAGCCACTACAAGGTTCAGGGGCTGCGTAAAGATGGTTCCCCTGCTGTCGTTGACAGTAACAGAGAAGGAGTAAGATCCCGGCTTCGTGGGTGATCCCCGCATGTCGCCCGCAGCGCTCAGCGTCATGCCCGACGGCAGGTCGCTCACCGATGCGGACCAGTTGTGCGGAGCTGCGCCCCCGGGCGCCGCCAACTTCTGACTGTATGATGAGCCGACGGTCCCGATCGGCAAGGTGGCGCTTGGTGCGATTACCACAGCGGTCGATAATAGAAGTCCCGCCGCTTTGTTCGACAAATCCAATGGGAAAGTTGCAAATTCCCCATCTGGGTTCGTCACCTTGATTTCGTGTTCGGCTGCGGAGATCTGCTCAAATGTCACGTCAATTCGTTCTGCGGAAAAGAAATCTATGGATGTAGCCGAGGTCCAACCATCCGAGTGGTAATGTACTTTAGCCCCTGGATCGAAGTTCCCTCCCAAAATGGAAATGCGAGGCGAGTTCACGTCCCTGCCCTCGTGCATTGAAATGCCGCTAATCCTAAGCTTGTCCTCTGAAGGGGGAACCTCCTGCTCGACCTGCTCTGTGAGTTTTATGAGTTCCCCAAGCTGATCCTGCAGATCATCGAGAGAATGGCTGACTCTGGCGGTCCTGAAGCCGTCCGGCAAATCGTGCCGATTCGTTGGCTTGTGGGCTAGTTCGACCATGTGCCGAAGCGACCTTACCACGGGCAGGATATTGTTCGTGACTGAGATCTTGCCGCCGTCTCGCAACAGCCGCGGCCCCTCATCCTTAACGAAGTTCTCGATCTCCACGAGCACATCCTCAAGGAACATGGGTGGAAAAGCGTGGTCTTCGAACTTGAGCAACAATGCCTGTCGTTCGTTGGGTCCGATGAACACCGAGTCCAAAACAAAGCGCAATTCATCAACCGTTTCGCCAATCACGTTGAGCTGCCGCGAGATCAAAACAAGTTGGGTTCCAAAGAAGGCCGGTTGCTTTGGTCGGATGAAAAAGAACGGCCGGTTGGCAATCCAGCTCTGCATCAGCGAGGTCATGTAGTCGGAGATCACGCGGAAGTTGGTGATGTCCTGTTCGTCTTCGATCGAGTTGTTGAAGGGATTACCGCGGAACTTGATTCCATAGGTATCCCTAAGCTGTCCCAGTGTGCCGTTGATCTGATCTGGATCGAATTGAACACTATTGGAGCCAGCTTTGAAGTCCTTGGGATTCTGTCCCAACAGAATTTCGAAGTAGGTATCAATCCTCAGGACAGAAGGCAATCCGACTGTTCCAAATTCCCTGACGATCTCGGTCATCTGGCTGCGCGCCATCTCCCGCAGTGCCCTTACATATTCGGGATCCGCCTCCGGATCGAGTGGATAGAGACCGTCCAGGAGTGAGAGTGACTGATCGAGGGCGTCTTTGGCACGCGTGTAAAGGCTGGCCTGGGCGCCGGTAATTCCGCCGCCGAGGTCTGTCTGCACAGCGTACGTGCGGGGATTCCACGTCGACTCCACGTGGCCTTCAACGTCGGCCAGAGTGAAGGCTTGGGTGAGTGCTCCGACGAATCCTTTAGGATCAGTGCTGCTCACCTTCCATCCCAGAACGTCGCCGATGGCCAGGGCCGCTGTTTGTCCGAGACCGGCTCCGGTTGGCGACGAACTGATTCCTGTTGTCGGGCCGCCACCCGAGCGGGGAAAGCTCACTTGTTCTGTGAGTATCGGGTAAGTCACCGCATTTTCCACGTCTCGCGTGAGCCGCTCTTTTTCATTGGGTTCCGCCATCTTCGCTCTCCTTCCGTCTGGCCAGTTTCTGTTCCGGTCTTCAATTCAATCAGGGCGCCGATCGCTACAAAACTTACCCTCCTGATCGTCAGCCCATTGAGAAAATGAGTTATCTTTCGTCGGCCTTTGCACCTGCCGGCACTCGGATCTGCTGCCCGATGGTCTGCACAGAAACGTTCACCGTTCCCAGCCGTTCGGCCAGTTCCTGCCAGCAGGCTGCAAGGGCCTTGCTGGCTTGCTCCAGCGGCTGGCGGCAGGGCTCAATTCCCTGTTTTGCCGCGTTGGCCCAGGGCAGCCATGCCCGTCGTTCGTTGCCGAGTCTTGCGAGTTCCTTCAGCTTCTCGTACGAGACCAGGTCGCAAGCGAACTGCTTCTCGAAACGGTGGAAGCGATTCTGGCACAGCGTGAGCGCGCGCCGCGCATGGTCGAGATCGGGAGGATGCCCCAGCGACTTTTGCGCATTCTGCGCCGCTCTGCGCGCATCGTGCAACGTTCCCATCAGGTCGAATACCGCTGTTTCCAGATCGTCGGCCATGGCTGATTCGTCGTCTTGCGGTTTATCGCCCAGGTTGACATGAAGATCGTTCAACGCTTCGTTGAGCTGATTGAGACAAAAGGACAATCCGCGAAATTTCGCTTCCAGCGCCACAGCTATCTCCTGACCAATTCCTTGTAGAAGTTCTCTGTGATCACACCCGGGCGGGCCAGGCGTTTGTTCAACGCGATGCGCGCCGCGCCGATCAGATATCGCTCCGGGATAATGCCGGGATCCACGCCGGCCGCCATCCGCTGGGCCGATTCCTCGATCATCTTCTGATCCTTTTTCTCGAAGCGAATGACCGCGGAAAGGCTCTTGTTTCCCAGCGAAGGAAACGGCTGATAGCACATCGCGTCAACGGCCAGTGCGCAAGCCTTCGGAAAAGTTGCGAGCACCGTCTTCGGGATGGTTCCGGCGTTGGGGTTGGGGTAGATGCGGGTCCACGCCCGCGCGTATTGTTCCGCTTCTGTTTTGAATCCCATGCGACGCAGCATCTCGGCACTGATCAACAAACGCAAGTAGGGTGTAGGGTGCGGCCCTCTTCTGTTGAAACTGACCACGGCCCGCGGGGCCCGCCCGATCACGTCCATCAGCGATCCCACCACTTCAGGTCCGCCCAGTAGCAGAGCGCTCATATCGGCGAACATTTCGCGGTTCCAGCGCACCCACACCGAGGAAACAAAACGGCCCAGATCTTCTTTGAGCAAACGCAGACCGAGCTGACGTGGGAGATCCTTATTCAGACCCAGGTCGCTTTGCAGATTGTGACTTACCTCGTGCATCACCGCGCCCAGCGTCCAGGGATTCACGAGGCGATGGTAGGGCAGCTGCACGAGCGGAAATGGATTGAACTGCTTTCCAAGTCTCCGCATGGGAATGCCGCGGCGAATGGTGGCCGGAGCAAACCCAGTCTTCATGTAGCAAAACGGCGGCGGAGCAGGAACGGACCTTGCGACACCAAGCCCGGTATAAGCAGCCTGGTAACAATCCATTGCGATGCGATCGCAACTCAGCAGCCAGTCTCCATACTTCCCTTGCCGCTGGCCGAAGAGCTCGAAATAGAAGTCCCATATCTTCTCGATGCCCTGCACCCAGCGGTGTGCCTTGTCCTTACGTGTCACCACTCTTTGCAGCCGGAGCGAAGTTGGTTTTTCGCTGGCGGTGGCGATCGAGTCGTGAACTTGTTCCGACATCTTCAACAAGCCGCGCCTCAGCTTCGTTATCAACTGATTGACGACCTGGATGTGACCCTCAGAAGGTGTCGCCGGCCCGGTGCCAAATTCCTCGCGTTTAAAGGGGCGCAGCGCGGCGGCGTGACGGGTTACATTGATTGACTGCGCCCTTAACCAAGGGGACAATACCTGGGCTGCTCCCGTTGCGGTGTGAGGCCGCTTATGCAAGACCGGCTCCTTCCGCATAGTTGCTCCTGGCGGATTTTGTGCCAGCGTGCCCATGCACTCACCTCGTGAAACAGGTTCTTACCGTAGTACTTGTCCACAGCAGCGGCAGTATGCCGGACCTGAAGCCGGACATGCTGTACACGTGCACTGGCCGCCGACGATCCGCCCAGGGCGCACTCCAGTTGTCCCGACCGAAGTGGTTGTCGTGGTTCCGGGAGTTACACCGCGTGCAACACCGTGCCTGCCATGGGCCACGTGCGGGGCTGCAGTAGCGGACCGTCCGTAGCGGCGCACGCCGGGTCGATAGCCATAGCGCCAGTGAGGCCTGGCAATCCCCCGTCCCATGCGCCCATGGAATCTTCGCTCAAGGTGATTGTGGCGGCGGAGCGCCTGAGCACGATGCTGCGGTGTACCCAGCACCCGGCGTGTCTGCCTCGCCAGAGTTCGAACGGCGCCTCGTGGAGTTATGTGACCTCCGCGCGCTACACGGTGGGCAATGTTACCGACAGTGCGCCGAGCGATGCCTGGCACAGCCTTAAGCAGGTGCCGGGTCTGCGGATTCCGATGGAGAACCTTCGCGACTTTACCTACGCCGCGCGTCAGATGGGGCGTCGCCCGAGTAAGCGCCTTGGCGATCTTGGGAAGGGCTTTTCTCGCCATGGGAGCTACCGCTTTGGCCACCACGGGAAGAAGCTTGCTGGCTGCCATGCCGACCAGAGGCAAGAAATGCTCGGCAGCTTCGTCCTCGGTCTCCGCTTCTGCTGCCAACTCACCCAGATGTTCCATCATGGCGTCTGGATAAATCTTGCGGATGGGGCTGATCTCTTCCTCGTCCTCGTATTCTTCTTCGCTCTCGTACTCGTCCTCGCTCTCGCCGAGCAGGCTGCCGGCGATGTTGCCGAGAGCACCGAGCCAGCCTTCACCTTCAAGGACGGCCTCGTCTTCCGACTCGTCTTCCGATTCGTCCTCCGACTCGTCCTCAAACTCTTCTTCGAATTCGGCTTCAAGTTCCGGCAGGGCTTCCGCTTCATATTCCGACTCGTATGCCATGATGAATCCTCCTGCGTGAATGGTCGAACTTACCTGGGCACGATCTGATTAGCGCAGAGAGCTGCGGCGGCGGCGCGTTGCCACGCGGCGACGCACCCGGCGCGGACGCTTGTAGGCGCTGCTGACTTTTGCATTGCGCCGGATCGCGGTGACCGCTGCCTTGGGGTTGCCGAGTACGCTCCGGACCTGTCTTGCGGCGGTGCGTCCCGCACGGCGGCGTGTGATCTTGAGGCCTTTGGCGGCCTGGCGCTTGAGGCTTTTGACCGTGCGGCGCATGATAGTGGGCACTGCCCGAACCCCAGCACGCGTGCTGCGGCGCCGCCGCAGAATGCGGGTCAGTATGGCTGCGCCGCGCGTGAGGTGCGGCAGGATACGACGCAACGCTCTTCGATCTCGCGGCGAAATCACGGTCATCACAGCGGCACCGGCCATCGCCTCTGCTTCCCCTTCGTGCGCCTCGTGCGATGCCGCTTCGGCCATCATCTCGGCCACCGCCTCATTGTGAGTCAACTCATGGGATGCAATCTCATGCGCAATTTCAGATTCTGATTCCATCTCGTATTCACCTTCTTGTTCGTCTTCTGCTTCCCCTTCAAGAGCGCCGGCCGCCATGGTTCCAAGCTTGCCGCCGATCGGTCCTCCGATCGCAGTGCCGACAATCGGAGCAGCCACTTTGGCAACCTGCTTGAGAACGGGGAGCGCCTTCTTGAAGAAGCTCCCGAAGGAGAACTGCTCGGTTTCGTCCTCGAATTCATATTCCCCTTCGAGCTCGTCCTCGCCCTCGCCAAGCAGGCTGCCCGCGATGTTACCCAGCGCGCCAAGCCAGCCCTCACCTTCAAGGCCAGCCTCATCTTCGTCTTCGGATTCGTCTTCGAATTCGCTTTCGGCTTCGAGTTCCTCTTCGCTCTCGCCAAGCAGGCTGCCGGCGATGTTGCCCAGCGCGCCGAGCCAACCCTCACCTTCAAGGCCTGCCTCCTCTTCGCCTTCGAGTTCGCCTTCGTGGAATTCATCCTCAAGTTCAAACTCGAGTTCACTCTCGTGGTCTGCCATAGTGTCGACCTCCTTCCGGTAAGTGATGACGTTTCTGAGAGTAGATAAGAAGATATCCGCCGTATAGTCACACTTTGTGGTGAGCAGGTTTGAGGTCGCTCAAAACAGGTCGCTGAAATGTGGGACAGAGAGACGAGGAGATGGAGAAGACTCAGCTGTGGTGGTAGCCGCCTGCATCCAGCCGGGAGAGGGATTTCGAGGGGGGATTCTTGCGGAGATGTTTGATCGCTTGTTGCAGGTCTTCGAACAAGAGTCCGGCAAGATCGCGGCTCACGCCCAAGCGCGTGAGCACGCGCTGGACAATGAGATCCTCGCGATTGGGCGGCATGGGATAGGCAGGGACTTGCCAGCCCTTTACCCGCAGTCGGTCAGCCAGATCATAGAGAGTGAAGCCAGGGCTTTCTCCGCGCAAGATGGTCCATGTGCATCCCGGGACTCCACCGCGACCGTCGTAGATCAGTTCGAATGGGTCCAGCTTTTTCATCTGATCGGCGAACCAAATGCCTACGTTGGCGCAGTCCCGAGTGATCTTGG
>Ga0210397_10002004_pt1 | contig 12935 bp, 9 predicted proteins | sample IncBWH2OmetaG_FD_160126 | JGI IMG/M metagenome (GOLD analysis project Ga0210397, IMG submission 160126) | Forest soil microbial communities from Barre Woods Harvard Forest LTER site, Petersham, Massachusetts, United States - Inc-BW-H-2-O ...
CAGATACTTCCCTTGAAGATATAGAATGATAATATATTTTATAATCCATTAAATTTAAAGGAAGATCTTTCCATTTAAATAAAATATAATATTCCATAACTTTATCTATAAATAAAGGAAAATTAACAATACTATAATCATTTTCTAATATAATACCAATCTCTGATTCATTATCAAATATTGATTTGAATGATTTTCTAGTATTTAATTTACTGTTAATTTTCTTTAGATAATTTGATTTGGGTTCTTGATTCTTTGATAAATCAATGATAAGATTATCAATTGTTTTGGAATCATAACCATGATTTATTCCATAATCCTCTTCCATAATTTTTTTTTAAAAAGGAAAAAGATTTGTTTAAATAGTAATATATTCAAAAAAAAAATAGTATACAGATATTTGGAAACATAACAATCATAGTCATTTTTGAACTTTTGGTGGAACGTTGAGCATATCCACGATTGTTGTTGATTTAATATATTTCGATTTAAGAATCTTGAAAAGGTTGTTTTCTCAATAAATAGCATTCTATTTTAGTGAAGTAAATTTGTTTCCTTATGGAGACTGTATACTATTTTTTTTTTATTACAAATCTTATATTTGGACCATATTTTTTTTAAAATAAAAGAATTTTGGAATAAATAGTTATGTTTCCAATAAAAAAATTATATGTATACTGGCTCTGTTCTGCCCTCAATACCATTATGCATATCAATTTAAATACAGAAGAAATATGTTCCTTGCAGAATATCACTTGTTGACCCACGTAATTCATTTCTTATTTTGTAATAGCAATTAAAGCTTGAAATTTGGTGTTATTGAGGCTTATTTGATCTTTCTGATTCTTAAGAAGAGGACGCCAAAGTAAAGATCCCTTGAGACCAGTATACATATTTTTTTATATAAATTTTCATTATTTAAATGATTATAAAACTTTTTTAAAAAAAAATTAATTAGCACGTGTGTCTATCAAAAAAAAAAAATGGATTGTTGGTACTTAAAAGAGAAGATTCATAATTTATATCTTGATGGGAAAATAGATATATTTGATAGGGAAGATTGGACTAAATATGCTAATGAAGGAAGAATAACAAAAAAAGATATTGATCATGTTATTTATCAAAGAGAATATGGTGGACATCGGGACTATAATTTTAATTTTAAATTTAAAGAATAAAGACCATTAAATAAAAAATTTTTTTTTATTAACTACTATCAGATTCACTGATTTGTGAAATACAGTCATTACATATAAATTTATCCGGAAAAATTTTTCTTGAAATGTGCTTTTCCTGTGGACAATATATTTCTTCACAATGTAAACATTTTATCCCGTTATGTCTTAGGTAAATATTATGACATTGATCATCACAGCAATGAATCACCGGTTTAGTAGTTTTATGGGCATAATATGGTAATCTTCTATCTGAGTTTAATTGTTGATATATATCCTCCATCTTTTTTACTTTCCACCATTGTCCGATACAAATTTCCAAGTAATAATCAAATAGGTACCAAAGTAATTCATTTGGGAAAACTACATTAAAGAATATCAACGATGGTATCTTCAAAATTAACCAACATATATTCAGTAGATAGCTTGATGATAGTCCATAATTTTTAATAAAAAAGTATTCATAATAACATTTGAATTGTTTACATTCGATTCTTACATATTCATAGAGATAACATTCAAATTTATCATTACTATCTTCACAAATTTCATCTGTACATCGAACAATCACATCTGTATTATTTTTTAGTAATTTCAATATTTGATCATTTGTATAGACTCCTCTTTTGCATTTATTTGATCTCCAAAATATCTTTCCTTTATTATCCCCTTTTGTACCTTTATAAGAAAATAATGAATGATTTCGATCACATCTTACATTGATTGCCATTACCCCCGAGAGGTCTATTTTTTAGGAATGGAAAATACAAATAATAAAAATAAAAATTGAAACCTATACCGAATTAATAAAAAGTATCAGCAGGGTCCTATTAAATTCATTATAACTTTCAAATTTTATTTTTATTTTTTTGTATTTTCCATTCCTAAAAAATAGACCCCCTGTTTCCTTTTGAATTGGGGTTAAAAAAAAACACGTGCAATGGAAATACCCTATCTAATAGTAATATTCTGTTCAGGTTTAACAGTTTTAACTGCGATATACCTATTATTCAATTTGATGAGAATATGGTATAAAAGATTTAAAAATTGGTTCAAAAGAGTTATTCGATACAATGATGATTTTATTAAAATAAAATATTAGAAACACAAATTTCTTTATTTATATTACAAAAAAACCCCTTCTAATTAAATAAAAAAAAACCCTTTTTCTTGTGTGTTTTGTTTACAAAAAGGCAACATTAGTTTGAGTAACTCCGTTACAGACTGTCGCACCACCGAGATGAATAGATCCTGCTACAAGATAATTGGCTGTAATAGCAGGCTGTGGGCCTAGACAGTATTCACCGCTTATTGCAGTAGTTTCAATACTTGTAAATACAAGTTTTATATTAAGCCCGTCTCCAGCGGTTGCTGTCGGTATATAAAGATAATCTTGAACATTAACGGAATTAAGTCTATTATGGAAAAGATTAATATCATTTACTCCACCAATCACTGACACATCAAGTCTAATTGTTGAATTACCAGTTTCTACATTATTATAGGCCATTAAAAGATTATGAACATCTGCAGTCACAGAATTTACATTTTGATAAAGAATATATCCATCCACATTAATTACGTTAAAATATAAGTTTACATTAATAGGTCCATTTTGAAGAATAAGGTGAGTTGGAAATATTGGTGCAGCAAAGATAGTTTCAGCAATTTCCGATAATCTTATAAGTACCAAATTATTTGAAGTAGATCCAGATAATGGTCCTGCTATCAATCCATCATAAAAATTTAACCATATATCACATGTAAATATAGTAATGTTATCAAACCCAAGTGGTGCATTTATAACATGACCACCTACTACTCCTTGAGTTACATACATATCTACATTTTCTATTAAAACACTAAAATCTGTTCCTATTCCTGTTATAAAATCTGAAGGTGGTAATGTATTTAATTGAGAATCTCTTATAGTCAAAGCTGCTCCATCACCCATACCAATTCTCCAATTTGAATTTAAACAAAAACAACCTGTAATTACTGTTTGACCTGATGTTACATTTAATAAGAATCCATTTGTATCACCAATACCACCAAAAGTTATACCCTGGAATATTACAAAATTAACCATATCAAGGGGTGTGGTAACAGATATACCACCAGTTGTCGCATTTGACATAAATATTACATTTCCACCTGGTAAACCAGAAAATGTTATTCCTGGGGTTGTAATGGGAAATAATGTATCTCCAAAGGTATAAATACCAGGCTTAATATAAATGGTTGCTGCTGTTACACCATCAGATATTGCTTGATTATAAGCATCTTGTGGTGTAGTAAATTCTGAACAATTATCTTGTCCTACAATATATTTTGAAAGTTCTCTTAGGTCAGATATAGTAAGATTCCCTGATGAATCTATATCTGTATGTATTCCACATAATCCTGTTATATTTAAAGTTCCATTAATCCCTGTTAATGTATTATTATCTGTGATAATCATTGTAATCTTTCCGCTTTGGTTATTGCAGCTCGCGTTACAAGCTGTACAAATTGTATTACAATCTTGACAAGTTGGCCATATTCTTAAGGCGAGACCAAATGCTACTACAGCAAAAATAAGTGCTAAAAGCGTAAGCATAAAACCCAGAACCCATTGACCTCTAGGAGTGGTTCTCATTTTTATTTTACTGATTCTTATAACAATAAAAAAAAATCCTTAAATATGACACATTTTAATAAAATTTGATGAATAAAAATTTATACTTAGTAACTTAAAACCCGTGGTGAATAAACTAATTAAAAATATTTATTTAATCAAATGGATTATAATAACAACCCAGATATTACGATAATTAAGTAAACTTTATTTACTATGCTTCTTAATTTTCTTTTTTCTCCATTTGATAGCTTCCTTTTTAGCTTTTTCATCTGTATCCCATACTGAAAATGTTTTTGATTCATATTTATGTTTTTTTGAATTGTAAAAAAACGCTACATAATATGCTCTTCTTCTTCTATTTTTTGCTGGATAATATGTAATGTTTTTGGTAGGATCTAGTTTTCGAGTTTGGTCAATTATAGTAATATCAGGGTTGTTATTAACATCATTTAATATAAATGATTCCGAATTATCCTTCAAACATAATTTATCGAAATATTTTGGAATAAAAACTTCTATCAATAATCGATATTCATAAGCCTTTTCCCATGCAGTTTCATAGCCATATTTATTTACACTAAAATACTTCGTATGTACTTTGTTATTTTCAGACCATGTGGCAATCCAAAATCCTTTACCTTTCCCTTTTGCTTTTTTAAATCTGACGCCCTTTATAATTGAACCATATCTGTTAATAGATTGTGTTTCTTGATTTACAATCCGTAGATTTTCCTCTCTGTTATCAAATGGATCTCTATTTTTATGATCAACTGTCAATTTTCCATTTGAATCTCCGGGATTATGATTTAAAATAAAATTTGATAAAGCAAATGATTTTCCATTCATTGATATGCGAGGACGAATATAACCTTTTGTATCATCTTCACTATATACTTTATGACCATTCAATTTAGGATAATTCTTACTATCAATTATAGCTATCCCTCTTGTTGTTATTAATCCAACGTATTTTGAAGTAATCGTTCTTTCCATTTATGTTAACCGGTTAAATAATGACAAAAATAGAACTAACCCGAAAACAAAATTTATTTATTTACAAATTGAGGTTTACCATAAATATAAAAATCTATCAACTACTATATATCTAATATTAGTTCGTAGGCCAACCAGCGACGCCTCCCCTTAAAAGGATTGTTGTAAGTAGGTTGAAATTACTATTTAATATTTGAAATTGTAAATTACCAGTATTTGTTATAGTCAAAATACTAATTTGGTTACCCAACGTAGTGTCGAACGTTAGAGCCAATTCAACCTGAGTTGCCGCTGGCCAAAACACAGAAGGCAGTGCTGGGGTGATTGTAATTGGATTAACACTCGTGATCGCGATCGCGGATGTCAGGGGCCTGTACGTCATTGTAACTTGGTTATTTATACGGATTAATTCAATTAATATATAATTTGGTGTATTTGGTATAGCCCCTGATCCCGAATATTGAGCATTACTTTCTGCAAATGTTGTTATGACACCACCACCTAGACCTAAACTGCCACTTATCGTTGTAGTGATTCCTGAATGTCCTATGTTAACCGCAGTTGCTGTCGTACTTCCTAGAGATAATGATGCTGTATTGTCGACTGCTGCGATATTCATTGTACATCCAACACTCATTGTAATACCTGAATGACACATATTAATGGCTGTAGCAGATGTAGTTCCATAAGACAACGAACCACCTGTATGATCTATATTACTTATATCTGCATTTCCATTTATAGTTGTTGTGACAGTATTCCTGCCAATGGAAACAGATGTGGCAACAGTATTACCTATAGATATACTTGATCCAGTGGTTGATTGATCAACTACCACGGAACCTGAAGTGGGTTTAAGGTTTAAACCAGTTGCTCCTGATCCTATGGAAAGAATTCCGGATAATCCTTGTATAGTATTTGTCACTATTGATTGTGGAAATTGTACAGTACCTTGAAATACATTTGTATTCCCGGTTCTTCCTAGGGTAACACTCGTTGATGAAACGGTACCATATACCATTGAACCTGCAAAATCTATTGTAGCGGCGGATAATGTACCAGCGACACTTGTCGTGATTCCTGAATTACCTAGATTTAAAGCAGTTGCTAGAGATCCACCGATATTTATTTGACCTCCGGTCACTAATTGGTCGATAACTATATTACCAGACGTTGGTTTCAGGTTTAATCCTATGGAATTAGCACCTATTGACAAAGTGCCTGATGCTAAACTTTGTATAGTATTTGTTTGAATTGATTGTGGGAATTGTACAATTCCATTGAATAAATTAGTATTTGTTGTTTTTCCAATTGAAACACTCGTTGATAATAACGTCCCATATACCATAGCACCTGCAAAATCTATTGTAGCAGCGGATAATGTACCGAGGACACTTGTCGTGATTCCTGAATTACCTAGGTTTAAAGCAGTTGCTAGTGATCCAGCAATATTTATTTGACCACCCGTGGTCAATTGATCGATAACCACATTACCAGACGTTGGTTTCAGGTTTAATCCTATTGAATTAGCACCGATTGACAGAGTGCCTGATACTAAACTTTGTATAGTATTAGTTTGTATTGATTGAGGAAATTGTACAATTCCGTTAAATAAATTCGTATTTGTAGTTTTTCCTATTGAAACACTCGTTGATAATAACGTCCCATACACCATAGTCCCTGCAAAATCTATTGTAGCGGCGGATAATGTACCAGCGACATTTGTCGTGATTCCCGAATTACCTAGGTTTAACACAGTTGCTAGCGATCCAGCAATATTTATTTGGCCTCCGGTCACTAATTGATCGATAACTATGTTACCAGACGTGGGTTTCAGGTTTAATCCTATGGAATTAGCACCGATTGACAGAGTACCAGATGCTAAACTTTGTATAGTATTTGTTTGAATTGATTGTGGAAACTGTACAATTCCATTGAAAACATTTGTATTTGTCGTTTTTCCTATTGAAACACTCGTTGATAATAACGTACCATATACCATAGCACCTGCAAAATCTATTGTTGCGGATGATAATGTACCGAGGACACTTGTTGTGATTCCTACATTACCAATTTGTATAGATGAAGCTGAGGAACCAATTACCATTGGTCCTCCTGGATTATCTAAAGTTGGAATATCAACAGTTCCTAAGAACGCTGTAATTATTCCTGACCTACCTATATTAATTCCAGTAGCAATATTATTACCTATATTTATATTACCTCCTGTGGTCGATTGATCCAAAATAATAGTTCCTGACGTGGGTTTCAAGTTCAAACCCGTTGCACTTGATCCCACGGAAAGGATTCCTGATGCTAATCCCTGTATAGTATTTGTTTGAATTGATTGAGGGAATTGTACAGTACCTTGAAATATATTTGTATTCCCGGTTCTTCCTATGGTAATACTACTTGATGAAAGAGTTCCAAATAACATAGCTCCAGCAAAATCTATTGTACCTGCTGATAATGTACCAACTACACTAGTCGTTATTGTATTTCTTCCGATCGTTATACCAGAAGGTCCTGAGGTACCTATGAAAATAGAGCCTGCACCAACAGTTCCTATATCAAGATGTAAATTTCCAGTAGTTGGTATTAAATCAAGACCAGTAGCACCAAATCCTATAGACATACCACTAGTTCCATAGGCAAATATAAAATCTGTTTGTATAACAGCAGGAAATTGAACCACACCCGCAAATACACTTGTAAGACCTACTTTAGATAGATTTATTCCTGTTGAACTCGTAGTTCCTATATTAATCTGACCGGGATAATCTATAAAAGATACGTTAAGAGGTCCTAATATACTAGTGGTTACACCAGAATGAGATATATTAATTGCGGTTGCTAATGCACCTCCTATAAGTATATTTCCTAGGTGATCTATATTTGATAAATCTACTTGACCAAGTATAGTTGTTATTATTGATGATTGTCCTATGGTAATACTAGCTGCATTCGTGGTTCCTATAATAATTGAGTTATATGGACTCGATATTTGTTGATCAATAACTATTTCATATAAAGGAGGAGTTACATTATATGATATAAGAGAAATCTGAGATAAATTGTTATAGGACGAGTAATTGCAAAATAAGGAGTAATTTGTTGTGTCGCTATAACCTGAAAATTGAGAATAGTTTGAAAATAACGAATAGTTTGCGATATCACTATAGCCTGAAAATAGGGAATAGTTCGCGGTATCACTATATGAGCTAAAATTTGAGAAATTAGCGAATGCCGTATATTCACTGAAATTTACAAATGTTTCATAGAAAGTGAGGTTGGCAAATAAAGAATAGTTGGCAAATAATGAATAGTTTCCAGTGGTTGAATATCCTGAGAAAGATGAAAAATTGGATCCTAAAGAATATGTAGCATTATCACTATAAATACTATGATTTGATTCTATACTGTTGTCTGAATATATACTATGATTTGATTCTAAAGAATACGTAGCATTATCACTATAAATACTATGATTTGATTCTATACTATTATCCGAATATACACTATGATTTGAATTTATAGCATTATCTGAATAGACACTATGATTTGAATTTATAGCATTATCTGAATAGACACTATGATTCGATTCTATAGAATTGTCTGAATAGACACTATGATTTGAATTTATAGCGTTATCTGAATAGACACTATGATTTGAATTTATAGCGTTATCTGAATAGACACTATGATTTGAATTTATAGCGTTATCTGAATAGACACTATGATTCGATTCTATAGAATTGTCTGAATATACACTATGGTTTGAATTTATAGCATTATCTGAATATACACTATGATTTGATTCTATAGCATTATCACATAATAAACAACTATCAGCGATAATACTTGAATTAGAAAATGTAGCATTATTACATGTATCAGCATTTATAGCTGAGTTGGCGATATCACATTGAAGTGAATTTAACGATTGATTACTAAATGTTGCATTATCACAAAATATAGAGAACTCTGAGAAATTTGAAAAATTGACAAAAGTCTCATAAAATGTAAGGTTACTAAAATAAGAGAAATTACATATATTACTGTAATTACTTTGAGTAGCATTATTACATACCAAACAATTGTCTGCAAACAAGGAGGTATTACATTGTTCAGCAAACAGTGATGAATCGGATAAAATAGAATTGTTTGAATATAATGAATTATTACATAATAATGAATAGTTTGATTGATTACTAAACTGAGAGTAATTTGCAATATTAATCTCATTAAAACTAAGATTCGAAAAATAAGAGAAATTTGCAATAAAACTATATCCGCTTATTGCTGAGAATCCACATACAGTTGAATTATTAGATTGATTACAAAAATCACAATATATAGATTCATTAGCAAAAGATGCATATAGTGAGGCATTAGTAAAGTTATTTACTGGTTTAGCAGTTAATAAACCAGATAATACTAAACTAGTACTCGCTATAGCAGCAATCACTGTTATTGCGATAAAGGTCAATACATTTGTTAATGTTAGACTGTATTGTAGATTTTTAATTTGTTTAACTAATGAAAATTGAGTATTAACCATTTAATATTCCTCATTTTACCTTATATTAATTAATCAATAGATTAAAGAAAAAAATAAAATTTCATTGAATAATTTCATGACGGATCAAGTTCGACATCGCGTAGCGATATATTGTTCAAACCAAAAAAAAAAAAATTTTTTTTCTGGGGGTACCCCAAAAAATGTGTAGAAAAATAGGGAATTTGCATACTTATTTTTTGTATGTGAATAAAATCATGAATTGTATGCACAGGTCGAACAGAGGTCGACCTATATTTTTTGGGATTTTTTTGAAAAATGCAGATTCTGATATCCCCTTTGAAATAATTCACGATTCAATTCATAAAAATAAAAAAGTATGCCATATAAAAATATTATTATGAATTATTATTATGAATTATTTTAAACGGCCTTACAGGCCGTGCATTTTTCAAAAAAATCCTAAAAAATGTAGGTTGGACTCTGTCCAACCTGTATAAAAATTCACGTGTTTTATTCACAACCAAAAAATAAGTATGCAAATTCCCGATTTTTCTACACATTTTTTGGGGTCCCCCAGAAAAAAAAAATTTTTTTTTTTTTTGGTTTGAAAACTTCATCGCGTAGCGATGTCGAACTTGACACGTGCGGAAAAAAATATTTGGATGGATCAACCTACATATTGTAATTTATGTTTTACTTCAATTTTTGTTTGTTATAATTGTGAAAAAACAACATGTATATTTCATTCAAACCAGGATAAATATTATCAAAATCCTAATAATAATGTATCCCATATATTAGGTCCAAGAATATGTGATATCTGTACAGTGAATTGTGTAAAAAAAATTAAAATAAAAACCCATTAACCTTCTTGTTTTTTTTTTTAATATTTCCCCAAATGAATATTGATATTGAAAAAATCATATCAAAATATCCAGAATCCAAGACAGAATCCTTAAGAACATTATTATATCATGAAAGGAATAAAAAGGTTTTTTATAGTTCAGGAGCCTATTATATGAGAGATCCTAAAGGAAAATTACGAGTATTATCAGGTTTATTACCTGCATTAAAGAGATGTTTCTGGAGTAAGAATGATTACTTTAGTGTTATAGGTGATATAACAAAGATTGCCAAGAAAAATGGTCAATCTGTATCATCATCATCTGGAGGATTTGGTAAATTTACAGGAAATTTAAGAGGATCAGTTGTTCATGAACAATTAAATGATTTTTTATTATTGGATAAAAAGAATTTCTTTAAGAAACATTCTGATCTTCATCCTTTTTCACGTGATATTATTAATCTTATATTAGATAAAAAATGGATTCCTATTGTATCAGAGTTTGATATATTTGATTCTAAATTAGTTATTGGTACATCTATTGATATGATTGCATTTGATCCCAAAAATGGTAAAATTATAGCTATAGAGATTAAAACTGGATATAAAAATCATTTTGAAATTGAAAAAGGTAAAATGACAGGATGTTTAAAAAAAATTTTGGGATTCTCTTTTCATAATTGTGCAATGCTTCAATTATTAACATCAATGTTATTTATTATAAAGAATCATAATATTGATTCTGATATGATTGAAGGATATATAATACATGTTAATGATTCTGAACTAAATTCATATAAGATTTCACAAAAATTCTTGGTAGATTATGGTAAAAATATTTATGATAATCTTTATAAAAAGTATATATCTGATATTAAATTGAAAAGGAAATTAAAGAAAGATGCAAAAGAATCAAAGAATAGAAATTATAAACGTACTCCCAAGAAGATTATTAAAAAAAAAAAACCGATAAGAAGATAGAAATTGTCATTTATATAAAAAAAAAATTTATGTTGTTACATCCAGTCTTATTTTTTATTTAAATACAATTTTAGTAGGTATATTTTGATATTTACTTGATGTAAAACAAGTTCCAAGTTCTCCGTATTCTGAACTACCTATGCCATAACATTCATTATATGTTTCTATAAACAGACCATTTGGTGCTGGTTGAATGGAAAGTACAGGTTTGCTAAACAAAAAAATAGAATCTTGTATAGATAAAATGGGTGAATTTAGAGTAGAGAAATTAAAACTATATACACCATCTTCTGTAGAATAATAAATAGCGTAATCCACAATTAATGCTTGTATAATATTTACTCTTGTCTCAATACGATATCGATCATGAGTTAAATCGCATAAAAAAAGAGCATCCTTTGTTAATATTAATGAGGATGTTGGTCCATTATAAAAAGACAATGGGTCTTCAATATCAATCTTGTTTGGAAGAATAACAATTTTTCCAAACATTTTTTTCGATAGGCCCAATTGATTACATGCGTTATTTCCATGACTAAAAATACCATCTTTTGTTTGAATAAATACAGTACAAGCCGAACATTTGAAATTAATAACATTTGAGATAATGATCGGTTTAAATGTCCTACTATTAATACGAAAAAAATCAGAACGTCCAAGACATCCATTATCAGTATTTCCTGTAGATAATAATCCATTTTTTGTTAGTACGATACTAAATAAATCACCACACGATATGTCTAATACATTTTCAATAGGTAATTTAACAACAGATGCTCTAGATATACATCTTTCATCTTCCAGTCCCAATTGACCATACTTATTTGTTCCGAATCCATATAAATTGCCATCTCTCGTTTGAACAATGGAATGACTGACACCTGTAGAAACATTAACGATATCAAGATTTTTGAGAAGATTACTTTTAGAAAAGTGACACCGATCATATATATCTTCTATTCCTAGAATATTCCCAGAATTTATTCCTGTACCATAAACAGTCCCGTAATTTAAGCAGAGTGAATGACCAACATTACCAGAAAACTTAATTTTGTTGAATAGCTTGTAGTATGTCAAGAGTATATAGATGATTACATCTCTTGGAAATATCATATCGAAAAAGAGTAAGGATGTAATCCTATTGATAAGCATAGATAGCTTAATAACATCTGGTTTTAAATCCAATTTTGACATGATTCCTTAATAACATCACATTGTGAATTTTTTTTATTAAAAAAAAAGTGTCACAGGAACACGTGATAAGACATTATCTTTTTCTTTGGCCATTTTTTTTTTGTTATAAGAATAGAGATATATACCCGAAGAAGAAAAGAATATGTCTAATGATTTATTAAAATTATTAAATTCTTTAAATAATAATAAATCAATACCACAGGAAGATATTGAAAAAAAAATTTATGAATTCTTTGATACTAATAGATTAAATAATGAATTTCAACAACTTATGGATGATATTGATAAAGAAAAATCACATTCATCTCATATCATAGAGATTTTAAAATTAATAAAAGCTGATGTTTCTGTATTATTAAATATTATGACAATGATAACAGAGAAAGTATCTGAATTAAAACCATCAAATAGTTTTGATACATCATTAAAAACTTTAACTCTTAGTCAAAAATTAGTATGTCAAAGAATACAAGAAGGATGTTTTAAAATTATAGAATTTAACAATGAAAAAGATAAGAATTTAGATGTATTATTTAATAATTATGCATCAAAATTTATAGATTTTAATGAATTAATGCATCAAAAAGGAACAAAAATATTAATTAT
>Ga0210397_10002005_pt1 | contig 12929 bp, 7 predicted proteins | sample IncBWH2OmetaG_FD_160126 | JGI IMG/M metagenome (GOLD analysis project Ga0210397, IMG submission 160126) | Forest soil microbial communities from Barre Woods Harvard Forest LTER site, Petersham, Massachusetts, United States - Inc-BW-H-2-O ...
GGCGTCGGTGCGCGCCGCGGTGGACCATCTCGGCGGGCTGGACGTGCTGGTGAACAACGCCGGCGTGGGCGTCACCGCCCGGCTGGTCGATACCCCGCTGGCCGACTACGACCGGGTGATGAACGTCAACGTGCGCGGCTACCTGCTGTACGCGCAGCACGCCTACCCGCACCTGGCCCGGCAGCGCGGCTGCATGATCCACATCGCCTCGGACGCGGGGATCTGGGGCGAGCAGGCGACCGGGCTGTACTCGGTGACCAAGGCGGCCGTGGTCATGCTGGGCAAGATGCTCGCGCTGGACGGCGGCCCGGACGGCGTGCGCTCCAACGTGCTGTGTCCCGGTGACATCTGGCCCGGCATGCGGCACATGGCCCCGCCCGGCGAGCACGACCGCGCTGGACAGGACGGGGCCGAGAGCGGCGACGACTGGCCGGTGCCGCCCATCGGCCGGGTCGGCCAGGCCGGCGACGTCGCCGCCGCGGCGGTGTTCTACGCCAGCGACCAGGCCGAATTCATCACCGGGACCACGCTGCTCGTCGACGGCGGGATGACGGCCGGCTACCTGCAGCGGCAGCGCGGAGCCGGCTACCTGGCGCCGGAGTTATTCGCGGCGGCGGTCTGGAGGGGGGCGGTGGCGGTGGAGGCAGGCAGCGACGCCGGGTCGACGAACGTGCTGCCGTCCGGGCCCGCCTGCACCGCCTGGTGCAGGGCGCTGCCCCGCAGGTACCTGGGCCAGCTGAGGAACCATTCGGTCCAGCCGTTGTCCCAGGTTCCCGACTTCGGGCTGCCCACGATCGTGATGGGGTCGCCGGGCACGGCGAGTTCGTAGTACGTCTGCGCGTCGGCGGGCGATAGGTTCACGCAGCCGTGGCTGACGTTATCGAAGCCCTGCTCCCCGACCGACCAGTAGGCGTCGTGGTAGTAGTCCCCGCTGAAGGTGAACCGCACCGACCACGGCACCGAGATGCTGTATCCCGGGCCGGTCATCTGCACGGGGTTGGCCTTCTCGATGGTCAGGTAGCTCCCGTTCGGGGTGTCGTCGCCGGGCCTGCCGGAGCTGATCGGCCAGTTATAGCGGAGCCTGCCGTTGTAGTAGATCTGAGTACGGTGCATCGCGGTGTTGCCGATGGCGATCAGCGACGCGCCGATGTAGAACGTCTGGGTCAGGGTGTGGTAACCGTACACGCCCGGCGCGCCCTGCACGCCGTTCAGGTGCCCGGTAAAGCTCACCCTGGTGCCGGCCGGCCAGTAGTCCCGCGGCCGGAAGTAGGCGCAGGTGACGGCCATGTTGCAGGGGTAGTCCCAGTACCAGGCGCCGACCACCGGCTTGGACGTGGTGATCTGCAGGGATCGCTCGACCGCCGCCCGGTCGGTGATCTTCTGGCTGAAGTACAAAATGATCGGCATCCCCACGCCATAGGTCTGGTCGTACCCCTCGAGGATCTCGGTCCGGAACGTCTGGCCCGGTGTCAGCGTGCGGAACGAGCTCGTAGCGGTGACGCGGCCGCCATGGCCGGACGCGGTGGCGGTCACGGTGTAGGACTGTGAGAGGTCCAGCGCCCACTGGCTGTGCCAGACCGTGCCGCCCTGGCTGAGCCGGCCGGGCACGGCGTCGCCGGAGGTGCGCACGGTGACGTTGGTGAGCTTGCCGCGAGTCACGGTGACCTTGATGCCCGCCGACGGGTCGGCGCCGACGCCGTTCGCGGGGGTGATCGTCACCTGCGGGGCGTCCGCGGCAGCCTTGACGCTGGCCTTGGCTTTGACGCTCGCGTTGGCCGCCGGGCTGACCTGGGCGGGACGATGGCCACTGCCGGTGCACGCCGCCACCAGCAGGACCAGCGCCGCCGCGACGGCGGCGAGCGCCGGCCGCCGATCCGGTGCGCGGTACCCGCGCCGATACGCGCTCCTCTGGATGGCCCTCACGTCAGCATCCGTTCCCTGGCAGCAGGACCGATCTCTTCCAGCCTTATCACACCCCGGCCGGGCCGGGAAGGGCGGGCTATTTCGTGTGACGGGGGGTGGCCGTCTTGGCCGGATGGGGATGGCTCGACCCGGAGGGCGTCGGAGAGGCCGAGGAGGAGGCAGGGCCCGGCGTATTAGCGGTCACCTGGGCCGGCGACACTTTCTGATGCAAGACCCCGCTGTTGATCTGATTCCAGATGGTCAAGCCAGCAGTGACCAGCGGAACAAGGAGAGTGACAGCGGCGACAACACGATTCAGGCGCACGTAGCCCTGGAAGAGCTTGAACGAAGTTACATTACGCCGGGATTCTCGCAGCATGGTCAGGTCAATCCATACTCCCAGGATGAGCAGGATTACGAGCAGGATCGCGCATTGCAGAACCGAGGTCAATGTTGCCGACTGGCCGAATATCTGATTGAAGAAAACATGGACAGCTATGGGCAGCAGGAAAATCAACCATATCTGTAGGCCCCGTTCGGTGCCGCGGCGGCCAGCCAGCGAACTCCATGCCACGGCGAGGACGAGAGGAAATAGCAACCAGAAGGCCAGTTCTTTTGAGAGATTCTCGACAAGGGCTATGTAATACTGCAGGCTCGTCCACGGCGTTGAATTTACCAGATTCTGGCGCCAGGCGAAGTAGCAGGCCGGGAGGAGAACCAGTATAAACGCGGGCCGGAAAGCTCTGCTCAGGTTACCGACTGGGTCGCAGGCGGGCCCGAGGGCGAGTGCCATGTCAGCCGGGCCGGCAGGTTCGGGAAATTCCACGCCAGGTTCGTTGTCATCGCCCTGCTTCTGATGGCCGAGCAGGGTACGCACTCTTGAGTTCAGCCGGGCCGAGAGCGTTGCTTCGGGCGGGCTTTCGTCCAGCGGCCAGCAACGCAGTCTTTTTTGTTCATTTTCGAGCAATGCTCGCCGGGCAAGCTGCTCCGGGGTAACCAGCGGCGTACTTTGAAGGACAGTTAGATCCTTTGTTACCTTGGTCAATTTCCCTTCTGCGCTAAAGAGCCTTAGCTGCAGGGTTTTGAGTCTTTCGGGGGGCAGGTTCCGCAGCATCTCGCCAGCGGGCCGGAAAGACGAGAGACGGCCGTCATCCGGCTTGAGAAGTGAATGTTCGCGGCTGATCGAAAGCACACTCAAGGTAACAAGGATACCGAAGATCGGGATTAGGCCTACTCGGTAGCCGAGGTACCATTGAGGTCCGGTGAGGAGCATCCCGTAGCCGACGAGCAGGGCAAGCAGTATCAGATCATCGCGCTCAGGAATCAGCGGAACTGATCTCTTGCCCCTGGCTACTACCAATAGTACGCCGAAGGTAATCATGAAACCGGCGATACTAGGCAAGAATATGGTGGGAAAGAAAGTCGTCGGGAAGAAATGCGAGGGCGTTGATAGCACCGACACAAAGGTCGTTACGAGAGCTAGGACGATCGCGGTCCGCAGAGGAAAGCCCACTGGGCGGGCCCGGCCAGTTATCGGCCACAAAATGCCGAGCAGGCCATCGATAATGATGACCCAGCTGAAGAAGGTGGTAACAAGACCGGTGATCGCCAGCAGCAACCGGGGGACGGTGCCATCGAATGAGTACATGTCGCTGAAGAAAACCACGAGCAGGGTGGCGGCGAAACATCCAAGGATCAGGGACAAGGAAAGTCTTGCCAGCCGCCTGCTGGCTTCGCGTAGATACGGCCGGAGGGCGGCGAATGCGGTTGCGTATATAACGCATAGCTGTCCGATATCGTCGCCCGCGTACAACCAGCGCACGAGGAGCGTCCGCCGGTAGAGGATATCGAATACGAGTTCCAGGGCCGCCAGGGCGGCAACAGCGATGCACAGTCTCCGGGTGACGGTCCAGGCATCGTCGGCTGCATTCATTTCTTTGCCGCGTCGCCGGTTGAGGATGAGAATGAACAAGATCGGGAATAGTAGTTCCTCTGCCTGAAGTGGTATGCTTTGCCATAGCCCGTCATTCTGGGCCGTCATGGCGATCCGCAAGAACTTCTCAGGAATCAAGCTGAACGCTACTAGATTTACTTTTTGGCCGGAGGTCATCTGTTGCCAGGTGAACTGGGTACCGGAATTGCTCGCGGGAACAGGCTTAGGATTGGTTATGCGGAAACCATGAGTGGTCGCGGTGATTGACGTCCAATTTATGTTTGGTTTATCCGGGCCGGGCACGAAGCCGACAGATAGCGCTTGCTGGCTAACGTTCACGTCCCAGGGCCACGAAATATAGACACCCCAGTCGCTAATTGCCCCCTGGCTGAACATTTTCAGCTTTGCATAATCCCCGTCGCGGCTAACAGAAATGGTTGGGGAGGAGGGCAGGGAAAGGAAGACGATATTATCGGGAAAAAGACAGTTAAAAGCATGCTGGAAGCTGTCGCTACTTGCGTTCTGGAATAGGTCGCGGGCAGGCGGCCAGGAGAGGGGAACGTTGAGGTTGATGGTGCTGGTCCACGTGGCGTTGTCAATGTGTGGAACAGTCAGGGATAGCGTCGCCGTGCCGGATGGTTCGGCTAGGCTGTTAAGGTTGCAGCCCACGTCCGCATGGGTCGGCGACGGGGCGGAGAGTATCAGCAGGAAGCTGATGGGAAACGCAACTAATATGAGGCGTATCAAGTATCTCATGTTCCCCCCACGCATCTTGAGACCTACGGTGCTCCTTCCCCGGCATGTATTACGCTGTCTGCCCGGCGAGTCCTGGTACGAAGAATTAATTACCAGCTGCGTTGGTAGCGTCCGCCAGCTCCCAGCCTCTCATAGTTGACAGCAAGACGCTAGAAGGCGGCTGCGCCAGGTCGACGAGGTGCGGGAGACGAGCCCGGTAGTGATCAGGCCCACCCAGCTAGCGGGACCCCGGCGACCAGGCGGCCGACCGATCACCAGGATGCGCATGCCGTGCTGCCTAAGGCCGGAAACCGGTCTGCGTCCAGCGTTTGAAGACCTCGATCCGTTCGGCGGGCCAGGCGCCGTCGCAGGGCATCGTGCCGTTGCGCAGGCGCTCCAGGATGCCGGCCGCGTGCGCCTGCACGTCGGCCTGGGACCACAGGTCGAAGGCGAACGTCATCGACTTGCGGTCGTGCTCGCGGAACAGCGGCTTGACGTGCGCCGCGAAGCTGACCGTCTCGTCCGGGCCTGGCAGCGTGACCGGCGCTTCTTCCTCAGTGCTGGGCTGGACGGGCCCCGGCGGGCCCGCCGGACCCCAGTCCCAGGCGGGCGGCGGTGCATCGGTGGCCCGCGAACTCCACTCCAGGTAGGAGACGAGGGCCGAACGGAACGGCGGGTCGGCCGGCAAGCCGGCCTCGCCGGCGGCCCGGACAGCCAGGGGCACCCAGCGGGCGCGCTGCTCCTCGGACATGTCCGGCCGGACCGGTACCTGCGGCGCGGCGGGGCCGCCGAAGGCGGCGGCGATGACGGCGGCCTCGCGCTGCGGGCGATCCGGGGCCATGCTGGCGAACAGCGGGGCGAGCAGGTCGTCGGCTGGCACGTGCTTCTCGTACAGCAGCCGGCTCATCCGGGTCAGCGCGGGCAGCCCGCCCGCCCACTCGAACAGGGTGGGATCGGCGGGGCGGGCCGGGTCGCGGAAGTCCACGTACCAGTGCATGCCGCTGCAGAACGGCTTGTTCTGCGACTGGCCGCAGCGGCAGAGGGCAAAGTGCTCGCGAGACGAGCCCGCGGCCCGGGGCACGTCCCCGCCGGCCGTGTTGGTCAGCGGGATCGCGCCGGTCACCCGGTACGGGCCGTCCTGGGTCACCTCGATGGCGCGCTCCCGGGTCCCGTGCCAGTCGGCCAGGTCACGCGCTTCGTGCTTATCATCTGGGCCGTCGAAGCCCAGGCTCAGCGCGCCGGACGGGCAGTCCCGCACGGCCCGGACGAGCTCGTCGAGGCGGGCCCCGCTGGGGGCGACGAAGGGTTCGGCGCGGGTGCGGAACGCGGTCGGCGCCCGGTCGGAGCACAGCCCGGAGTGCTGGCAGATGCCCCGGTTGTCGAAGATCGTGACCTGCTGCCCTAGGTAGGTGTCGCGCTGGTCGGGCACCCGGTTCGGGTCCTTGCCGTCGGTGAAACCGCTGGTCGTGTGCGACCCGTCGCAGAAGGGCTTGGTCGCCGAGGCGCCGCACCGGCACAGCGCGAGCTGCGGCGGCACCGGGACTTCTCCGCCGAGCGGGGTGCGCAGCACGGTGATGTTGGTGACCAGGTAGGGGCCGTTCTTCGCGGTCATGATCGCGGGCGGCAGCTCGCGCTGGAGCTGGCCGAGCTCAGCGATGCGCTGCGGGCGCTCGCCGGCCGGGGCCTGGTTGACGGCCAGGTCCTGGAGGGCGGCGGACGCCTCGAGCAGGCCGGGCGGGGCGCTGGCGGCGAGGCGCGCGCGCAGGGTGGTGGCAGTGACGGCGAGATCCCAGAGTGACGGATGGGACTCCTGGGGTGTGGGTGGTGGGGGTGCGGGCGTGGTAGAGGGCAGGGCGGGGGCGGGGAGGGTTTCGGCTAGGGGGCGCAGGACGCTGTCGACCAGGCGGGCCAGCGGGGGGGGGTCGCTGGCGAGGGCCGCCTGGCAGGCGGAGGCGAGCAGGGCGGCTACCCCGGACAGCGCGGGGTCGTCGCCGGGAGCGAAGGCCTGGCCCGTTCGGTAGTAATCCGAGGCGCGGGCCAGCAGGGGGCCCGGGTCCCCGGCCGGGGCCTGCGGGGCGTAACGGGCCGGCAGGTGCACGGTCAGGGCGTCGGCGATCCCGGTCAGGTTGGTCCTGACCTGGCGCAGGCCCTCGGTGACCTGGGGGTCGCACGGGGCGCCGGGCTCGCAGAAATCGGCGGCCTGGCGGAGGCGCTCGACCAGCAGGACCCAGGCGGCCTCGCGGTGCGGCAGCACGTAATCGGACTCGTAGAACAGCTCGAAGCTGGGCCCGGCGGTGCGGCCCGGGTACTCCGGGCCGGCCGGGAGCGTCGTGACCAGGTCGCCGATCGGCTCGATGGCGCCGAACATCAGGTTGACGGTCCCGTCGGCCAGCGCCTTGAGCTGAGGATCGGTCTCCTCGGTGTGCGCGAAGAAGCGCTGCAGCATCAGCAGCAGGATCTCGTAGCTGACGTTGAACAGGTCCATGACCTGGCGGGCGATCGGGTCGGTGGCCAGCGGGATGCTGGTGTCGCGCTCGGACGGCCTGACGTTGACCGTGACGACCGGCCGGACCGGGTCGAAGGCCGGGTTGGCCTCGCGCAGCTGCAGGTACTCCTCGAGGATCGCGACGAACTGGCCGAAGTGCGCGTCCCTCCAGTGCCCGCGCGGGCCCTCGCCCTGCTCCAGGATCTCGTCGATGGCCCGCTGCGCCGAGGCCACGTCGGTGACCGCGATCAGTTCCGGCCAGCCGAAGTACTGCTGGGTGGCCTGCGCCCGCGACGGCCCGATGAACAGCACCTCCTCGCCGAGCTTTTCCGCCAGGTGCGCGATCCCGGCCTCGATGGACCGGTACAGGTGCCCGACGGTGGCGAAATCCTGCCCGCGCGGGACGATCTCGCCGACCTGCACGCGCGGCACGGCCAAGGGCGCGGCGTTCGCGAACGCGGCCATCCCGGCGGCGTCCTCGAGGTCCATGCCCTCGGGGCGCTCGAGGAACATGAAGTGGCGCAGCGCCTCCTCGCCGAACGGCACCAGCGCCAGGTGCACGCCGGCCGGGTAGTGGCTGGCGGGCTGCGGGAAGTTCGGCCGGGACAGGTGCGGGGCCGCGCCGGTGGCGGTCAGCAGGTTCTGCACCAGCGCCAGGTGCAGCATCTCCTGCGCGCCGATGTGGAAGATGTGCTTACGCCAGCGCTGGACCGCCTCTGCTTCGGCGGCGGTGAGGCCCTCGCCGGCGGACTGCTTCAGGCTGAACGCCGCGTACAGGTACTGGCACATGATCCCGTGCTCGAGCTCCGAGGCCTCGCAGAGCATGTAGAACAGCGCCTCGCGGTGCTCGATGACGAACGGTTCCTCGGGCGGAGCCAGGCCGCCCCGCGTGGCGATCAGCTGGGCCAGGCGCCCCTGTGCTCCCGTGCTCTCCGGCATCGGCCGTCAGCCTCCCCGTGGCAGATGGACATCGCTCCGTCCCATCCTGGGAGAAATCGGCTCGGGTGGCCAGCCATATCGCTGGTGGCTTACATAATTACACAGTTACATGGTCGCGCCAGGAGTGTTCCGGGTGGAAGCCGAGCACCTCGCGGGCGCGGTCGATGGCCAGCAGGGTGCCGGACTCGCCGACGTCGCGGGTCAGCCTGACGCCGGGGAAGACCTCGGCGAGGAGTTCGGCTGACGGGCGGTTCATGACCGTGTCGGCGGCCGCGATGATGAAGGCCGGGTTGCCCGTGACGGTTCCGGCGTCGGCTTCCAGGGCCAGGCGGCAGGACAGGGCCACGTCCCGCTGGTCGATGTAGCCCCACAGGTTCCACTTGCGCGCGTGCGGGTCGTCCTGGAACTCGGCGAACCGCTGGTAGTCCTCGGGAGCCATGATGTTGGAGAAGCGCAGCGCGATAAACGGGAGGCCGGACCACTGCGCGATGTGCCCGGCGACCGTCTCGCTGGCCACCTTGGACAGCGCGTAGGTGCTGGTCGGCACCGGGTAGTGGTCCTCATCGACGGGCGCGTAGCGGGGCGGGGTGTCGAACGGCAGGCCGAGGGTGGTCTCGCTGGACGCCCACACCACGCGGTCCAGCTTGAGGGCCGCGGCGGCCTGGAAGACGTTGAAGTTCATGGTGATGTTGCTGTTGAACGTGACCGCCGGGGTGCTCAGGCCGGGCGCCGGGATGTTGGCCAGGTGGACGACGGCGTCGGCTCCGGCTTGGCTGAGCGCCTCGACGGCCTGGCCGTAGTCGGTCAGGTCGGCGCGGAGCATCCCCTCATCGCGGTCCTCCCGGCTCACCACGGCGTCGGTGGCCAGGACGTCGTAGCCGTGCTCGCGCAGGTCGGCCACTACCGCGCGGCCCGCCTTCCCGCTCGCTCCCGTCACGCAAACCCGCTGTACCATCGCCAGTCCTTTCTGGGGGGACGTGGGTCAGGTTAGCGGAGCTGCCAGACAGGGCCTTCGGGGGTGTCGGTGAGATCGACGCCGAGCTCGTCGAGTTCGGCGCGGATCTGGTCGGCGCGGTCCCAGTCGCGCTCCTTGCGGGCCTGGGTCCGGTCGGCGACGAGCTCCTCGATGGCCTGCTTCTCCGCCGCGGACAGGTCGGTGAGCGCGCGCCGGTGCTCCAGGTCGGCGGGGTCGAGGCTGGCCAGGCCCAGGCCGAGCAGGGCGTCGGCCGCGGCGACCACGGCGCGCTGGCCCTCCGGGGTCAGCGAGGCCTCGCGCAGCGCGTCCTGCAGGGCGGCGAGGATCTTCGGGGTGCCGAGGTCGGCCGCGGCGGCCGCGTCGATGGTGTCCAGCAGGCGCTGCGCCGCCGGGTTGCCTTCGGTTAGCTGCCGCGCGTCGGCCAGGGTCTCGACGGGGGGCAGCGGGCGCAGCGGCTGGACCCGGGCGACCAGCCGGCGCAGGGTGGCCTGGGCGGCGTCGATCGCCGCGGTGGTGAAATCGAGCTGGCTGCGGTAGTGGCCGCCGAGCAGGAACAGCCGATAGGCCATCGGGTGGTAGCCGGCCTCGGTCAGGTCGGCCAGGCGGGGCGCGCCACCCGCGGACTTGGCCATCTTGTGGGCGCCGAGCTGCAGGAACTCGCCGTGCAGCCAGTACCGCACCCACGGCCGGCCGTCACCGAGGAACGCCTGGCTCTGCGCGATCTCGTTCACGTGGTGCAGCTCCCGGTGGTCGACCCCGCCGGTGTGCAGGTCGAAGTGCTGGCCGAGCAGCGCCATGCTCATTACCGAGCACTCCAGGTGCCAGCCCGGGGCACCCCAGCCCCACGGCGAGTCCCAGCGCAGCACCCGGCGCTGGCCGGGTTCCTCCGCACGCCACAGCGCGAAGTCGGTCTTGCGGCGGCGGCCCTCCACGTGCTCGAGGCGGGCCGCCTCCAGCTGCCCTTCGGTGCTCATCAGGGCCAGCTCGCCGTAGCCGGGGTCCTTGGCGGTGTCGAAGTACAGGCCGGACGGCAGCTGGTAGGTGAAGCCGTCTTTGTCCAGCTTCTTCGCGAACTCGATCATGGGCTCGACGTAGGTGCTGGCCCGCGGGTACTCGGCGGCGGGCAGGATGTTCAGCGCGGCCGTGTCGACGAGGAAGACGTCGGTGTAGTAGGCGGCGATATCCATCACCGACCGGCGCTCCCGGGCCGCCGCGACCTCCATCTTGTCCTCGCCGGTCTCGGTGTCGGCGACCGCGTGCCCGACGTCGGTGATGTTGACCACGTGCCGGACCGGGATCGCCTTCCAGCGCAGCACGCGGCGCAGGGTGTCGGCGAACACGTAGGCGCGCATGTTGCCCAGGTGCGGGTACGCGTACACGGTCGGCCCGCAGCTGTACAGGCCGGCCACCGCGGCGGCCGGGGTGAAGTCCTCCATCCGCCGGCCCAGCGAGTTGTACAGCCGCAGCTCATGGTTTGTCGGCACGATGCCCCACCCTACCGGGGCGCACATGCGGACGGCGGGGACGGGAGGTGCCCGTCCCCGCCGCCGGCGGGTTGTTTCTAGAAGGAACCGATGATGAACGGGGCCATCTTGATCGTGCCGATCCCGGTTGCCTCGTCATATCCGCGCACCGTCGGGTACAGGCCGTTGTTCTTGGCGATGTGGCCTGCCCCGGTGACGTCGTGGAAGAAGAGCGACGGGGCGATCTGGTACTCCCGGTACAGCGTCGGGTTGATGTTGCCGCTGCGGTTCCCGTGGAGGCTGTCCCGGTCGGCGATAATGGCCGACACCAGCGGCGAGGACAGGCTGGTCCCGCCGATGCCGAACCAGCCGGGCACCGGCTGGCTGCCGCTGAACGTGGCGCAGACGCTATTCGGGGTGGCGTCGCTGCCCGTGCAGTACTCGGAGTACGGGGTGTACTCGTCGGCGTTGGCCGAGATGTCCGGCACCTCACGGCACGGCGTGCCGTTCTTGGCCAGCGAGCACTGAGTCGTGCCGTTGCCGAAGGTGGTACCGGGGTTGATGACCCCTGGGCCCTTCTGGTACGACGGCATGCCCCAGAACTGGCTGCCACCGCCGCCCCCGGCCCCGTCCGCGGCGCACCAGAAGAAGCCGCCCTGGTTGTCGTTGGCCGGGCTGGGCGCGGCGCTGTTGCACAGGTTCTGCGGGTTCCACACGGCCTCGCCGGCCCGCGGGTAACGCGGGTGCGGGTTCGTGCCCGGGTTGAAGTTCTCGAACGAGGTGCCGCCTACCGCGGTTACCCACGGCTGGGAGGGCGGGTCGATGAGGTTGAGGATGGTGGTGCCGTCGGAGCGGATGCAGCCGAAGGCGCCAGTGTCACCGTCGCCGCCGAACACGGCCTGCCCCTGCGCGGCCATCTGCCGGAAGATGGTGTTCTCGGCCTGGGCGTAGGCGGCGCCCGCGTCGTTCTCGCAGATGGCCCAGCTCGAGCTGACCGAGTCGGCCACGTTGGCCTTGGCGATCGCGGACCACTCGTCGAGCTCGGTCTGGCCGGTGAAGTCGTTCGGCGCGTTGTAGACGATGAGGTGGCTGACGTCGGGCGCGATGGCCAGCTGCGTCTCGATGTCCGCGTCCACCTCGATGTCGCCGGCGTAACTCTCGATGGACGGCGGGCACTGGTCGCCGACCGGGCACTCCGGGTTCAGCGGACCGCCGTCGATGTTCACGTCGACCAGCGGCGGGGTGTAGCGCGGCCCGTAGAACTGGTGCGCCCAGGTGGCGATGTCGGAGTGCTGGTAGGCCGAGAGCTCGAACACCGCGATGTCGACGCCCTTGCCCTTGGCCCGCGGGCCGAGGTTGGGCGCGCCGTAGAGCGAGTTCTCCTGGGACGGGGTCAGGCCGCTGCAGCCGGGGCCGGCGCCGTAACCCAGGGTCAGGGGATTGCCGTCAACGCGGTGGCTGAAGAGCTGCGCCACGGTCGGATAGGACGTCTCGCAGTTGGTGGTCGCGGACGCCTTCGCACCCGGCCGAATCGTGTTGTTGAAGTGCGGGACGTTCTTGGTGTTCTTGCCGTTGCGCTGGGTGTTGGTCAGCCCGATCACGCCCATCGCGGTGCCCGCCAGCGAGCCCGGCACGTAGACCGGCGTGGAGTTGGCGAAGTACTTGGTGCCCTGGGGGTTCTTGAAGCTGTTCAGCGTGGTGTGGAAGGTGCGCTGTATCTGGGCGCTCGAACCGGTGGCGCGCACCAGGAACGGCGAGCCAGACGGCACCACGGTCAGGCCGCTGGTGCTGAGGTACTTGGCCACCGCCGACTGGGCCGCGGGCGTGGGCGCGTAGCGGGCGTCGAACTGGCCGGTCGACAGCCAGCGATGGTAGGACGGGCTGTTCTTGTCGTACAGCGCGGCCAGCATCGTGTTCAGCCCGGCCTCGTCACGCGGGGCGACGGCCACCTCGATCTGCATCTTCGGGCTGGAATAGCTGCCTGTGACGTTGTCGGTCGTCGGCGGCACGCTGTTGGCGAGCGCCACGTAGCCCAGGTTGGCACCTGGTGCCGGAGTAGCAGCGCCCGCCGAAGCGAGCGTTCCGGTGAACGCGGTGATGGCCAGTCCCATGATGGCGACGGTGCCTGCGCGGACCGGGCGAGAGATCACGCCCACTAAGCCTCCCTTGTGGTTTGGCCCCCGTGCGGTATACAAGTTTTGCGGATGCTCCATATCTGAGCCGAAATGCACATTGATGTGGAGGCTTGGGCGGAAAAGGTTACAGCCTCGTTATTGCGATCGTTTGCGGAGCTTTGCGTGAGACGGGCTCAGCGGGGCGTGGGGCGCGGTTCGAGGAGGGCCTCGATCAACCAGGACAAAACAGATCAAATAGTCTGATACGCGTTGGAGGGGGAAGCGTGAACGCGAGGAGCTTGCCGCAGCTGGACGGCCGCCCGATGGTCACCGACGGCGGCATGGAAACCGACCTGATCTTCCACCACGGGGTGGACCTGCC
>Ga0210397_10002007_pt1 | contig 12926 bp, 13 predicted proteins | sample IncBWH2OmetaG_FD_160126 | JGI IMG/M metagenome (GOLD analysis project Ga0210397, IMG submission 160126) | Forest soil microbial communities from Barre Woods Harvard Forest LTER site, Petersham, Massachusetts, United States - Inc-BW-H-2-O ...
GCAGACACTTGTTGTACTGGCTGCTGTATCAACAATTGTACTTGTAGGGCGATATGCTGTTGTACCCTTGTTGCGGTTAATTGCAAAAACATACGTGCGTGAATTATTTACGGCAAGCGCATTATTAATTGTAGTTGCTATAGCGTTGCTAATGGAACAGGTTGGGCTTAGTCCTGCATTAGGTACATTTCTGGCGGGTGTTATTTTGGCAAACAGTGAATTTAAGCACGAGCTTGAATCCGATTTAGAGCCGTTCAAAGGCCTGTTGTTAGGATTATTCTTTATCTCTGTAGGTGCCTCTATTGATTTCGGATTAATTATTGAACGTCCTGTAGCTATTATATTACTTACGCTAGCGGTTATATGTGTAAAAGCAGTTGTGTTATTTTTGATTGGTAAGAAAGCAAAAATAGGTCTTGACCAGAATCTTATTTTTGCTATAGGTCTATCGCAGGTAGGAGAGTTTGCATTTGTTTTATTTTCATTTATCGGCATGCATCACATCTTAACGCAAACGCAGACAGATACGATGATGGCAGTTACTGCATTAAGCATGACGATTAGCCCTGTGTTGTTGATTGTATTGGACAAATGGATATTGCCGAGGCTGGATGATACTAAAAATAAAGCAGCAGAGCGTGAGCCGGATGCAATAGATGAAACGCATAAGGTGTTGATTGCAGGCTTCGGGCATTTTGGCAGTACGATTGGACGGTTTCTTCGTGCAAATGGTGTGGAGGCAACAATTTTAGATAATAATTCAGATCAGGTAGATGTTTTAAGAAAGATGGGTTTGAAAGTATTTTATGGTGATGCAACGCGCGTTGAAATATTAGCAGCAGCAGGAGCAGCAGAAGCCCGCATATTAATTATTGCAATTGGCTCTCCTGAAATAAGTCTGGAGCTTGTAAAAATTGTTAAGCATCATTTTCCTAATCTGGAAATTTTTGTGCGTTCCCAAAATCGCATGGATGCATACGAATTTATAGATGAAGGTATTGAAGATGTATATCGCGAACATCTGGATACTTCTATAAGGTTGGGCGTAGATGTAATGAGAAAATTAGGATACAGAGCATATTCAGCGATGCGCGCCGGACAGAATTTTATTAAGTATGATGAAGCAGCTCTAAAAACATTGGGGCTGAAAAGAAAAGATCAAAAGGTATATCTATCAGCTGTACGTGAACAAATAGCTTTGCAGGAACAATTATTACAAAACGACAGACAGGAGGCACCATCAGATAATGATCATGCCTGGGATAGTAAAGCAATGCGGGAAAAGATATTAGAAATGAACCGATAAATATAGTTTTAATAAAAAATGTCACGGATAACGCGTGACATTTTTTATTAAAGAAATTGATTCGTTTTATTAATCTTTAAATACAAGTTTGCCAAATTTATATTGTTTTCCTCTTACTGAATAAACAATAACCTCCTCAGGTGAAATCTGAACGGTGAACTTTGGTCTAACAACAGCAGCCCGGTCTTGTTCTTTAAATAAGACATTTTTTTCTATGTTCCCATTATTATCAATGGATGTTATGATTGTCTGAGATTTTAAAGGCTGGCTCATTGTATAATTTACTTCTGCACTTGTTCCATTCTTTGGGTTGTCATTGTATATCATGTACAATTTGTCTTTATGTACGAAGGTTGCTATAGAGGAATAAAAGCCAGCGTCATTCGTTGTGAGTTGTAGCTTAGGTATTTTTGCCGTCCATGCAACATCGCCATCGCTATTGAAATTCACTGCTATTAAATGATTGTAATGGTAGTAGTAGGTTCTGGTAGTAGTTGTATAACCACCGCCATTTCCCGTCGATACATATTGAGTTGATGTAACAACATTCAACCAGTATTGCTCGGATACGACAAATACTTCGCCATTTTCTGTAATGTGTATAAAACGTGGTATATAATCGTATAATTCCTTCGTTACTTTTTTCCCAGCTTTTGTTGTTTCAGGTTTTTTATAAAACAACGCAAGAAAATCTGCTGTAAAATCTTTCGTTTTGCTATAAACTACTTTTTTATTTTGAATGTCAATCTTGCTGATGAATGTTCCTTTGAATCCGTATTCAGATTTGTTTGAATAAAAACCGGGAATATACAGGTATTCATTTTTCTTATCAAGCTTAATATCAATTCCCGATACCACGTTATCACCAACTTTCAGGTTATATTCTACGGTTGATTTATCACTGCTGTAATAGCTAAATAAATAATATGCAAAATTAACATCGTCATCACTTTCTTTAAGGCCTTCTTTCTTCAAATTCAGGCGGTAGAGCATATGCACGTTATTGTTATTATCAACGATATAATCTGTAATGCGGCAGTTAACTCCGGCATAAGGTAATTCTATAAAGGAGTTTGCCAGTTTATTAAAAGCATCATCAATAATGGTATAATTAAAACGTTCGTTTTCTTCTTTAGATCGTTCAACGATATTAGAAATAATTAATATCTTGCTTGAATCGCTTGTGATGCTTGCATCAAAGGTCATTGATCTTTTATTCGGCTGATCTAGAAACGAAGCTACAGAATATAGTTTGGGTTCAGCAATTCCCGTTGTTGTTGAAATGTAACTTCCAAAAAGTACTCGTGTTGAATTCTTATCATCGTAATAAGAAGAGAAATAAATAATTTTACCCTTCAAATACACAACATTTTCATAAGTAGTAGGTTTACCTTTCGCTACAAATACTTCAAGTTTGTGACTAAAAATTAATGTCATTGCGTTGCTGAATTTTTCAATATAGTAGTCACGGCTTCTATAAGTTATCTGGAAAAAGCCGCTTTCATCTTTGCCGATGATATCCATGGGGTAATTTTTTGAATCGTTTTTTAAAACGGGTCCCCATTGTACTTCTATTGTTTGGGCTTTAAGCGTTTGTGTGTGTGTTAGTATCAGTAAGAATAAAAACAGTGAAAAAAGATTTGATAAATGTTTCATAGTATAATTCAATAAATGTAATAGAATTGGTTTTTTAAAATAATAGTATCAACTTTGTGCCAAAGTAGTATAAATAATTTTTATGAAACAATTAATTATAATTTTAACCGTTTTTGTTGTGTTCATTCACAATGCTTTTTCACAAAAGATTACGGTTTATGACAGTTATGTTCCTTCTCAAAAAGAAACAGAGAAACCTAAATTGAGAAATTTTTTTGCTATAAACCCTTTAGGGCTATTTGTAGGAGATTATCCGTTGTATTATGAACGCAATATCGCAGGCCCTTTTAATATAATGGTAAGTGGAGGAGTAACAAGTAAAAATTCACTATACGATATTATGCAGAATGGAGATCTGTTTGGGGTGAACTCTAATTACGATAATAATTTTAACCGTTCTGCTGATATGGGGTATAGTTATATGATTCAACCTAAAATATATTTAAGAGAACGTTATTTCAATGGAATTTATTTAGGTATGGAATATAGGTTCAGGCACTATAATTACGAATCTACGACGTATGATGACCCCAATTATGGAACTGTTTCTGTTGGTAATGTAAAAGAATACCGGGAAGTTGCAGATATAAAATTTAATTGCGGTTGGGCGTATAATATGGGTAGTGGTGTAACAATTGACTTTTATGTGGGTGTAGGTACCAGAACAAACAGATATCATTATGCAGAATACAATACAGTAAATAATAACGGCAGCGGCACTATTTTTATAAACCCTACACAACCTACGTCCTCAAATAGTTATCAGATTGATTATGCAACGCTGACTAAGGGTACAGTAACGTTGGGTACAGGTTTTAGGATCGGGTACGCATTTTAATTTTAAGTACAACCCGGATATTTTATAGATTCGGGTTGTACTTAAAAATTATTTTTCAGGAAATATTTTTTTGATGTGTTCTTATTTTAATTTGTAATACGAACGTTGAGTTTGTGTTTTATCAATATTTTATTTTCCAATTAATATCGTAACTATTATGAAAAAATATCTTGTATTATTTCATGCAGCTCTTTTGGTAATCATTGGAATTAGTAGCTGCACTTCTACAACGCTTCAAAGTAGTTGGAAAGCACCGGGTGCGTCTTATACAAAAGAGCAATTTAAAAAAGTTATGGTAGTTGCTTTGGTTAAAGATGAAACAACAAGACGAATTGCCGAAGATAAACTAGCATCAGAGGATTCGGCATTCAGAGCATCTTATACAGTACTTGGGCCCGATCAGCAGAATATGGATGACGCAGCAATTAAGAAATTTGTTGCTCAACATGGCTTTGACGGAGTTGTTACCATGCAATTGATCGATGTACAAAAGAATATCAATTATGTGCCTGGTACATATCAGGGTGGATATTACGGCTGGTATGGAATGAATTATAACAATTTCTATACCCCGGGTTATTATACAGAAGATGCAAGCTATATTATTGAGACAAATATTTTTTCTGTTGCGCAAGATAAACTATTATGGTCGGGTATTTCTTCTACAGTAAACCCTACGTCCATTAATAAAACAATAGATGAAGTATGGAAAGCAGTTGTTGCAAAAATGAAAAGTGATAAGTTTATTGTTACAACGAAGTAGAAATTCCAAAAGACAGAGAATAATTAGCCTAGTCGTTTTTGAATAAGTTCTTCCACAGCTTTGCAAAATACTTGCGGACTCAGTGTTCGCCAATTGATTACTTCGAGAGAACCACCATAATTGATGTAATAGTCCAGATTGAATTTTTTCCATTCTTCCATCACATGTTCGCGAAAATTGATTGCTGCGATCCAGCCATCTTCAATCTCTTCAAACCACTCCGCATAATATTCATCATCCGAACCGTGGAAGTTCATAACATTTTCTCCGATTAAAATAAACTTTGTGATACCTTCTGCAAGTAATAAGTCAATTACGTTGCGCTTTAAATGCATGATGTCGTTGTGCAAGGTATCGTTCCATTCGCCAAACATTTCAATCACAACAATCTGTTCGTCGTAATCTGCAAAAAGTATTTTTACATACAGCGTTTCAGAACCGATAAAGTCCCAAAGCGGATGGATGTAATAGCCATAAATGGCATTGGTATAATGTTGGGTATTGTATTCCGCTTCATAAAAGGGAGACCTTGGATCTTCACTGGAAGAGTAATTTTCTTCCCAATTATAAAATGGTTCAATATCATGCATGGCGGTTATACGCTTCTATCGCTTTACGAACATTGTTTCCGTTTTCTTCCAATAGTTTCTTAGCCGCATTGGCTTCAATAGATAATTCATCCATGATCATACGTACGCCACGATCTACCAACTTTAAATTACTCAGCTGCATATCCACCATCTTGTTTCCTTTTACTTTTCCCAACTGAATCATTACTGTTGTTGAGATCATATTCAATGCAAGTTTTTGTGCCGTACCTGCTTTCATACGTGTACTGCCGGTAACAAATTCGGGGCCGGTGATAACTTCCACCGGAAAGTCGCAGGCTGCAGCCACTGCTGAGTCCGGATTACATACAATGCAGCCGGTGTTGATACCAGCTTCTTTGCACGCTTTTAAGCCACCAATTACATAAGGCGTGCGTCCGGATGCGGCAATTCCGATAACCGTATCCGTTGTATTGATATTATATTCTTTCAGGTCGATCCATGCCTGAGTCGCATTATCTTCAGCAAATTCAACGGCTTTTCGTATGGCACTATCGCCGCCGGCAATAATACCTACAACCATACCTTGTGGTACACCATATGTTGGCGGGCATTCAGAGGCATCAACCACGCCCAATCTGCCGCTTGTACCTGCACCGATATAGAATAAACGGCCGCCGTTTTTCATACGTGGTACAATAGAATGGATGAGTGCTTCTAATTGAGGTAATGCTTCTTCTATGGCAAGCGGTACGGTCTTATCTTCTTTATTGATGTTAGATAATAAGTCTGTAACAGACATCTGTTCCAGATTAGAGTAATGCGAAGATGATTCTGTTATACTCATAGTGTATGTTTCAGATGATAATCTTTTAGCCCCTGCATGGGATCGTCTATTGTTTTGTCTACACGGATACCTTTTTCAGCAGCAACTTTTTCAAGTGCTTCTTTTAAATGCAGACCAATAGATCCGATAAAGCGTACTGGTAAGTTGTCGAAATTTTCATAACGACAAATACAGTTGTCAAATAATAAACGAAAATTTTCTTCAATTAATTCGTTTATGTATGTTTCGGATTTATATAGAATGGCAAATGGGGCCAGTGAAGCTAAATAGCGATTCGGAAAAGGTTTTTTGTACACCTTATCCATAATATCACTTTTGCGATCTGCCGTGAATACTTCAAAACGTGCACGTATATCCGTTGGCATAGATTCACGTATGTAATCCCGTGCTAATAATTTTCCTAAGAAACCACCGCTTCCTTCATCGCCCATATACAAGCCAAGCGAGTTTATGTTGCGAACGATTTTTTTTCCATCGTAGTAACAGGTATTTGAACCTGTGCCACTGATACAACAAATGCCAGCTTCATCTCCTAACACAGAACGTGCGGCCGCAATCAGATCGCTGTCTACATGAACGATACAATTGTTAAACAGAGGAGAAATTGCCTTGGCAACGATCGCCTGTTGTGCCGGTAATTCGCAGCCTGCACCATAAAAGTACACTGCTGTAATTAAATTCATCTGCGGCAGATTCGGAACCAGTTCTTTTTGTAAGGTCTCCTGAATATCTTCAGCTGTCTGATAATACGGATTAATGCCGGTGGTACGGATAGAAAAATCTTCTCCCGTTTTTTTACCGGTAAATAACCAATTTGATTTTGTAGAACCGCTATCGACGATGGCAATCATTGTTGTAGTTACTAGGTCCTAGTTTCTAGTTACCAGACTAAAAACTATTTAATTATTAATTTGTGTGCGTATTTATTTTATGCTCTGGAAACTGGCAACTAACGACTAGTAACTAGTTTTCCCACTACCGTAAATGTATCAAACACATTCTGTGTATGCGGCGCATCTTTCATTTCATCGGTCAAATCTTGTCCCGCCCAGTGTTCATAATGCTTTCCGTTGCGCCAGAGTCTGGATAACGAAACATCGTATATTAATCCGTTATATGCACACCAGATCTCGGGTTTGTCTTGCCCGTTGCGCAGAGCCAGCTGACTTTTTGTATACTCTTTAAGAGTAGAATGATCAGATGAGTTTTGCATGCGTATTGATCCAGCGGTAAGGCAACTCACTGCGATTTGCTGTTAAGTAGTCAGAATAGGAGCAAGGAATAATAGAGTTGCGCGCATATTGATGTTTGTGATTCGGAAACGGAACTTCCATCCACCACTTTTCTGTTTGCAAATGTTTATAGAATGTAAGCTGTGCCGGATCGCCCTGCATAGGTACAATGTATCGCACATACTTGCTGCTGGTAAAATCGGTATCTTCTTTGCGGTTGTAAAAACCTTCGATAAAATACCAGATCATAGTAGCAATGACAGATGCTGTTTGTCTGCGTTCGTCAAATAGGGGATTGTATTCGTAAATTCCGATAGAGGTTAATTTAGAATTCTGTCCGGCATACCAGCAGATCTGGCACGCCTCTTCACCTGTTAAACCAAATGGTTGAGCATTTGCATTACCAGGAGCATCGCTATGACGAATGGCAGTGATATCAAAACTAACCATATCTGCATCGCGTATTACAGGTTCAACTTCATCCAGACTTTCCCGCATTTGCCCGATACGATACATCTCGAAATACAGTTTTTCAAGAACGTTTAACGTTTCCTGATCGGTTAAATATGTCTGGTAAGCAAGTTGTGAAAAGTTAAATAAGAAATTCGGTTCGTGCAGAAGAATGCGATGCAAATGTGTTTTACTGATATCTTCCGTAGGGATATTCATATCAATATGCGCATCAACGTTCAGCACACTGATCAATTTGTTTGAACCTGCGTATGCCTGAAACTGGCCCAGATCCAGATCGTGCGTTCCACCAAACAATACCGGAATAATGTTAATGCCCAATAAATATTCGCATACTTCTTTAATACGCAGATAGCTTTCTTCGACATTAATACCTACACGAAGATTTCCCAAATCCACGATACTGTTTGCTCCGGCGCCTCTTCGTAACGCATACAATTTTTTTCTGATCTCGTCAGCTCCTTTTTCAGCCCCTTGATTTGTAGTTGATCCACGCTCTTCAGATAAACCCACTAGTGCAATATGCACACCATTCAGTTCAGGAAAGGTGTCTTTGTAATAATGGATCGTATTGGCGAAGATATAAGGTTCTAATAAATCGGAAGGCTGCAGTTCAATAGAAACAGGATCAAAAAAGATGCGAAGATTCATGTGCCGAACGTAATTAAATAGTTATATGTAAATATAAGGAAGTGAATGAATATAATGAAGGAAAGATTTATCTGTGTATAGAATAGAAAAAGGATATTTATCTAATTGAAAATAGCGTAAAACGCATTTCTATGAAGAGACAAACTTCAGACTCTAAGTTTGTGATAAATTAATTTGGAGTATCGCCCCAAGAGTCGTGAGTATAAATAAATAAACCTATTTAAACAACTGCTTCCACGTGCCTTTTTCCATGCTGTATTTTAATGTGCTGGGCAAAGCTTTAAACCAATACTTGCTTATCTCTACAGCGAACGACGGTTGCATGTAACAGTTGATCGTACAGCCTTCACAGGCTGCAAGTTTTCCTTCCTGGGCAATGATGTTTTTTACTTCAGCTGAATGATACACTTCGTATAAATTATTTTCAATAGGAAACGACTCTGTGCCTAAATGATAACAAGGAAGTACTAGTTTATTTTCCGGAGAAATGACGAGGGTAGAGGATGCCGCTTTGCACACAGGATCTGCAATATGATTACCTCCGTCTAAACGCAATTGAATAAATGCTTCGTTGATGTAAATGTTTTTTTTCTTCGCCCAGTATTTCAGTGCTTTCAGATCGGCTTCTTTCAAACTTGTACCGATTTCAACCTGATTGTATTCAAACGAAGGATTCAGTATCAGCATCAGATTATTTGGCAGACAGATTTCTTCATACATTCTTTTTATTAAATGAATGTTATGATCAAATACTGTAAAAATAATATCGGGTCGTTCGCCTAAATTTTTGCTGATTTGTATCGACTCCATCACAAAATCAAAACACGCTACACCACGCAATGTATCATGTTCGGCTTTATCCGGCGAGTCCAATGAAAAATGCAACATGTCAACCAGACCTCTCAACCGTTCGGCCCACTTAGGATAGAGCAGTGCATTGGTTGTGAGTGTAGTGATCATACCATACTTTTTGGCAATCCGCAGCAATGTATCAATATCCCGGTGCAGTAGTGGTTCACCACCTGTAAAATCAATAACTTTAACACCTAGCTTTTTAAGATCCCGGATGTTTTGTTCAACCGCTTCTACAGTAACATAGGGCGACGGTTTCTCCCATATATCACAAAAACCGCATGTTGCGTTGCAGCGATAGGTGACATAGTAATTACATAAGACCGGTTTCGAAATCAGGCGCATAGATAGGGCGCAAGGTAACAAGGATTCTAGTTAAATGACAAAACTTCATTAGTTAAGGCTTTGAAAATAGTGCTTAAACGCGTAAGCATGTTTATATATATTATCCGTAAAGTCCAAAAAAGCTCCAATTATTACATGTAAAGCAATTTTAAAGCTGTTTGATGCACTCTTTTGGGCTTTTTTTGTATATTTAAAACTTCCTTTTGACAGGAAAGAAATGTATCCAACTACAAAGAAATAAACAAAGTATTATGGTTGAAAATGTAAAAAGCAAAGCACTGACTGGCGTTATAACTGGCGATCAAGTTCAGGAATTATTTGCAGCAGCTAAAAAAGCGAAACTTGCATTCCCTGCAGTAAACGTGGTAAGTACTAGTACTGTAAACGCAGTGATGGAAACAGCAAAGGTTGCAAACTCTCCGGTTATTGTTCAGTTCTCTAACGGTGGCGGTCAATTCTATGCTGGTAAATCTTTACCAAACGGAAATCAGGAAGCATCTATTGCCGGTGCTATCTCTGGTGCACATCACGTACATCAGGTATCTGAATTATATGGTGTTGGTGTTATTTTACATACTGACCACGCTGCTAAAAAATTACTTCCTTGGATTGACGGTTTATTAACTGCAGGTGAAGCATTTTACAAAGTACATGGCAAGCCATTGTATTCTTCTCACATGTTGGATCTTTCTGAAGAACCATTACACGAAAACATTGAGATCTGCAAAAAATACCTTGAGCGTATGAGCAAATTGGGTATGACATTGGAGATTGAATTAGGTGTTACAGGTGGTGAAGAAGATGGGGTTGATAATTCAGGTGTACACCACGATGAATTATATACTAAGCCGGAAGAAGTAGCTTATGCGTACGAAGAACTTATGAAAGTAAGTGATAAGTTTACAATTGCAGCAGCTTTTGGTAATGTACACGGTGTTTATACATCAGGTAGCGTTAAATTAGAGCCGAAAATTTTGAGAAAATCTCAGGATTTCATCAAAGCGAACTATGGCCGTACAGAGGAAAATCCATTGGATTTTGTATTCCATGGCGGTTCAGGTTCTTCTCAGGAAGAAATTCGTGAAGCAATTGGTTATGGTGTAGTTAAAATGAACCTGGACACAGATTTGCAATGGGCATTCTGGGAAGGGGTTTTGAACTACTATAAAGCAAATGAAGGCTATTTACAAGGTCAGATTGGCAATCCTAAGGGGGCAGATCAGCCAAATAAGAAATATTATGACCCACGTGTTTGGTTACGTAAAGGTGAAGATACATTTGTGGCTCGTTTAAAAAAGGCATTCGAAGATTTGAATTCCTTCAATGCAAACGAGAAAATGGGGCACTAATTTTCTTCAGAATTGTTTTATAAATTTAAGGGATGTCTAAAAAACATCCCTTTTTTATTTCAATTAATTGAAGAAACTATAATTTTCTGTTTCCGTAATAACATTTGTATTGTAAACAGTGAGCGATATATGGAAAAGATGCAGCAAGAAGTAACACTAATTGAGAAAGAACAATTATCTACTATACTATTTTCAAAGACGGATGTTCTTGATGACCCTGTTAAAAGAAGACTGAGACAAATATACCTGGAAAGAGCTGAGCGTCTGGGAAACGCCTATCACGGGAAAGTTAAAATGACATTCGCAACGGAAGCAGGTAAATTAATGATGGTTCATACAACTATCTGGTCTGCAGATCAGCAATACATTACACTCAAAGGTGGTATTCACATACCAACGATCTCAATTATAGAAGTAGAGTTTAGTTAACAAAAAAGTCTCGCTAACCAGCGGGACTTTTTATTTTTCAAACAATATACTATTTCAGAAGTAGCTAATTCGTTTCAAATTTGATATTTTTATTGAAACAAGTTTACGCCATATATTTTCAACCTAATGCTTAATCAAAATGTGTATTTGCCTGGCCTGCATGTGTTAGGTACAATTCACTCCAACCAATCAGTGCTTTTATCAGACTATACGTACTTTAAGGAATGGCTTATAAAACAAATATCCGATCATGAATTAACGGCATTAGGAGATTTTTATCATTCTTTTGAAGGAGGTGGTTATACAGGAATGATCTGTTTAACCGAATCTCATATTGCATTTCATACCTGGCCTGAATACAACCTGCTTACGATTGATATATTTTTGTCTAATTACCAAAAAGAAAACGATCATAAGGCACGTGCCTTGTTTGATGCGTGTGTCGCATATTTTGGTGCTTCGGCATTTGATAAACAAGAAGTGAAGAGATAATGGATCTGATCAATTGTCCCTATTGTAATTTACACACCAATGCTAAGTATAAACATACTTCGGTAATCGTATGCATAAATTGTAAAACGCCGATTGTAAAAGAACATAAAATATCTGCTCCGGCCAAAATAACAGTTGCAAACAAACCCAATGAATCTAAATTTGATTTAATGGGAAAATCATTTTGGTATAATGATTCTTTATATCAGATTACCGGCTATATCCGGTACTTTTATACGGAAGGTTATTTATATCAATGGGCTGCCTATAATAACAAAACTGTGATCTGGTTATGTGAAAGCCTTGGGAATTGGTTTGTACTTTCTTCTGAAAAAAATATCGAAAATTTTAATGTTGCAGAATTGAGACCAGAACATTTTTTTTCACATAAAGGGAAAAAATATAAGGTAGATGCATTAAGTACATTTCATAATTATTATATGGAAGGGGAATTGCCGGATTTCTTATATCATCATACGAAGGGAGTTAGCATCGAATGCAGTTATCAGGATGAACTTATTCAGTTTAATATTTATCCGGATAATATGATTGAAATGTATACCGGTAAGTGTGTTGATTTAAAAGACTTAAAAGTTAGTCTGTCATGAGTGTGAAACGAATAGAAAAAGACTTTTCAAACTATCACTGTCCTAGTTGCAGAAATCCCATCCCTACAACGTTGGGAGAGAAGGCACAATATGTTGTGTGCGTAAAATGTAATAAGCTTTTTTATAATAATGCAGGCACATTAATATTTAATGCTTCGTTTAAAAAGACATTTGCTCCAGTTTTTCCGATAGGTTCAGGAGGAGAGTATAAAAATAAAAAGTTTAAATTAATCGGTGCTCTTGAAGTAAAAGAGGCAAATACAAACTATTACTGGCGGGAATATATTGTTCAATTCGATGACGAAACTATAGCCTACTTCATGGAATATGACGGGCATTGGAGCTATGTTGAACAAATACCTCCTGCTGTAGAAAGTACAAACCGAAAAGAAGATATTTTGCATGATAATGAATGGTATGTTTTTTTTAATACATATAAAACGGTTAATGTAGCAGCAGAAGGAGATTTCTTTTGGAACATCGTTGATACTATTAAGCCTCAGATTTATGAATACATAAATCCGCCTTATGGTTTAGTA